>Ga0105051_10006211_pt1 | contig 12958 bp, 15 predicted proteins | sample FRY02_FD_78383 | JGI IMG/M metagenome (GOLD analysis project Ga0105051, IMG submission 78383) | Freshwater microbial communities from Lake Fryxell liftoff mats and glacier meltwater in Antarctica - FRY-02 (megahit assembly) | ecosystem: Environmental > Aquatic > Freshwater > Ice > Glacier...
ATTATTATAATAATGATTCAAAACTAATTAGTAACTTTAATTTACATCCAATTTCTAAAGCTTATGAAATAAATGATTTATTATATGGTTATATATCTATATCTCCTAAATTTAATAACATAACGTCATATTATAATTTAGGATCAATTGTTGATTATAGTGGTGTTATATCAACAATGTCTTATACTGATGGATTCCTAAAATTTGGATATACACCAACATATAATATACTTGATTATTTAGAAAGTATTAACTACAATTCACCAAGTCCTACTTTCTATGGAGACAAAGAATACTTTAGTATGCCAGTTTATAAATCAATACCAATTGGTGATATATCATCACCTAACACAATAAGTATTGAAAAAGATGGTATACAACAATATGGTTATAAAGATGCGTTAGGAACACATTCTGTTTCAAATGATAATAAAGTTATTTTTGGATCAGATTTAAAATTAGAATGGGAGAGTATATTCTTAAACACATTTATAGATGTTTCTATTTATCAACCAAATTATAATAGTTACTTAACTGAGAAGTTACTAGTTACTAAGAAATATGAAGACCTAAACTATAAAAATTTAGGTATTATTGTCTATGTAATTGAGTTCCAAAAGTCATTAAACTATAAATTGGGATATACCTTAGTTGGTGGTTCAATAGATATTAGATCTAGGAGATTTTTAAAAGAAATAAGTAATGATTTACAAGAGTTTAATAATATACAAAAATCAAATTCAAAGGATAGTAAATATACATCTAACGGTATTAATATATTCTCATTTAAGAATAATGAAAGTGAGTTAAACTTTAAAGTTCCTACTGATTCATATGCTAAGATTTTATTATCAGATGTTGATACTGTTAATGAGTTAAGTGCGTTGATGTATATTGATTATAAGAATGAATTATCTATGAATATAACTCGATTAGATAGAGAGTTTAATATACCAATTTCAAATACATTAAATTATAACGGAAGTTTACATATAAAATGTTCTGAGAAACATGATTTGAAAACTGGTGATGGTTTTGTATTAGAATTTAATGGAGGAACTTATTCATCTGAGTATTTAAACCAAGAATATTTTGGATATAATTTTGCTAAGATAATAATTAATGAATATGATTTTATAACTGATATACCTTATGGTAATGATGTTTTTGTGGGTAATGATACCGGTTATGTTAAATATATAAAGAAAGATCCATTCTTAAACTATCAACCAGTTGATATAATTGATATTGGATTAGATAAACTTAGTAAAGTTGCTGTACAATTGGAAGTTGAGAACATTGAGTTAGTTAATAATAAGTTTAATTTAATCAATGTTGACTTTAATAGATATAGATACAGATTAGTTGATGGTATTAGTATAGATGATATATCATCTAAATATCCTTGGGTATTAGAAGCTGAGATAAAAGAAGCCGTTATAGGTCAAGATAAAAATGGGTTAGTTTGGTATAAGGGTATTTGGGAATCTGGTAGATGGTTTGGAGGTACTTGGTATTCAGGCACATGGAAGTATGGTGATTGGTATGAAGGTTTATGGGAGTCTAAGAATATTAATGATAAATTAACAAGTATTGATGTTGATATGAAAACAGTTGATTCTACTAAATCTACTTGGGTAACAGGTAGATGGTATGACGGAACTTGGAATAACGGAACTTGGAATAATGGTAGATGGTATGATGGAGAATTTAATGGAGGTGTTTGGAATAATGGGATTTGGAACTATGGAACTTGGAATAATGGTAGATTCATTGGTGGTATCTGGGTAGACGGAACTTGGAATTCTGGTATTTTTAATACCGATAATGAATTATCATTTTGGTTAAATGGAACTTGGAACTCAGGTGATTTTGAGAATGGTGTTTGGTATAATGGATCTTTTGGGGAAAAGAATGGTGAATCAAGATTTGGTACAAATTCATATAACTCTAGAACATCTATTTGGAAAGGAGGTAAATGGGTATCAGGTAGTTTCTATTCTAGATTAGATAATATAGATCAAGTATCTGATATACACAAATATTCAATATGGGAAACCGGAAATTGGTTATCAGGAAATTGGTATGGTGGAGTATCATATAATATGAATTTTAAATCAGGAACTTGGCATGGTGGGATATTAGAAGATATACAAATAATAGGTATAAATTCTGAGAATAATTCATTTATACTAAATGGTATATTTAGATATAATATAGGTGATCAAGTTCATATTATTGATAATAATTCAAATAACTCATATTCTAAATTTGGTAGCAATTCACTTCCAATTAAATATAAGATTCTTAAAACAAAAATTGATGAAACAAATTCAATAACTGAGATATATGTTGATTATGATATTAACATAATAGATATTGATGGATATATTAAAAAATCTGGTGTTATAAATGAACCAATAACACAAGTTACTACTATGGCACACACTCAAAGTGTTTCAATTACATCTAAAAATACTAATGAAATAAAAGTTAATTTAAATTTAAATCAACAATTTATTGGTGACTTATTAATAAACTTAAAGGCTCCAAATGGTAATATAATAAACTTAAAAGAATTTACTGGTGATAATTTATTGAATAATAAATTGATTGATACTAAATTCTCCACAAAGAGTAAACCACTATCATTTAACCTAAGCTCAACACCATACACAAATGAGTATGAAATGAGTAAGTTACTTAAAGTTGGATTATATAAATCAAATACTAATTCTATAACAGATTTATTAAATATTGATAATAGTATTACTGGTGATTGGACATTATATATAAGTAATAATAATAATTTCACTTTTAACGGAAGTGGTACAATCTTAAACAATACGATCAGTATTCAAGGTGACTTAATAGGTTCTTTAAGAATAGGTGATATTATAAGTATTCAATCACTTGGTAACCATGAGATAATATCAATGAGTTATTTCCCTGGTAATACAGTATTGATGATATCCAATTCTATATCTGACGGTCAGATTACGAGAAACATATCATCATATAATGTTGGTGAATTAGTTAGTTGGGATATCGAATTTATAAGTGATTCTGAGATAGGATCTCAAATAAATAACCCTATAACAAATGGATTTGATACCAAACTTAGAATAGTTAGTAACTTTGAAAACTCTAATTGGAAAAGCGGAATTTGGTCAAATGGTATCTACAAAAGTGGAGTATTTGAAGGGGGAATTTGGTATAATGGAGTATTTGAAGCTACTTGGGGATAAAATCATTTTTAGAAAATAATATATAGTATATGATTAAAAGATTTATAAATTTTCAAAAAGTAAACGTATCAGATGAGATTAATGAATCTTCATACTCTGATATTAAGGATTATATTAAAACTCTAGTTGAAAAGACTATTGAGAATAATGGTGGTGAATTTAAATCATTCGTAGAATCATATATTAAAAATCCCTCAGATGTTAAGATAGAGGGCTTGATAAATGAATCTGATATTTATGAATTCTATTTAGAATATAGAAATGATATTGATGAGATCTTAAATAATATTAAATTTTTTGAAGATACTCCATCAGAGAATGAATCTTATGGTTTATATGATTATTTAATAACAGGTACAGAGAAGTGTTTATTAGAAGTTATGAACATGATTAATTAATTTGATAAAATATCATCAATTTTCATATTTCTAATATATGATAAATCATCTATAATAATCTCATCTAAGTAATCTTTTATGATTATATCACCGAGCTTTGTAGTTATATTAAAATATCCAACCTCATCAGTATATGTAATTTTCACCATTTTAACTCCTATCCAATTACTAATACTTCTATAGAACCTTAGTTTTTTACCACAAGGATAATAAATATCTGATCCACTAACATCCACTAATTTATAAATGGTTGTAATACTTTTTAACAATTTTGTATTACTAACTCTAACCTCTCTTGTTAATGATATCTTTTTATTACTTAATATTCTAAGTTTAAACTCTATATCATTTATTTTTATTAGACTACCCATATGCTAATATTTTAGTTAATATTGAGTATAGGTCGTTTATATGCTTATCCCTTTGATCACTTGTTAAAAAGTATGTGCTTTTTAAAGGATTTAAATCACTACTATCAATTAATTTAAGTTTAAACCTAATTATATCAAATAGGTTTTCAATTTTATATTCACCAACTTCTATAAAGTTAACATCTTTATCTTTACTAATTAAATCAATTCCTGTTTTAAAAAGCCAACCATTATGACCACCATATGATGAATAACCTCTATCTATACCAAGTATTAGATTAATAGATACCACTTTATCACCATACTTAACATTTGTTAAGTTATTCATACCACAAAATCTAAGTAAATTTTCATGAATAACTATAAAGTCAAAATCCTTTGGCTTCCTTCTTTCGAATATAAGTTCTCCATTTATTCTATATAATGATAGTGCTGCTGATCCAGTTAGAATAGCATCGAGATTATTCAATTGTTTAAAAGCTTTCTTTCTTTTACCTCTAAATATTCCAAAACTAAAACGATCTTCAACTTTATCAATTGTTATATTATAACTTTCTTCCATTATAACAGATAAAGTTATATCACGAACATACTTTCTTATTTCACTTAATTTTTGTGATTCCATAGTTTTTAAGTTAGTATAATCATTTAACTTCTCTTTTATCCATTACTATTCTATTGCAATTATTGCATATAATAACAGGTCCCTGCTTAGTTATTATAACATCTCTATCACATTGTCCTTGACAATCCTTCTCACCAACTGGTGCAAATTTTTCTAAATCTTTACTCATAGTATAATTTTAACAAATATATTAAATTAATTCTCTAATCTGCTTTAATTCTTTTAATACTTCTTCATGACCTGTTAATTCTTTAGTTGTAGCTAATTCAAACTTTTTTATTTCCTGATTGATTATCCGATCAGTTAATTTAATTTTATTATACTCAACCCAACCAATTTTAATATAAGTTGGCATTTTGGTAATATCACCCATTCTAACACTATCTTCATAGAAATAAAAGTATTCATTACTCATTTCAAATATTATAGTAGTTACCTTATCAACTAATGGAGAACACTCATCAGTAGTTGATATTATTCTTAATCCTTCTATATTAATCATTTAAACTTCATTTTAAGTTCATTTAAATCATTCATATACATATCCTTTGGATCAGTCTCTTCTAATACTTTAATCTCATCCTTTTTAACTTTAAAATCCACCTTTAGTTTTTCAAATAATTCTTTTGTTAAACTATAAATAGGCATTCTTAATAAGAAATCATATGAATCATCAACTTGCTCAAGTCCTAATTTAATTATATTTTCAATTATTATAGACTTTGAAACATTATTAACTTTCAATTTTTCATCTAGAATAGATTTAATAAATCTACCTTTATTACTTAATAGTTTTAATTCCTTACTTAGTTTATTCAACATAAAGTCTTTTCTTTTATGATAATACTTTAATCTAAAATTAACAAAATAATTTATTATATCTGATGTATTTTCGAATATTTTTAATTTACCAAACTCATCAAGTGTTGAGAATATTTCAGTTGAAGCTTCTTCTAATTTCAAAAGTTTTATTAACTTTTCATCAGTTGCATTATCTAAATAAATTCTAGTAAATTTAATAACATAATCTATACCATCTTTTGAGTTATCTTCATAAGAAACAATTTCTTTACTCTCAACTAACTTATCTAATAGATCTTCATACTTCTCATAAGTCATTGATGGTGCTAATTCTGTTATTCTAATAGTCGTGGTGTTAATTCTTTTGAAAGTACCTCTAATTATCCATCTCTTATGATTTTCTTCATCCTGTGTAAAGGTTCCCATAAAATCATTTATTGATGGGGTTACTTCTGTTATTATTTTACCATTTAAAATTTTTATACAAGAATCTGTTATAGATTTAACATCTCTATTTAGTATATTAGTAGCAAATCCAACTGCTATACCTGATGATCCATTTATAAGAACGGTTGGTATTATAGGTAGGAAGTATTCAGGTTCAATTCTTTCACCCTCTTCCTCTTTATATTTAAGTAAATCAAAATCTTTATATAATAATCTAAAATTATCAGATAGTTTAGTACCAATATAACGAGGAGCTCCTGCTTGTGGAGATCTCAAAGATCCAAATTGACCATCTTCTTCAAGTAATGGAGCATTATTTTTAAATTTCTGTGCCATATTAATGATAGAGGAATTTAAACTAGAATCACCATGATGATAAAAAACTTCACTAGCCACTTTACCAGATAGTTGAAATATTTTTAAAACTTTCTCATTTCCAGTTCTCCATGTCAGGTTTGATACATGTATTACTTTTCTTTGAGATGGCTTAAATCCATCTACTAAAGAAGGAATAGCCCGACCTTCTACCGAATACATAGCAAATTCTTTGTAATCATTGGATAGGAATTCTGTTATTGATTTTTCTTTCATATTGGTATATATAATTAAATATTTTTTTTGTTTTTATTTTTTATATATATCTTATTAAAATAATTTTTTATATGAGGATTAAAAAGTATAATACTTTTTTATTAAAAGAGAGTTTGTTCTTTTTGAAAGATGTTAATTTGAAGAATCAACTGATTTCGATGGGAGTAAAAGATGAGGATGAGTTAAAAAAACAAATTAAATTATCTAAAGGAGGTAAGTTAGGAGAATATCTACATAATAATGGTGATAGCTTTACATTTGGTATATTAAAAGCAATTTTTAAAGATGCTAAGAAATCAAAGATTAAAATGGATGCTAGAAAAGCATTTTGGCAATCTCTACCAAGAACAATACCAGTTGTATTAGCTCCGTTTTATCCAATTTTAGCAATAGTTGGGTTAGTATTTGGTACATCTAGAACTTTTAATAAAATAATAAAACCAATTTTTAATAATATTGATATTAATTCTAAATATGTTGATTTTCTAAAAACAACAATTGAGATTTATATGAGAGTACCAGAAGGTGATGTAGATATAAAGGATAGATTTTATAGAGCATTTGTAGTGACTGATAGATTAATAGATGCCTTAAAATCAGATGTTATTGACGATTTTACAAATAATATAAGTGAAAAGATGGAATTAGAACCAGATAATAAAGAGGTTCCTAATCATTATATTGAGAATGAATTAAAGAACTATCTAAATAATAGTTTTGATATTGATCCAAAGATACCAACAAAATAAAATTTATATAATATGAATGATAGTGATTTAGGTTATGATTATGATGAAGTAGTTGAAGTAGTTGAAGTAGTTGAAGTAGTTGAAGTAGTTGAAGTTGAAGTGATTATGTTAATAGAAATGATTGAATCAGAAGAAAATTAATAAAGATTATAATAAAGATTATAACCTATCAATAATTTTAACTGAATAAACAAAGTTTATATTTTGATATATATCTAAAACATCAATATTATCATATAGATGTTTTAGATATAAATTAAAAAATATTAAATGAGTAATAAGAAAAAGTCTATAGAGGATGAATATAAAGTATTGGATCAAATTTCCCATATTTTACTAAGACCATCAACATATGTTGGTTCCAATAAACCAAATACATCATTAAAATATTTATATAATAGTGATTTAAATAAGATGTTGAAATCTGAGGTTACTCATATACCATCCTTTCTGAAAATATTTGATGAGGTTATAACTAACTCTATTGATGAACATATTAGAAATCCTAAATTAGATAGGATTGATGTTACTGTCAATAAAGAAACTGGTGAGATAACTATTAAAGATAATGGTGGTATTCCAGTTGTTATTCACAAAGATCATAATCAGTATTTAATTGAGATTTTATTTGGAACTTTGATGTCCGGATCTAATTATAATGATGATGAGGATAGAGAGTTAGCAGGTATGAATGGATTTGGTCAAAAATTAACCAATATATTCTCTAAACAATTTAAAGTATCAAGTTGTGATGGTAAGAAAAAATTCACTCAAATATTTTCAGATAATATGAGAGAAAGAACTAAACCAGTAATAACTAAATCAAGTGTTAAACACACTAGTGTTTCTTTTATACCGGATTATAAGGAATTTGGATTAACTAATATTGACGATGATCATTATAAGTTAATAGAAAAGAGAGTTTATGACTTAGCAGGATCAAATAATTCAATTAAAATATACTTCAATGAAAAACTAATACATTTTAAATCATTTGATGATTATATTAAGTTATACCATGATGAATACTTCTCTGAAGTTAGTTTAGATAAGAAGTGGTCTATTGGATTGGCTCATTCAATCGACGGATTTCAACAAGTTAGTTTTGCTAACTCTACTGAAACTCATGATGGGGGAACTCATGTTGATTATGTAATGAATCAAATAATTGTTTCTTTAAGAGAGTTCTTTTTAAAGAAACACAAAGTAGATATAAAACCATCCGAACTAAAACAACATATGTTTTTATTTTTAGATGCCACTGTTATAAATCCATCATTCTCTTCACAGACTAAGGAGAAATTAATAACTGAGGTAAAAGAATTTGGATCATCATTCGAAGTTAGCGAGAAGTTAATTAAGTTAATATTAAAATCAGAGATTGTTAATTCAATATTAGATTGGATTCAACAAAAGAAGAATGCTGATGATAATAAATTACAAAGAGAATTAAATAAGAAATTAACTAAGATAAAGGTTGAAAAACTTATTGATGCTAAAGGTAAAGATAGATTAAAGTGTAACATAGGAATATTTGAGGGAGAATCAGCTATATCGGCTTTTAGAAAGTATAGAACTCCTGAAACTATGGGAGCCTTTGCTCTTAAAGGTAAGTTTGTGAATGTTTCGGAAATAACAAATCAGAAATTAGTACAAAATGAGGAGGCTGTAAACTTAATGGCTTCAATAGGATTGAAACTAGGACAACCAATTGATGATAAGTCTCTTAGATATGGGAAGATACTCATATTCACTGATGCTGATTTTGATGGAAATGCTATATCAGCATTACTTATAAATTTCCTTTATAGATATTGGCCTGATATATTCGAAAGAGAAATGGTTTATAAAGTAGAAACACCAATTGTAGTAGCCATTCCAAAAGTTAAATCAAAGAAGAAATTACTTTTTTATACAAATCTTGAATATAATTTATGGTCTGAAAAGAATGATTTGAAGAACTTTGAGATCAAATATAAGAAAGGTTTAGCAGCCTTAGTTGATGATGAATATAATGATATAATAAACAATCCTATATTAACATTAATAACAAGCGATGAAGCATCAAAAGGATCCTTAGAAACTTGGTTTGGTAAAAACTCAGAATTAAGAAAAGTTGAGTTGTTAAAATAAATTAAAAATATATCAAAACATAACTTGATTATTTTTCTATAATTAAAAAAAATAATAACATTATATGAATGTTGACCTATTAATAGATGGTAATTATATACTAAGTAAATTAGTTTTCTCATTACACAAACATAACTTACTATTTGGTGGATTACAAAAGTCACTAGAAAATACTTTAAATAATTATAGAAAATGGTATCCATTTGCTAATATTTATCTAGTATCAGATTCTAAAGAGAAATCTTGGAGAAAACAATTATCAACTGATTATAAAGCTACTCGTAAAAAAGATTCTGATATAGATTGGAACTTTGTTTATTCAACATACAGTGATTTTAAAGAATCCGTAGTTGGTTATAAAATATTAGAATCACCACATGTCGAAGGAGATGATTGGTTATCATACTTAGTAACTAAAGCTAATAATGATGGTAGATCCACTATTATAGTATCAAATGATTATGATATTAAACAATTGGTTGGATATAGCTTAGATCCACTATATATCAACATGATGACTAATGAGATGTATAACAAAGAAAAGATATTTCTTCCTATAAACTATAAATTGTTTATGAATAAAGTTTCTCATTTACCAAATGATGATATATTTAAACTTAATGATAATTCGGAATTTTTAAAACTGATGAGTAAGTTTTTAAATAAGTATGAAATAGTTGAGATAAATCCAGTTGAATCTCTATTTATTAAAATAGTATCTGGTGATAAGAGTGATAATATATCATCAGTTTGGTCACAAGTAAAGAATGGTAAAACAAGAGGAATTGGATCAAAAGGAGCTAAGACTATTTATGATAACTATATTGAAGAGTTTGGAGAAGTTGATTTATTAGATACTGATCTAATTGATAATATAGCGGATTTAATCTGTGAGAAAAAGAAATTAAGTAAATCTAAAAGTGAAGAAATAGTTAGTAACATAAATGATAACTTTAAATTGATTGATTTAAGACTACATAACCTACCAATTGAGATAATTGATAAGATGAATAAAGGATATAACGAATTAAAATAAAACTTTTTATATTAGATTTAATAAGATAAATGTGATTTATCTTATTAAATCACATTTAAAACCATATGGATATTTTTGGAGATAATATTAAAACTGAATTAATAAATATAGATAAATCTAAAGTAATAGATAATCATATATTAGGAATATCAAAAGTGATGTTTCAAAATAAAAAAGATTGGATTTATGTAACTGATAAGCAAAAAATAGAGTTCTTCTTTATTTTTAATAGGTTCTTTTCAAAAATGTATCCTGATAAATCACAATTATTAAATAATAAAAATGTTGATATGTGTGTAGGTATGGATCTATGGTTTCACTTTATGAGCAATAAAACTTATCCTAATTGGTTTTGGTCCAAATCTATTAAATCAAAAGAAGATGAATATCCAATTAAAGATTATAAAATACTCAAAAGTCATTTAAGAATAAATGACTTTGATTTAAAATACCTAATTGATAGACATCCGGATTTTATAAAAGAAGAGTTGACATACTTTAAAAAACTTGAAAAGGGAAATTAATAAATAAATAAATAAATAAATAAATATGGAAAAATTAAAAGAAAATAAACTAGAATCATCTTGGTATATATTAAGAGCATCTGGTAATAAAGAAAGATCAGTTGGAGAAAAATTGAGAAAAGAATCCGAAGTAGGAGACTTAATGGGTAAATTAGACAGAGTTATCGTTCCAGTAGAAACTTCATTTTACATGAAGAATGGTAAGAAGGTTAAACGTGAGAAAGTTAAATTCCCTGGATACATATTCTTAAAAACAAATTCTGTCGCTGAGTTGAAATATTTTATAAGAGGAGTAAATGGAGCTTCAGGATTTTTAACAAATAGAGGAGGTGATATTCTAGCATTATCACAGACTGAAGTTGATCGAATGATTGATGATCATGAATCATCTAAAGAATCCTCTTCTATGGAATCTGATATTAATAAATATATCTTTGGTGAAGAGATTATTATATTAGAGGGTCCTTTCAGTTCTATGAATGGTAAAGTTGAATGTGTTAATGGAGATAAAGTAAAAGTATCTATATCTATATTTGGTAGAGTAACAAATGTTGAATTAGGGATTTTACAAATTGATAGAAAAGAAAAATAGTATAAAATTATGAATGGTAAATATGTACTATCTGGTGTTTTTACAGAATTCGATTTAAAGAATAGAAGTCATAGATTTTATACAAGTGTTTTATATTCAAAATATTTAAGGAATATTACTCGAATTTCTAAGATAAAAAAAATGGAGTTAAAAAGTGATTTAAGATAAATATCTTAAATCACTTAAAAAAAAGTTAAATTATGGATTTAATAACAACTAAGATATGCATGACATATGACTTATGAGTAAATGGTAATTTATTTGGAGGTAACATGTTAGGATTTTTAGATGAGTCAGATGCTTGTTATGTTTACCAAATATGCGAAACAACTAATATAGTCACCAAAAAGATCGAAGAGGTTATATTTGAGACTCCGGTAAAGGTTGGTAACTTAATTAAGATATATGGTAAAGTTTGTAAAGTAGGAGAAACTTCAATTACAATAAATTTAGAAGCAAGAAATAATAATGTATTTACTGGTGAGGAAATTTTAGTATGCCACACAAGAATGATATTTGTTAAAACTGATGATGTCGGTAATCCTATTTCAATTTCTAATAAGGTAAGAGATAGATACAAATAGAATATCTCTTACCTTATTAATAATTTAATACTCTAAATTTAGTTTATATCCCAAAATAATCTGTAATTGATCAAAACTAACCTCTCGAACAACATTAATCTTGTTCGGATTTTTCTCACCCGATTCAACTATCATATTCGTAAACCAAAGGACATGTAATAATTTCTTAGTAGTAAGTGAGTAAACAATCTTAAAACAATTATCAGGAACTCCTATATTACCAATTCTAACATCTTTAAATTTACCACCACATATAATTAATAACGAATCTGTTTGAGATTCTTTTCTTATAGAATCTTCCCAAACTTTCCATATACCTCTATTTAAATTAACCGACTGTGGAATACAATTATAATAAAAGAAAGTAAGTGAGTCTAATCTACAATCATAAGCGAAATCTTCAGCATTTGCCAAATGTCCCCTATCATAACCAGTTTTTGAATAGTCTTTCTCAACAGCAGTTTTTAATTTTATATTCTTATCTATTTTGAAAGTAAATTTATCACGATTACAATCACCACCTCCTTTATATAGGATATACTTAACATATAACGGACTCCGTAATTCTTTGTTAAAGAATGACTTATATGCATCATTTACGATAATAGTATCATAACCTTTCATATCTTTTATTCTGAAACTTTGTGAGAATGTTAAATTCGATATTAACAATACTAAAATTAATTTAATTAATTTCATATTTTTACGTTTTTATTATATTTATTAATTCTTTATATCCATCAATTTTATTATAAATAACGAACTCCAATGTCGTATAAATATTCACATCATGATTTCTAGGTCCATAGATAATTTCTTTATCATCTATATTATCCAATTTATTAACATATCCCATTGG
>Ga0105051_10006212_pt1 | contig 12957 bp, 8 predicted proteins | sample FRY02_FD_78383 | JGI IMG/M metagenome (GOLD analysis project Ga0105051, IMG submission 78383) | Freshwater microbial communities from Lake Fryxell liftoff mats and glacier meltwater in Antarctica - FRY-02 (megahit assembly) | ecosystem: Environmental > Aquatic > Freshwater > Ice > Glacier...
CTCTCTCTCTCTCTCTCTCTCTCTCTCTCCCTCTCTCTCTCTCTCTCTCTCTCTCTCTCTCCCTCTTTCTCTCTCTCTCTCTCTCTCTCTCTCTCTCTCCCTCCCTCTCTTTCTCTCTCACACACCTTGTGACAGGCAGTAATAGAAGCGCTTCTTCGAGACACAAATCAAGCAAATCCCACCAAGAGTATTTTTCATCTCTGATCCTGTAGTGTACACATATATTCACGGAGAGAGAGAAGAAGACAGGAAAACAGAAAGAGAGAGGGAGCGAATGCGCGCGTGCGAAAAAAAGAGAGAGAGAGAGAGAGAGAGAGAGAGAGAGAGAGAGAGAGAGAGAGAGAAAGAGAGAGAGAGAAGAGAGAGAGAGAGAGAGGGAAATATACGTGCATGCATGCGAGAGAGCAAGAGCGGTCCTGCAGTATACACACATATCTACAGAGAGAGAAAGAGAAAGAGAGAGAGAGAAAGAGAGAGAGAGAGCAAGAAAGAGAAGGGGGAGGGTTGAGAGCGCGCGAACGTGTGCGAGAGAGCAAGAGTGAGAGAGAGGACGCGCGCTTGCACGAGATGGGTATGAGGAAAAAAAAGATCGCGCGCGCACGTCAGAGCAAATAAGTGGGAGCATGTGTGTAAGAGTGTATGTGTGTGCACGTGTGAGAGCGCGCACGCGACAGAGCGAGAGAGCGAGAGCGCAAGAGGGCGAAAAGAATGAGAGTGACAGAACGAGAGGGGAGAGCGAGAGCAGGAGACACACATCGGGACAGAAAAATGGCAATGGGGACAGAAAAAGAGAGAGGCAGAGACAAGTAGAGAGGGAGAACGGAAGAGAGCGACACACAGGAAAATCCACGATGCAAATTCTTCTGGCCCACATAATTGAGATCAAAAAGAAGGAGATGATCAACCCATTTTCAAGCACACACTTAAACCGCACACTGAATCCCAGTATGTGTAATTGAAGCATGTATGCTTATATGTGTGTGTGTGTTTCCGTGTTTGTGTGCGTTTGTGTGTGTGTGTTTGTGTGTGTGCGCGCGCGCGTGTTCCTGTAGTGGACAAAAAATATCCCTCATCTCGCAACCGATGTCAACGCGGTAGTGTGTGTGGTGTCGTGTGCGCGCGAATGTTGTTTGGGCATCCATCGTGATACATTGACGACGGAATTAAAGGCGCAACAAGCACTTTCAATCGACATACATCGCAATGTCGTGTGGCAAAAGCCCAATACACGCCAGCCACGTAAATCCATCCTCTTGCATCACCTGAAGTAAACAAATCAGAGGTCTTAGCAGCTCCCCAGCAGGCACTGCAGTATCAGAGGGTTCACTCGTTTGCGCTCAAATCTCACAACGGACTGATCGAGCACACATAGTGACATACCTGCTGACGAATGCTGCCCTCCAGGGGTGCAACGGCAGGGCAAATGCATGCACCCTTGTCCGCTGGTTGCTGCTCCTTGGCGGCAGTGCTTGCCGCAAGCGCAAGCAGCAGGCCGACGGAGACGACAGCAGATATGCAGCGCATCCCTTTATGCTCTACTAAAACTTTTAGATAGTTTATCTCATTGGCGTCAACTATCTCATTGGCGGGAATGCTGCATAGAGCAATTTGCTGGTTTTGGTCGTCAAGAGACACTCACATATGGATGACCTTGAAGGCCATTCGTCAGAGCTATGGGAGTCCAACACATCACATATACACCTGTCTGCCGCAGTCGAACGAAAGCCACACATGGAAGGGGAGGGATCAGAGCGAACCCCGGTGTGGGCGCAGCACACGCAGACCAGCACAAGTAGCCAGCTCACGCAGGCTGGTCAGCACAGCGCTCATGAGCGCGAGACCCTGCTGTCTGCAAACGCAAGGTGCGCACCCCCTTCTGTTTGACCAATATTGTTTCCGTGGACCTCATGGTGCTAAGTGTGGAGAACACAAACAGGAATTCGAGTTTGCACGGCAGGGAGTCACGGACGCGGAGCATGCGCGCACCACCAAGTGAAAACACAAGTGCAGAGGTGGTCTCTGCCACTGGTGTTGGTGGGTGCCGCAGCCGCACATACTCACGGGGACACACGCCAAGAGGGTGCGTGCGGTGGCATGCTTGCGCAAGAGGGTGCTCAATAGGCGACATCTTGACGCGTCCCATTCTATTCTTGATCGCATTTTCCGTGGTAAGCGATCTGGTTTCATTCTCTGAAGAGCTTGGGGGCGGCAAAACCAGTGCGATATCCAATGTACTCTTTCCCCCGGGAGCTGCTGCCCAGAATTTCACGTGCCCCGCCAATGCCGGGGCCATCAAGTCGTGGCCAGGGAAGGTGGGGGAGGGGGTGCCGATCATGGCATGCCAGTGTAAGGCAGGCTATTTCGACTCCTCGATGGAATTTTTCCGGTTGATGCTGATTAGGGAGCTGGCCATTCAAATTGACGATTGCACAGCAGTTTACCGATGCCCACGTACGTTTCAACCCTTGACCCCCGCCTCCTCTGATTGTTTTGGTGTCTGTGCACGCGATAACTATTTTCCTGTCTGATAATTGTTTTAACACAGTAGAATATACCTGCTTGCTGGTCCTGCTTAATTGGATGTGCTGAAATTTCCCCCTTTTTCCAGCCGGTTATTACTGTCCCGATGCGGCAATACCAGTGCTGTGCCCCACTGAAATGAGTTCAAGCCTGGGAGCCTACAGCCGTGATCGCTGTCAGTGCACTGCACGCAGCAAGTTCAATCTGAATGGACAATGCTCCGATTTATCTTTTTGCCCTTTGGTGAGATTTTCCCACACAGCAGCGTGCTTTTCTTGTTGTGAACCCATACAAAAACCCTTGACTGGAAACCCTTTATTGCCACTATTAAAGGCGTGCAGCGGCAAGGCGTGTGGCGTCGAGGTACTGGGAAGCGTGGTGGTGAGGCACCTTTTCCAGATCGGACGTCCGATTTAAGACGTCCGATCTTAGATCGGACGTCCGATCTAACATCGCAATTCTCATCCTACATCAGACGTTTTTTTCCAGATCGGACGTCTTTTGCCAAATTTTGGGGTCTATTTGGTTGAACGGACGTCTCCGACGTCCGATCTCGAGATAGGAGAACTTTGTTTACATATATGTCCTATCTCGGGAAGGTGCTTTTTTTGGCTTCCGCGACCTAACGCTCGTTCCTCCAAAATCCCGAGGTCGCGGCTGAAAGCGAATGATTCCTACATAAACCCGGGGAGAAATTCAAGAATTGAAGAATGTTTTTCCTCCGAAACCCGGGGACAACTTAAAAACCCGGTGATACTGACCCGGGGGTTTCAACTTCCAGGTGCTCCGGTGAGCATCTGAAAATCAGGAAAAACATGTTTATCACAGTTTTCGTTTGGGCCCGAATGGCGTTTTTGTTTGGGCCCGAATGACGCACAGTTTCGGTGCGTTCTACCTTGCCGCTTTGTGCCAGGGCGCCCTGAGACGTCCTCCCGCCCTCCCCCCTTTTTCCGGGAGGGAGAAGGGGGGGGACCACGGCTGAATTAAAAAATATGTATTGATACTTGTCGGTGCACTTTCTGGAAACCTGAAGAATGTGCATCAACATTGCCCCTTAGAACGCAGAGGTAGCGCGCGGCGGTGGAGGGCTTTATTTTGTGCGCGGTGGTGTTGGGCTAAAAGCTCTCGCGCCCCCCGAATGGCGTGCGGCAGCTTCCATGCGTTGTGCCTTGCCGCCGTGCGCCAGGGCTCCCGGAATACGCCTCGCCGCTGCGCACACGGCCGAGACTGACAAGGCGCATACTATCAGGGATACTATTGCCCAGAGGGGTTTGCACCGCATCGGAAACACCTGGAGCTCACGCATGCGCCAGGGATTTACGTTACAGGTGGTGATGGAAATCAGATCCAAAGGCTGGGTGGCACAGCAGGGCTTCCCTTTCACTTGCAGCCGCGCTTAAAAATCGACGACGGATTTACAGACGAAGAGCGGATTGCTGCCATGGGAATTATGTCGATAGAAGCGCGCATATTTAACAATCCTGGGTGTGGAGTGCTGTCGGGGAATCTGGTAGTGCCACTGGTCGGCAGCACTGCTGTCTTTACCAGTCTCGCCATCAAGGGGAGTGGTAGCGGTTACATTTTGCGTTTCTGCGTGTCTCCATGTCGTGACAATGAGTGGCTACTTACGGATGACGTGCTCAGCGGCGAATTTTCGATGCGATCTGTTGTTTTGCAATTGGATCAAAACCCCAACAAAGGTTTTAGCGGACAGGTTTTTCGAGTTCAGCCCATTGTCAGAATACTGCTTGTCAAGGACGACCGAATGGGAAAAACCTATGCAACCACCGACAGAGAGTACACATTTGGCGTCACAGCCTCGTTTAACAAACCAGGAGTTGCTCTGTTCGGTAGGCGCACTGTATGGCCTGTAAGAGGGATAGCAGTTTTTACGGATTTGCAGCTGGATGTGTCTGGATATCAACAGCGTGGCGCCAATTTCCGGATTATTTTCACCACTTGCTACGGCGAGCCTCAGTGTTTTGCTGATGGAGGTGCTATCAATGATCAGATGGCATCTGTCGTGTCGGCAGAGTTCGATGTTGCTCATGGGGCTGCTCATTCTCTTTTGATTAGGCAGCAGCCTATTTCGGGTTACAGTGGAATAGTCGTTGGAGCCAAATGTGTCCAGTACAAGGGGCCGCAATGTTTGACAACAGAGCTGCGGGCTCCACCACGGATACAGGTTGCAGATGAGAGAGGAAACGTGGTGCTCACGGGCGATTGGTTTGCTTGTGCTCGCCTACAGAAGGTAAATGCGACAAATTCCTCATTGATGAAGGTGCTCCAAGGTGATGCACAGGTCAAGTTTGTTGATGGAATCGCGGTCTACACCAATCTCGCTGTTCTGCTAGTAAGTAAAGGATATTTTTTAAACTTCTCGGTGTACCCGGGGATTGCATCGGCACAATATTCCTGCCAAGCACACGTAAGCACGGCTTTCGCTTACACTGATTCGGATTTCTTCAATATTGACTTCAGCTATTCCGATCAAATCATTCCACTCACACAGCCGGCTTCCGTGCTTGGCAATCTTGGATATCGGCAAGAGTTACAAACCAACGCTGCATCAAGAGAAGAGGTCTTGACTTATCAGCCCGTGGTGTCTTTTGCAGATCCCTACGACAATGTTGTTACACTGGCCCACTGCAAAAGTGATATCCTCTCCGAGTGCAACTTGAAAATTGTGGCCAAGGTCTTTAACATCTCTGATGAAGACAGCACTTCGCCAAAGAACAAAATTTATGACAAATGCCACACGGCGCCAAGTTTCATGTGCAAACCAAGAGAGTCACTCGATGCTGCACCCAAAAGGGGCATCGCCACATTTACTGATCTGGCGCTCTTGCGTGTTGGCACGTACGTACTTCAATTCTTCGCGGGAACCATTACAGTGAATTCTCAACCTTTCTACGTTGGTTCAGACCGGGCTGCTACAATCCATCAACACATTTCGCCGAGGTAAGAGTGTCACCGCTAGACAAGTGCACTTTCACTGGCAAATCCATAAATTGTGAAGAATTTGCGCATCTTCGAAGTGTCCACGTTGGATCAAAACGACCGAGCGCTAGCACGAGTAAGGCTTGTTGAAAGGAAAAGTAGTTTTGTGATACTCGTTGCCGGCCAGCCAACAGCCCCGCAAATCAAACCCCCCGCGAGATTTTGCGGGGATGCTCAAACAAAATTGAAATTTCCCGTCACCCTTTTTTTCCAATGTGCCCTGAGCCGGCCGAATCGGAGGAACTTTTTTGCGAAGCTTCGCAAAATGTTGCCGGTGCACATCCCTATTTTTGGGCAAAGTCCCGGTTGCTGGATGACTGCTCAAGTGCTGAATACCTCAGAGCTTGAGGACTGATTCGGCCCCTGAAAATTGTTCACTTCAGCAATGATTCGGCCCTGGCCTATGGCACGGTCCACAAAAAGGGTGGTGGAACATTTCTTGTTTTGTTTTGGCATCTCAGAATAAGAGTGTGCGGTGGCGCTGGCTTTATGAAGTGTCTGCAGGTAGTGTCTGAAGGTAGTGTCTGAAAGTGGTGTCTTCGGGTTTCTTTATCCACCTTAAGAGAGTACAGTCGGGGCTGAAGCCCCTCCGCCGCGCGCGTATTGACTTGACTGGTTGGTGACTACTATATACGTGATCACTCCTAGCCTTCTGACCTGGCACTGGAATGTGTTTACCTTTCTTGTTTTTTTTTTCACACAGAAACTCTACTTGCAAGGCGGCTTCGGTCGAATGTGGAAAGGGTGGATTCTTGTCACCACAACCTGTCGTGAAGTTGAGAGATAGGTGGGGCAATCTTGCGCAGGACGGCAGCTTTCGGTTGTTCATTCGTATAAAGGATTTGCCAGCCGCCGCAGCAGGTGCTATGATGTGTGACAACTGCATCAAGAGAGATGCAAGTGATTTGAATTGCAGAACTTGCTTTCTGTTGAGCCACAAGGGCTACGTAAGTTTCACCGATGTGGCAGTCGTGGCCATGTCGACAGATTACAAGCTTGTTGCCACGCTTCCTGACTTGCTCTTCTCAGAAGTGACTCGAATGGGGTTCGAATCGTTACCAGTCGCTGAAACAGAAGCATTTGATACCTTTGGCATCGATGCTTTGGACTTTCAGAACCCACCTGGGCCAACACCTAGTGGCTGTCCCATCTTCCCAGCTCCGTTTTTGTCCTTTTTGGGATTTTCTCCTCGAGCAGGGGACGAGAGCAAAGGTGGTAAACTTGGCACTGCGTTTGTGCCGATTGCGACAGGAGTTGCTGACGTTTTTGCCTTGAAATGCTCTGGAGGCAAAGGGTGGAGGGAAGATGAGGAATATATCAATGTGGAAACGAAAGTCGCGACTTCAATACCGCACCAGTTGACCATTACGAAAAAGATGATTGGAAAATTTGAGCGGGAATATACTTTGACTCAAGAAGCAGTCTGGTTCAATGGAAGGCCGTCTTACGCAGGGCTCCAGCACACACTTAAGACGGAGGACAACACAGGGTCATGGATACCCACGCCAGGCAACTACTATGTGTATTATTGTGGAGGAAATGCCACCACGAATTTTTTTGGATCAGTTGGAGACCGTCCAGGGTGCGGAAATGCATTCTGGGCGCTCAGTGCAGTGCAATACTATTGTGAAGATGGGGTTAAAAACATGTTGGATTATCCGGTGGACACGTCCTTCTACCAGGTCTGCGAATCTAGCTTTCTACCGTCCGCCATTTCAAAGAAGTGGTTTCACTTGACTAGAACTTCCGCCGGCACCATGCCCAGAGCAGCAACAATAGAATCGTTTGACGTATACGATATTATTTTCCAACCGGTCACAGCTGCGTGCACGACTGACAACTCACTGTATGGCGCCACCAGTGTACAGATTATTAATGGCAGTGCCACTTTCGATAATTTGCGCTTGAATGATGTGGGTACTTACAGAATGAGATTTATGATGCGAGTTATTGGAGCTGAAGTTCCCCAATCACAGGACGTTTCATATCGGATTATTGTAAACTCGCTAAAGACACCAGAAATTCTGCGACAGCCATTCAACGTGGCAGTCGGAAAGGAGACTTCTGTCAGAGCCAGAGTGACGGATATTTTGAACAAGCCTGTTGGTACCAAGGCTGGAGATTGGGTCTGTACTGGACTGAGGTGCGTGACCGCGGATAATTTGTACACGCTAATGGCAGAAGTGTGGGCTGGTGTCCCGGATGCCAATCCAAATGACGAGGTTAAGACCAACTATAACTTCTTGACAAAAATTCAGATCGCAAATCCGCAGGCCTACATGGTGGACCCAGCTTCGAGCCCTGGCGTCGTGGACTTCGTGTTCACGGGCCTCAAATCAGTCGGTCAAGCATTTGTCAAAGTAACGGTGATTTATGATTCGACGTGTGGTACGGATCCAATCGAAATGGCCCCATATTTCGAATCGAGCGTTTTCAGTTTCGAAAGGGGTGGACCAGCGGCTTTAGAAGTGTTGCTGTCGCCGCCAAGAAATCTGTATGCCGGCGAGCCCTTTGAAATGTCAATTAGGCCCTTAGATGAGTTTGGAGTCATGGTGAGCCAGGGCCTAGATTTCTACATCGCTCTGTACGAATTGTCAGGCTCTACATATGTTGAAAGTAATCAGACCATTTTTGCAAAGTGTGGAGCTCCGCAAATCTCTCCGTCACAGCCCATCGAAGCTGTGAATACCAAGCTAGAGGGTGTGTGCACGGATTATCAGCCAATAATCGCACTTGCAGGTATCGCAAAATTTACTGAGTTGACTTTCAGGACAGCAGGAAGCTTCAAAATGCAAATCTATCTGGGAAGCTTGATTGTACGCAGTAATTTGACCATCACGACCGTTGTTCGGGCTCAAGACATGGACATGTGGCCGTATTTTAAGCTGCGCTTTCGCCCAAATGCAATGCCACCGACAGCAACCACTGCGGGCAAGGATTTTGACCCACAACCGGTGATTGAGTTGACTGATCAACTTGATAATCATCTTGATTCGACGAATGTGACGCTTTACAAATTCAGTGTATTGTCGTACTTAGCGGATACTAAACCACCAGTCATCCGACAAGTGATTTGGGAATCCCGAGACCTGTTGATGATTTCAGGCGAGTTTGATTTCCAATCGTACGGATTAGCCAAAGGAGTAGCTCTCGAGACCATGGGGCTTGAAAGTGTGTACTGGACTGCAGATAGTCCAATTTGTTCGGAAATGCAGGTCTTCCGGGTGACGGCCGAAATCCGGAGAGAATTTCAGGGAAATGGAATCGACGTTATTCGTACGCGTAAAATGCTGCTGGACTCGGTTCCTATATTTATTGAACCATCGATGCCTGAATCAAATGGAATGACTATGGTGGTTGAGCCAATAGTGGGTGATGGTGCTAGAGGAGTCTTTGCCGTGAATCCAGCTGTTCGCATAAATGACAAATTTGGGAATCCTTTCTGTGTGCAGGCGGCAGTGATAATGTACGTGCATTTGTGCAACGTAAATGGCGAGCAGTGTGACAAATATCCTACGGTGGCGCAAGCACAAGTCGAATACGCGGAAGCGCAGTTCAACAGTATTCGCATCACGCGTACTGGCTCGTGGAGGTTTCGGTATTCGGCTGAGATTATGCCAGAATATGTGCTTAGCATCCTGGGCAACGTTTTCGTGATTAAGTCAGGACCTGTGTATTCTTCTTCTTTGATTGAACCCTTGAGATCTCAAGTAGCAGATGAACCTGTGCAGCCGGTCTTGATTTCGCTGCGAGACATTGACGAAAATGATGCGACTGAAGTCGTTGAGGTGTCTGCTTCGTTGCTGGTGAAAGCATCAGGAATTGATGCAATTCTCGGCGGGGCACCAACCACAATGTCCAATGCCAGTACGGCAATTTTTACAGAACTGGTAATTGTGACAAATAGTTTGCAGCGTCATCCTTTCGAGTGCGAGCTCGTGTTTCACAGCAATGGGCGAATGATAGGAAAGACCCCGGCGTTTTGGGTCAAAGTAGTCACTAGAATACGGCTGAATATGTCATCAGCTCCGTTTGATACCGAGCTAGTCGTAGGAGAAGAGCTCATTGCCAGAGATGACAGCCAACACATGCACACGACTTTGCAAATCCAGCTGCTTGACGTCGACTCACAGGTGGTACTAGAATCGCGTCGAGCGGTGACAGTCAGATTTCAGGGCGGCCACGAACTGGCTTGCCTCAATTCTATCAGCTCCAACTGTCTAGTGGCGAATGCAATCAGTGGCTCGGCATCCTTCCGAAACCTTACAACCTACAGAGCAGACCAACAGTATGTGCTTGTGTTTAATGCGACCATATCCAGTATCTCCATTTTGGCCTTTTCAAATCCATTCCGAGTGGGCTGGGGAAATGTCTTCAAATTAGATTGGGAGCCGTTTTTGGCGGACGTTACTGAAGTTGCAGAACAGCTGGTAGGATCTGAATTTGATGTCAATCTGTTTTTCCGTGATGTCTACGGCAATAGAATTCTGAACACGACCCAGGAAATGATGACATACATTCCAGGTGACTATTCTGCAAATGTAACAGCTCGAGAGTATTTGGTGGGACAGGTTGAAGGCGCCTTTTTGTTCCGATTGACGGCTTACAAAACAAAGCCGAATCTCTTGCTGAACTTCTCCATTTCATTTGTGCTCGATGGCACTTTCCAAGTAACAATTCCCGTCAACATTGTGCCAGGTCTGCCGCACACACTCAGGATGACATCTCTAAACGAGGTGAGGGGTATGGTGGGAGAGACGCTGGATAGTGTTGCCCACCTCACCATTCTTGATGTGTATGAAAACCAAGTTTTTGACACATACGAAGGTACCGTGCAAGCTATAGACGCCAACTGCTCCCACTCCACCTTCACGTGTCCCTCAAGCGGAAGATTGCAATCAAGAGAAGTTTCATGTGTGGACACTGCGCCCATGGGGATGCTTTGTCATCTCGGAGCAATACCCGCATCCAAAGCGCTGCCTGGATTCTACTTTGGTGACCATGGGCTATACCTTGTGCGCATCCGGATTTTTGATGTTCAGAAGGGGGTTGATCTATCTCAAGTTAGTGGCGTCATTTCAATTGCCCCTGACATAGCGCTCCAGTTTCAACATATTGATTCGATAGTAGCTGGGGAGAAGCTGATGCGTGACACAGGGCAGAGTGGCGTCCACATCGAGATGACGTATTCAGAAGAGTCTAATCAAGTTGTGTCAAGTGCACCCTCGACCACTGTGATGCTTTCTCCAGTTGCCTTGTTCACACCTCCGACCCCAGCAAGCAGGCATGGCGATGCTGTTCTCGTAACGACTTTGAAACCGTACTCCATTAACGGACGACCATGTATGTCGACACAAACCGTGATCAGTGATTTGTGCAATTCAAATGAGGCCGAAGGAGCTTGGTGCGCATCAGGTTCGGACTCTTTTTGTGCGTACAGTATAGGCCCATCAGCGTGTGCAACGTGCGAGAGCGAGGATAAATTGCGCGATCTGCTAGCACGTCTCGTCAGCATCTCGCACACCTGCTCTACCACTCTTAACTCCCATGGAAATGTGTCGAGTAATACGCCTTGCCATTTCCCCTTCGGGTTCGACGGGCACATGTTTACCAGCTGCACCAGCCAAGAGAGGGATGGTTTGACGACTGGTCTGTCATGGTGTGGCACGTCATCAGACATGTCAGACGATCAGTGGGGACAGTGCGGTGTATGTGAGGGGCCCGAGTTCCAGGCGCACCGTTTAACGCAAGGCACAATTCAATTCAATGCCAGCATAGTCAATGTTGGTACATATAGACTTCACGCAAGAACCGCAAATTTTTCGAATGAACCTCTTGCTGATGGAAAAAATCTCTTCTTCCGGGATTCGTTTAGCTACACTTGGGCAACAGGAATTTCTGGAGCATTCAACGTGACTCCCGGAAATGTGAGTGGTCTTGAAATACTCTCTGAGCCAGGAGACTGTGTCTTGAAGAACATCAGTGTGGCAGACTGTGTGATTACCTCTGCACCCGTCGTGCGACCTGTCGACCTCTACGGAAACGGTATTGGAGATGTCCTTGTTGTGGTTGATGTCATTCAACTTCCTCTCTTCCCCTACCTTCCTGCAGGCGCTTCTCCCCAACCTGCTATCATTTGTTTGTCAGGGTGGACGGAGGCAGACGGGTCATGCTTCAAGTATGATAGCACGCCACTCTCATTTGTCCTGGCTGACGCTTCGTGTCGGAATATGACTTCTCCATCTTTGGGATCACGAATTGCTACAATCAGTTCGAGTGGTATGAATGAAGCAGTTGCTGGATTGGTTGGAAGAAATAGTGAAGTTTTCATTGGGCTTAAATTTTCAGGTTTCGGTGGATGGTCGGAAGGGGTTGGATCAATAGAATGGGCGTCGGGGTTTCCTGTCACGTTCCAGCACTGGGTATCTGACCACGAACCGGATGCTATGGTAGAGTGTACGCGCATATTTGGAAACCTGTCCAGCATCAACCCGAGGGCATGGCATGACCATCCGTGCGCATATGCCAGCAAAGGGTTTGTGTGCAGCTATGTTCCCATGCTAACTCGAATGGTAGGTGCACGTGGTATGCTCACCTCGAAATGGTGGGAAGGAGGTACTGTTGCGCACAGTGGACTTTCTATTGAGGGCTTGTCAGATTCAATGACTCCTCCGTCTTCTATGCAGCCGTCTGTGCCTAGATTCAAGGCTTTAATGCGATTCAGCCATAAGACGCAGGATGCAATCATTTTTTACACTGGATATAGGATCAACTTTGTGTTCGTCAAAGAAATCATCATAGCAACACCGTCAAATGAGCTTGGCAGCGTTAGCTTCTTTGTAGGTGACTCTCTACCAAGTATTGATGTGGGCCTCACTGATCTGGACGGCAGGCCTGTAAACTTCACTTACACCGCCGTGCATGCTACCTTGTTCCAAGTGGATGGCCCTCAACACCCGCTGTTTGGGCAAACGAAGGTACGCGTAGAGAATAATACAGCAAGTTTTCTGAGGCTTTCAGTTCAACGTGCAAATAGTAGCCTCTTTATTCGATTTTCCTATGCGGATTATTTTATCGATTCAGCAATCTTTTCCGTTGTCCCGACGGACCCCGTCGGTCTGGTGCTCATGAAGCAGCCACCGCATGTAATTACCAGCACAATCAAGTTTCAGATCCACGTGGCCCTTCTGGACCAATTTGATAACATCTGCCAAATATCTCACGCGAAAGTCTATGCGTTCACATGCACTGCAGGCACTCCTGGTTGCCAATCTTTGGCTGATGTTTCCCTATTCTCTTCGATTTCCGGGGCAGAGACACTTTCTGCGTGTGCAGGTCGTAATTGTTCATACGAAGCACTCGAAATGGCAACAGCACACGGTAGAACAGACTTTACTGGCGGATCGTGGTACTTCAATCATCTAGTAGTGAAGAAAG
>Ga0105051_10006218_pt1 | contig 12947 bp, 10 predicted proteins | sample FRY02_FD_78383 | JGI IMG/M metagenome (GOLD analysis project Ga0105051, IMG submission 78383) | Freshwater microbial communities from Lake Fryxell liftoff mats and glacier meltwater in Antarctica - FRY-02 (megahit assembly) | ecosystem: Environmental > Aquatic > Freshwater > Ice > Glacier...
AAGCAGTGCGGCGTCTTCGAGGGGCAGCTCAAGAGCCAGCCGGGGCACATGCACGAGCAGCAGCGCGTGGATAGCGGCTACGCGCTGAACTGCCAGGCTGCGAACCCGACGTTCTGGAAGGCCTACGTGTCGACCGCGGCGCGCAAGCAGTGCGATGTCATCAAGGGCCAGCTCACGAGCCAGCCGGGGCACATGCACGAGCAGCAGCGCGTGGACAGCGGCTACGCGCTCAACTGCCAAGTCGCCGAGCCGGCGTTCTGGAACAAGTACAAGCCCTCGAAGTAGGGGCGAGAGGGCGTAACCGTGCGGGGGCGTCTCCGCGTGGCCATCGCCGCCTTCATCTGCCGCGAGGGCCTCCTGTAGCCCTACAGGTCGAAGCGGCGCTGACGCTGGTCGTAGCTGCGCAGCGCGCGCAGGAAGTCGATCTTGCGGAACGACGGCCAGTAGGTGTCGCAGACGTAGAACTCGGCGTGCGTGCTCTGCCAGAGCAGGAAGAGTATAGGAAAAACAAAGCACCGGAGCCGGGTACGAAAGGCACACAGTCGCACACACTGGGCTGCGAGGACTCCCGGCGACGCACCTTTCGAGGGTCTGGACGCGGGAGACGGGGCGTTGTCGCGGTGGCCGTGGCTTTGCTTCGGCTGGTCGGTCGTGCGGAAGGCGCACCGCTGCGCTCGGCCGGTTGACGGTCGCTTCGCGGCGGCGGACGGGCCACTCAGGCGGCGTGGGTGTGGTGCTCCGGCGCTCTGGGCGGTGGATCGCGGGCGCCATCGGTCCTCTCTTTCGCGTCGACTGCGGCGAGGATTGCGGTGATCGCGTCGGGATTGCGGATCGCACAGATCACGCGCATGCGCCCTCCACAGTAGGGGCAGCGAAGGGCGTCGATGCGCCATACCCGCATGAGGAGGTCTGCCCAGGACATGCTCTTGGGCCGTTTAGGCGCAACTGGTGCGGCGGCGCTCTGGGGGTCGGGCGGAGTCGGGACGATGTGTGCGCGCAACCCACGGTTCGGTGCGAAAATCCCGTAGAATCTGCGCAGGTGCATGTAGGGCGTGGGCACGAGGGCCGCGAGGCGGGCGATAAGGGCGAGGGGCTCGAAGACGACGGCTTTTACCCCGCCCTTCCAGGTCCGCTTGAGCGACATGACGAGCTTGCCGTCGGGGCGCCATGACAGGCGATCCTGAGGGATCGGAGGTCGTGCCATGTAACGACAGATGCGCAAGAGGGCGAGGCGATCGTGGGAGGCGATGAAGACATCGGCGTGAAGCGGATGCCAGAAGGCCTGGCGGAGCCAGGCTGCCCGCAGGCATCGAGGCCGCCCGGACTTCGGGCGCACAACGGTTTGTAGGGCCGTTTGGCGCGCTTGGGTTCGGGAGCGGGCTGGCCTTGGATGCGCGTGAACTCGCTCGGCGCCGCAGCGGCGCACATCGGCACCCCCACCGAGCGCGTCCGCGCCTTCATTGATCGCGCCCTCGCCGACGACAAGCCGCTCCTCCGCAGCTTCTGGCTCGCCGCCGCCAGCGATGTCGTCCTCGACGAGCCTGTCGCAGCGCAGAAGCCCCTCTACATAGCCGCCGCTCGACGCATCCACGCCACCTTCCGCCTCCATCCTCACGAACGGCAGGCCGCCGTCCGCGTGCTCGCCGAGCGCATCCTCCCCGTCGGCTGAGCCGCGCGCCGCCACCTTGGGACGGACCTTTGCCAGAAGCGCGCCCCATCGGAAAAAGATTTTCCTTAGGGGTTATGCAGCAGGGGCACGACCCGATCAGCCAGTCAGGGTGCAGATCACCGTGGCGATCGACCCGTGACCCAGGCGCTGCTCCAGCGCCCCCACCACATGGGCGTTCAGGGTTTTTCGTGGGTCAGGGATTGACAAGCGCAGCTATGCCATGATTGGCCTCGGGATGAAGACCGACTGGACGGGCGGTAATACCTGTGATGGCGACTGGGGTGCGCGCGACTCGGTGCTCCTCTGGATGCGCTGAGAAAGGTGCGCCCGTCCCAGCGATTGACGCGCCGGCTGGGGTGTCGCGAGGTATTCGCCGGTCCCGAATTTTCATGGTCGAGGACTTGACCCGCCGGTGGCTCTTGGTTCCGAATATTGTCGCCCACATAGAAAATGGTGGCATCGCATGAATCCACCGTTTTCCACGTGTAATCAAATGCTTACGCGTGCGACTTCAGCGTCGCCGCCAAGAAGTCCACCACGCGCCCATGGGACACGACGCGCACCGCGTCTAGTAGCTCGCCGCCAAGCAGCTCAAGGCGGACGATACCTTGGGCCGGGTCATGGTCGATAATCTCTTGCAACAGCAAGAGGTTATCGGGCTCCGACAGCTGCGGCTGGAGTTTTAGGACCTAGACCAACTCCTCGTAGCTCTTGAGCTTAAACATGCGCGCGCCGCTGCCGCCCTGCTCGGGCTTTAGGAGCACAGGGCACGGGATGTCGCCCTTGATGGGCAGCAGCGCGGTGGGGGTCGTTAAAGACTCACGTGCGCGGGCCCCGGAGGCCGAGTCGCTTCAGAAGAGCCGCCTGGTGGCTCTTGCTGAGTTCTAGGGCGAAAGAGACCGACCCGTTGAGTTTCCACTGCGCCCGTCTCCTCGATGGCCTTCAAAAGGGCCATACAGAGTGGCACAGCGCGGGTGTTGCCCCGGACCTACGCGCTGGGGCTCTAGCCTGATTGAAGTAGAGGCGCGCCTTTGGCAAGGCCTTCGGGGTGAAGACCGCGCCCTGGAGATCGAAGGTCCCGAAGTCGATGCCGCGCTTTTCCAGCGCCGCAAAGAGGGGCTTTTGCCAGTCGGGGTGCTCGTGGATGACAAGGAGGTCGTGCATGCTGTGTCCATTAGGCCGGTGCGGTCGTGACCGGAACTGTGCCTTACCGTCTTGAGGGCTTGACGAACGCTGTAGATATCGCGGGCACGGCTAGCACTTTTTGCGCACGTCGCGAAAACGGCACGATCTGGTGTTGGGGGGGGAACTCGCAGGGCTCTTTAGGTCGAGACTCAGACATCAGCTACAGCGCGACTGCGGGCGCGGTCGCGGGCATCAGCAACTCCAAAACCATTGCGTCGGGCGGCTTCGGCAGCTTCTGCACAATCACCGAGAGCTATCAGATCAGCTGTTGGGGCAGTAATTGGGGCGGTCAGCTCGGTGACGGCACCACGGAGAATCGATTCGTACCCGTCGCGGTGATGCTGCCTTAGCGCGATGGAATAGCTCTGCGCAATGACGCCCGAGCGCGTGGCACGCGACTCGAATCTGCTTCAATTGCAACATTGTTCAGCTAGTCCCACGCGAATCGATGAAACCTCGAAAGCGCCCTCACAAACACAAAGGGCCCCAGCATTACGGGGCCCTTTGTGTTCAAATCTAAGCGTCGACTACTCGCCGCCACCGGGTCCTGCGCCCGGTGCTGCGCCGATTACATTGATCCCGCACTGGGACGCATCCACCGAACAAGGCTGAATGGTCTCGGCGTTGATTCGGCATTCGCGGACTTCATTCGGAAATTGTGTCGAACTGTAGCATTCCGAGTCAAGGCAGTAGCGAAGCTGGAAATAGTACTGTGCGTTCTGACTCGTCGCGGCCTGAAAGCATCCACGTGCACAACGAAGATCGTCCTCACAGTCGGTAACGCAACCACGAATGGCCGGACAGGGTCCGGTCCCTGTCGTCTCGCCCTGATAGCAAGTGACCGATTCGGCGACGCAGTTGTCGCGAGCGCAGTTGGCAGCCGCCCGAACCTCGGCGTCAGTCGGTGTGTCGGACGCCGGCACGCAAGCGTTGGTGGCGAGGCACGTGTTAAGCGCCGTCAACGCAGCCGTCTCGGCCTCAGAGTCGGACGCGGCCAGGCACGCCGTCTCACACTCTTCGGTGGTGCAATCGTCCACGCACGCAACCATCCCAAGGCAGGTTCCCTCGCCGAGATCCGGCGGCACGACCGTCGTGTCCGTTTGGACCGTTGTGTCCGGGGTCGTCGTCACATCGGTCATGACCGCGACGTCGGCGGTGGACGTATCCGTGCCAGCCACATCGGTCGTCGCGACGTCGGTCCCAGTGGTCGTGTCCTGAACGGAGACGGTGTCAGCGGACGGCGTCTTCTTGTCATCGCCGCAAGCGGTGATGGTGAAGACGGCCGAGAGAGCGAGAAAGCATGAGAAGCGGCGCATGGGTAGTCCTTGATAATATGGGGTGGTCGACGCCAGCGTCGGACAGGTCTTTGTGTGTCAAGGCATGCGGTCCGTGTCAAGGGGCCCCGGGCGGATTGCAACGGCGCGAGGTCAGAAATGCGGCCGCGCGTAGCAAAACCTGAGGACGTTGACGAAGAAGGGCGCGACGCGATGTAACTCGCGCGCGCCCTTGATATCAGCGACGGCAGACGTCGCCCTGGCGGGACCAGCCCCTAGGCCAGCCTACGGATGACCTATTAAGGCCAAGGGTTCGGGGGGAAAGAGCCATACATCGGTTCAAAACCCATCGCTTCAAGGCCAGGCGTGTCACCGTAGCAATCAGTCCGCAACGTCACACAAGGGCCGTCCTCGGCAATCGCCATCTGCGCACAGAGGTCGAAGTCAGCCTGAGTACCGTTCTTCTCGTAGCAGTTGGCCGACACACAATATTGCAGCTTAATGAAGGTTGTGGCGTCGGCTTCGGTAGCCGCACCTAGGCAGCCGCGATAGCACCTGAAGTCGTCGCGCGTGCAATCCGCGAGGCAGCCCCCAATCGGGACGCAATCGTCCGTGCCCGCCACCCCCTGCTCGCAAGCGGCGCGCTCCGGCAAGCACTTGGTCTGCTCGCAGTTATAACCTAAGCGGACGTTCTCGGTGGTCGTCTCGGTCGGCGGGACGCACTCACCATCGACCATGCAGGTGATGTATGCGTTGGCGAGCGTCGCTTCGGCCTCGCTGGACGCGTTCGTCGTCAGGCAGGTGTCGAAACAGGCGGTACTCTCGAACTGGGCGATGCACTGGCCGATGACGCCGAGGCAGAGGCCCTCGCCCCGGTCCGCGTCAGTCGTGTCGACGTCAGCAGCGACGTCCGTCTGCGGTGCCGCGTCTATAGGCGTCGCGTCAGGCGCCGTGTCGGTAGTTGACACGTCAGTGGTCGTGTCCGTCGCGGAGGGTTCTGTCTCGGTGGTACATGCGCTGGTCGCGAAGGCCGCGAGGGCGAAGGGGATTAGGATACGGTGGGGATGAATCATGTCTTGTCTCCTTTTGATGCGTTCTTCGCCACGCCGGCGCGACCGTCTCTTCTGATCGCGCCGGTGGGGGTCGGCGACGCGGCGTTAGTCTCAGGGAGCGTAAGCACGCATCTTTCGTGCCAAAGCCCGAAAGACGTTGAGGGACCAAGGATGGACCGCAGAGAGCACGGCAGATGTCCGGCAAAGCCCACTCCGTCAACGACGCGGCGCTGTTTTCAATTGGGTCATTTCACACGGACGTGGCAGTTTTCGCACACGGGCACGGCCGGCAGGCCGCGACGATTCGCGCGACTGGCCGGACGAACATTGACCGGCGCGCTCCCACCGTTTAGAGCCGCCAACCCTGCCGGGCGTTCAATTCGCCCGAGGCCACTGGAGAATTCGCCGATGACTGACACGACGACCACCGCTACCCAGCCCACCAGCATCGCGCGCCACCCCTACGCAGACTTCGTGACCTCCGTGCTGAAACCCGCGCGCTACCTCGGCGGCGAATACCTCGCCGTCGTCAAGGACTGGTCCAGCGTCGACGGCCGCATCTGCATGGCCTTTCCCGAGATCTACGACATCGGGATGAGCCACCTCGGCACGAAGATCATCTACGGGATCTTGAACAAAAACGATCGCATCGCCTGCGAGCGCGCCTTCACGCCTTGGGTGGACATGGAGGCGGCTCTCCGCGAGCGGAACATGCCGATCCTATCCCTCGAGAGCGCACGACCCCTCAAAGACTTTGACGTCATCGGGTTCTCGCTGCAGTTCGAGATGACCTTCACGAACGCCCTCAATATCCTTGATCTTTCGAACATTCCGCTGCGCTCGGCCGACCGCTCCGAGGCGGATCCCATCATCATCGCCGGCGGCCCGACCTCCACCCACCCGGAGCCCGTCGCGCCGTTCATCGACGCCTTCCTCATCGGCGACGCCGAGGAGGCCCTGCCGAACGCGCTCTTGGCCATCGCCGCTTGGAAAAAAGAGGGACACCCCCGCGCCGAGATCCTGCGCCTCCTGGCCAACACCCACGAGGGCTGGTACGTCCCGGCCTTGTATGACCTCAAAGAAGATCCCCGCTCGGGTTTTCTCTATATTGACCCCGAGACCGCGCGTGGCCCCTACCCCGTCAAGCGCACCCTCGTCGACGACATCAACCGCTTCCCCTTCCCAGACGACTCGCCGGTGGCCGCCGCCGAGGCCATCTTCGACCGTATGTCAGTCGAGATCAGCCGCGGCTGCACCGAGGGCTGCCGCTTTTGCCAGGCCGGCATGATCTACCGCCCCGTGCGTGAGCGCGACCCCGAGCAGATCGTCGACACCGTCATCGCGGCTATCGAGAAGGGCGGCTACGACGAGGTCTCGCTGACCTCGCTCTCGACCGCGGACTACTCGTGCATCAGCCCGCTCATCAAGCGCGTGATGGAGAAGATGCGCGAGAAGAAGGCCAGCCTCTCGGTCAGCTCGCTCCGCGCCTACGGCCTCGACGAGGACCTCCTTGACGAGATCAGCACCGTCAAGACGACGGGCCTGACCTTCGCCCCCGAGGCCGGCACACAGCGCATGCGCGACGTCATCAACAAGAACATCACCGAAGCGGACATCGAGAAGACCGCGCACAACGTCTTCTCGCGCGGTTGGCAGAAGATGAAGTTTTACTTCATGATTGGCCTGCCGACCGAGACCGACGAGGACGTCTACGGCATCGTCGAGACGGCCATGAAGGCGCGCAACATCGGCGCCAAGTACCACCATCGCTATAAGGTCAAGGTCACGGCCTCAGCCTCATGCCACGTCCCGAAGCCGCATACGCCCTTTCAGTGGGCGGCGATGGACGACGTCGAGACGTTGAAGCGCAAACAGGGGATCCTGCGCGAGCAGGGCCGCATCCACCAGATCCCCGTCAAGTGGCACAACTACAAAGAGAGCTTCGTCGAGGGCATCATGGCGCGCGGCGACCGACGTGTGGCCGACACCGTCGAGCTGGCGTTCAAAAAGGGCGCGCGCCTCGACAGCTGGGACGAGCACATGAAGTGGGACGCCTGGCTTGAGGCCATCACGGAGACGGGCATCGACCCGCAGCTCTACCTTGGGACCATCCCTCTCGACGCCCAGCTGCCGTGGCAGCACATCGACGTCGGTTTGAAGTCAAAGTTCCTCGCGACCGAGTGGAAGCGCGCCTCCGCCAATCGCCTCTCGCCCCCGTGCGGCAAGCCCTTCGGCGCCCAGGTCCACCACACCAACATCGCCGACGCCCAGGCCGAGGCCCGCAAGCTCGTCTGCTATCACTGCGGCGTCGCGTGCGACATGACTCAGATGCGGACGGAACGTGTGGACTACCTCACAAAGCTCGGCGCCTTTACGCCTGATGACGTCAAACCTTCTGGCTTCGTTCCCGCCTATCGCCTCGTGCGAAAAGACAAGAACAACAAGAGCTTACCGCCCCAGCGCCGGAACCAGGGCGAGATCTATCGTTACCGCGTCGAGTACACGAAGCTCGGCACCGTCGCGATGACGGGACACCTAGACATCAACCGAAGCCTGCCGCGGGCCGCCCGGCGCGCCGGCCTCGAGATGCAGTACAGCACGGGCTTCACGCCGCGGGCCCAGGTCTCACTGGGACCGGCCTTGGCCCTCGGTATTTCAAGTAATTCCGAGGTCTGCGATCTCTTCCTGACGAACGACATCGACAGCCAGGAGCTCCTCGACCGCCTCAACGCGGTCACCGACCCGGGTCTCCGCTTTCTGCGGGCGCGCCAGGTCACCCTCGACGCCCCGACCATCGCGCGCGAGGCCAAGATCGCCGAGTACATCTTGTCCTCGCCGGACTTCGCGACCGCGGACGACATCGCGAGAGTCATCGGGCGCGCGACCGGGGACGAGCCGCTGATGCTCGATGTGATTCGCAAGCATGGCCCCCGGCCCATCGATGTCCGCGATGGGCTGGTATCGATCCTCTCCTCACAGGTCCTCGCATCGGAGGCCGCCTTCTTCGGCCTGCCCACCGGCGCACCTGTCCTGCGGTGGCGCGTGAACCTCGGCATCGGCGCGCACGTGCGACCCACCGAGTTCGCCGAGGGGATCGTCGGCCAAAAGCCCCGCGAGCTATTCGTGGCTCGCACGACGCTGCTTTCGCTCATCGGTGACGGCTCTCATGATTTGTTTTCGGATGCAGTGAGTGTTAAGGCCGTCAAGGGCTCGCCGCCTCCAGCCGCCTCGCCGGAGCTCTTCGCATGAAAGCAATCGCTATCACCTTGTCGTTCTTATCGGCCATCTCTCTCGCCGCCTGCGGCACCACCGGAGCCTCCGGCGGCGACATCGCCGGGTTCTCGCGGTCGTCCGTCACCGGCGAACGCTTTGACCTCACCGAGCATCTCGGCAAAGACGTCGTCCTGATTAGTTTCTGGACCACGTATTGCGAGCCGTGCAAGACTGAGATGCCATTTCTACAGCAATATCATGACAAGTACGGCCCGAAGGGCTTCCAGGTCGTGTCTGTGAGCATGGACGGCCCCGACTCGGTCGCCGAGGTCCGCCCTTACGTGCGCCGCATGGGCTATACTTACCCCATCGTCGTCGATGAGGATGGCTCTATCGCGCAGCGCCTAAACCCAATCGGGGCGGCGCCTTTCTCGATCCTCGTCGGGCGCGACGGCAAGGTCATCCGGCGCTTCTCGGGCTTTAAGGCCGGTGAGGCCCCTCTCCTCGAGGGGGCCATTGTCGCGGCCCTCAACGTGAGCGCTGCGCCCGCGCCAACACCAGCGCCAGCCGAAGACACGAGCGCAGTCCCATCGGCCGACGCGCCGATCGTCGATGAGACGCCATCGGTAACCGACGAAACCCCTCAAGACGACTCCGCGCCGTGACACGGGCGGCGGCGATCGCCGGACTTATTGTGGCCGCGAGTGTAGCCGCGACGGCGGTCCTTGGGGGACAGGCCAAAGCTGAAGACGTCATCATCGACTTCACCGAGAGCCTCTTCGCCGACTGGCACTTTAAGCTCGACGATCCTCTGCTCTCGGATGCGAATCAGAAGGACGTCATCGACTTTCGCAACCGGCTGAACACCCGTGTTCGCTGGGATACCCTGAGCTTCGGTCTGCGCCTCGACGCCGCGGTCTTTCCGTCGGCGCCTTCAAGCCAATATCAGAGCGACTTTCGCCCTGAAGAGGTCTTCGCGACCTGGCGTAAAGACGGCTGGACTCTGACCCTAGGCGATGACTACCTCACCGTCGGCCGCGGCATGGCGCTGTCGCTGCGGAAATTTGACGAGGTCGGTGTTGCAACCTCTCTCAGGGGCGTACATGCCCTCTTGCGCCAAAACGCCTTCCGGATGCGCCTCGGCGCCGGCTTCTCGAACGTCGTCAACGTCGATCTCGTCGAGGAAAAGAAGGTCCCGGACCCCAATGACCTCGTGGCCTTGGCAAATTTTGACTTCGCGATCGCCGACGACGTTGAGCTTGGTGCTCATATCGTTAATATCGAGAGGCGCCACTCCGACGCCCGCTCAGGGCTCACGGGGCCCCTCTTCGGCGACGATGACGACGGCCGCATTCAAGGTCGACGTTTCGTCCGCTCGACGATCCTCGGGGGCCGCGTCGATGCCAAGCGCATCGGGGATTCGGTCGACCTCTACGGCGAGTTCAACTACCTGATCAACGAGGAGACCCGCACGACGCTGGACGGAGACGTCCCATCCGGAAGAGACGGCCTCGCTGCCTATGGCGCGGTCACCGCTGGTCTTGGCGACTGGACGGTCCTCGTCGAAGGCAAGCACTACGACAACTTCCGGATCGAATCGACGCTCCACCCCGACACCGCGGATCAGCAAGGAATCACACAGAACTTTCGCTACCATGCGGCGCCGACCCTCGAACGCGTGGACCAGCGGGTCGTCAATAATACGGACGTGACCGGCGTACACCTGCGTGTGGACCGGGCCTTCCCCCCAAAAGACCCGACCAAGGACACACGCAATTCACTTTTCTTTTCAGCCGCTTGGTTCGCTGATGCGCCGGCGAAACACGAGTGGACTCTACACAGCTATGTCGGCTGGGAGCGGAACTCGCCGAACGGAGAACGCCTGCTACTGCAAGCGGGGGTGCGCCAAGAGGAGGCGCCACGCGAAGGGATCACACGGCTGAGGATGGTCCATATGGACCTTGACTGGTCCCGTGTCGTCGTCCCGGGCGTCGACTTCCAGCTGCACTGGACCCACATGTTCCAAGACAGAAATATTGGTGCTCCATCCATCGCCGACACCTTCAACGAGGGGACCTTCTATATGTCCCTCAACCTCGTGCCGACTTGGTCCTTCACCGCACAGGTTGAATACTTGACCAGCGCGATCAGTGAATCCCCCGTGTTTCCAGCCGCCTTCATCCAGTTCCGCTGGTCCCTCGACAGCTTCGTGCGCCTCTTCGTGGGCCGCGGCAAAGGTGGCCTCAAATGCACGGGCGGCATCTGCCGGATCTTCCCGAACTTTGAAGGTGTAAAGCTCGAGACGACCTTCCGGTTTTAGGCGAGTGAAGAGGTCGTGCTGTTGACGCCTAGCGAGGGCCAGTGGCAGGTTGGGCGCATGCAAACCGACACACCGACGCTCATACTCTACTCCAACCCTTGGTCTCGGGGCCGCATCGCCCGCTGGATGCTCGAAGAGGTCGGCGCACCTTACGAGGTGAAGACGGTGACCTACGCCAAGGAGATGAAGTCGGCCGAGTACTTGGAGCTCAACCCGATGGGCAAGGTGCCGACCTTGGTGCACGGTACCTCTCTCGTCACCGAGGTCGCGGCCATCTGCGCCTACCTCGCCGACACCTTCCCCGAGGCCGCCCTAGCGCCCACGGACGCCGAGCGGGCCTCCTACTACCGCTGGCTCTTCTTCGCGGCCGGCCCAGTCGAGGCGGCCGTCTCAAATAAATCCGTGGGTTGGGACCCAAGCGACGAGCAGCGCGGCCGCTTCGGCTATGGCAACTTCGCCGCGGTCGTCGAGACCCTGACCCACGCTGTCAGCCAGCATGAGTTCATCGCAGGGCCCCGTTTTACGGCCGCTGACGTCTACGTCGGCGCCCAAGTCTCGTGGGGCCTTCAGTTCGGCACCCTGCCAAAGAATGACCAATTCAAAGCCTACGCTGGGCGTGTGATGGCCCGTCCGGCTGCCATCCGCGCCCGTGAGCTCGACGACGCCCTGTCGGTGACCCTCGGCCCGCCGTCGGCTTAGCCCCGACGAACCACAATTCGCGTCGACATTCCGGCGATCACGATGAAGTGCGCCTATGGCGATGGCCAACGCTCTACTTCAGGATCACTTGGATCTGTGGGTCAATCCGGTAGCCGTCGCCGACGTGCTGGATGATGTCGCCGAGGCCCAGTTGCCGCAAGGTCGCGATCGCGAAGTAGAGTCGGTTCGCGGCGTGGATGGGGTTGATGGCCTCTTTGGGCCAGCCGATCTCAAAGAGCTCCGCCGTGGACGACGCCCGTTCTGGGGCGACGCACGCAGACTCAGCCATAAAGGCGAGGATGCGGCGCGGTGCCTGCCGCCGACCGAGGCTCACGCGGGTTTCACCCTGTGCGATGAACCAGGAGCCATTGGCCTCGACGACCAGGGCCGGACGTGCGGCCGACCATGCCCCGTGTCGGCCGATGGCGCTCACGACAAGGCGATAGGCGAACTCGACGTGTTGTTGGCGATAGGGATGAGGCGAGTTTCGCGGCGGGGAAGCCTCGTGCCAGAGAGCGGTCGCGCGGTCTTTGACCACGTCCGCGGTGTCGCGGTGCAGACCCAACAGCGTGGACTGAATGGCCACCGCGCGTTGCAGCGCTGCCTCGCCGGAGGCCACGAAGAACCCTTCGGCGACCGCAAAACGTGCGGCAGCGCGCTTCCATCGACCCAGCTCGCAATCGAGGGAGCCCATACACATGTCCAAGAGCGCGGCAGACAGGGCATCGCGCTCGCTCGGCGATAGGATCCCGTGCGCGTCCGCATAGTCGCTGTCGGCATCGTCAAGGCGTCCGTTCACGTGGTGCACGGCCGCCAGATAACCGGTGGCGATTCCGTTGAGGCGGTCGAGGCGGCGCGTCTGTGCGATGGTCCGTGCCCGTTCAAAATAGCCTTGTGCGGCAACGTCCTGTTCGAAGACGAGATGGCTCTCCCCGAGATTCAGCGCACAGGTAGCCTCGATCATGTGATCACCAAACATCTCGGCGAGGACTAACGCCCCCTCCGAACACACAATCGCCTGCTGCCTCTTACCTTCGAGGGCGAGCCACGCCCCATAATTATTGAGAAGCAACATCTCCGCCGAACGATGTGAGGTCTTGACTGCCAGCGCGAGCGCCTCCCCGTAGATGGCCTCGACCTCATCAAACGACCCGCCCGCGCTAACTGAGATCGCGAGACGGCTCAAAGCGACCAGTCTCAGATGGATGGCCTCATCGCTGGCATAGTCAATCGGGATAGCAGCCAAGGCTGCGCGCACGCACCGCTGCCCTTCGTCTAGGCTGTGTCCGTGTACCATCGCTTGGGCCAGCGCGAACCGCGCGACCACCTCCGGCGAGTCGGTCCGTGGATCCGGCAAAGGCACGCCATCGAGCCAATCCGACGCGACTTCGAGGCGTCCGTCGGCGAAGGCGAGCTCTGTAAGCGCGAACCTGACCCGAGCGAGGTCGCGCGCCTCCGCGTCGGGCACACCGACACCTTCGTGAAGCAACCGATAGAGTATGTCGCGGGAACTGAACTGACGAAAGAGGTCGAAT
>Ga0105051_10006223_pt1 | contig 12940 bp, 16 predicted proteins | sample FRY02_FD_78383 | JGI IMG/M metagenome (GOLD analysis project Ga0105051, IMG submission 78383) | Freshwater microbial communities from Lake Fryxell liftoff mats and glacier meltwater in Antarctica - FRY-02 (megahit assembly) | ecosystem: Environmental > Aquatic > Freshwater > Ice > Glacier...
CTGCGGCAAAGATGGTCGTTATTAAGAAGGCACCGGGCAGACCTAAAGGCGCTCAAAACAAGACGAAGTCTGCACAACGAAAGGATTAACGATGGCAGAGAATCATATATTTAAGGATGTAAACATTACAATAGAAGGGGAAGTTAAGTATTGCTCAAGTCCCTTCGAAAATCCTATGAACGCGCAGGAATATATATCCTATCTAACAAGAGATAGAGAGAAGTGGCGCGTTTGGTTTAAGGATTGCTGTGAGGATCCAGACTTTGACAAGTTTGCCATCTCAAGATTAAAGGACGGAAACATTATCAGGCAAGAGGAAGAAGATATTGAGCCGCCTTACAAGCGACCAGGAAATATACCCCTTGGTGGACGAAGAGTCAGAGCTTTAAAGCCAGTAGTAATTCCATGGAAATTCAAGAAGGATAAGGATTAACGATGGCAGAGAATCATATATTTAAGGGTGTTAACTTTGATAAGGACGGCAATATTGTTAAGGAAGAGAAGCCTAAAGAGCAAGAGAAAGATTTATACTCAGATGAGAACCTTGCTAAGATGCGAGAGAATGTGAGGATTCAAAGGGAGAAACCTGCAACATTTGAAGATATTGCTAGTGTTTTTTTCTGTACAGAGAAAGAGGAAGAGTGATACATAACATAGAGACTAAAGGCTGGCGATAAAAAGGATAAATTAACCTACATAGAGACAGTTACTGATCAAACAAAGAGTGGAAAAAGAGTTTCAAAATATAAGTGCCAGTGTGATTGTGGCGAAATAGTTTTGGTGTACACAGGTAATTGGCTTAGCGCTAGGCAATGTAGTAGTTGTCATATACAAGAACAGTTATCTTCTACACTAGGTAAGTCCTTTGGTGAATGGACTGTTATAAGTTATAGTCACACTAACGGAAACAATCACCAGTTCAATTGTAAGTGTTCATGTGGCACAGAAAAGGTTGTTTGTGGGTCTTCCCTTCGCAGAGGAAAAGCATTAAGGTGTGTAGAGTGCAAGAGAAAGCTGCATAGTGGTCACGGTCACGGTATGAAAAGCACCTCTATTTGGGTAATATGGATGGGAATCAAAGCTCGATGCCTAAATCCTAACAATAACGCCTATCATAATTATGGTGGCCGTGGTATCACTGTTTGCGAGAAGTGGAAGGATTTTTTAGGGTTCTATGAGGACATGGGCGATAGACCAGAAGGTTTACAGATTGACCGAATAGATAATGATGATGGATACTGTAAAGAAAATTGCAGATGGGTTACTCCAAAAGAAAACTGTAATAATCGGAGAATAAGAAAATGACTTTAAATGTTGAACAAAGAATAAAAATGGACCTTTTTACACCAAGGCCATATCAGACCCCAATTTGTGTCGCCCTTGAAGTGAAGGGATATAAAAAATTACTGGTGATTCTACCGAGACGATCGGGGAAGATATTGTCGCTTGGAATTTAATAATCCGGGCGGCTTTACGTAAATTAGGCGTATATTACTACATATTCCCCTCGTTTACGCAGGCAAAACGGGTCATATGGGATTCTATAACAAGTTCAGGTAGTAAATTCTTAGACTTTATACCAAAAGAGCTTATAGCGTCTACCAATTCTCAAGAAATGAAGGTTACGTTAACCAATGGTTCTATTATTCAGCTTGTTGGCTCAGATCGGTACGATGGGCTTGTCGGGACGAATCCACAGGGATGCGTATTTTCTGAGTATGCGCTTCAAGATCCCCGTGCATATCAGCTTATACGTCCGATTCTAACAGCTAATGGTGGTTGGGCTATCTTCATCAGTACGCCAAGGGGCAAAAATAGCCTATGGGACTTGTATAAGATCGCACAGATATCTCCAGAATGGTTCTGTTATAAGTTAACGATTGAAGATACTAAGCATATTCCGATGGTAGAAATAGAGCGTGAACGCCAAGAAGGAATCATGTCTGAAGATCTCATACAGCAAGAGTACTATTGTTTTCCTGGGTCTCAAGAAGTTCTAGCACTAAATGAGTTAAAGCCTATTTCTGATATAAAAATTAATGAGATGGTTATTTCTCACTCAGGAAGACCTAGAAAAGTATTAGATGTGATAAAAAGAGAGTACGAAGGGGAAATGATCAAGATACACTCTTATGGTTCTCCGGAGCCTTTGGTGTGTACTCCGTGTCACCCTATTAGAGTATATAACAAGGCTATTCAAACATACTCATGGAAGAATGCTGGAGACGTTACAGATAAAGATCGGCTCGTGTTTCCTAAAATGCCTCTTGGAAAGGTTCAACTTATATCTTATGAGTTGTGTATGCTTATAGCCTGGTATATTTGTGAGGGATCCTCCTTTAAAAATGGAGTTCAATTTACCGTTGGTGGATCTAAAGAAGTAGATAGAGTTACATCTCTTCTTTGTAAGATTAATGTAGAGTATTCTCTTTTTGTTTCTGAATCAGGGAGTAGCACCAATGTTGTTGTTTATAATGTTCAGTTGGTTGATTTCTTTAAGTCTCTTTGCGGAACAGAGTCTAACAATAAAAGAATTCCATTTTCTTGGATTGCTACCCACGAGATAGAGTTCTTTCATGAACTAATGTGGGGTGACGGTTGTCATTCTATTTTTAAGAATTATGAGAAATTCTCTTATGCAACAACAAGTAAAACTCTTGCTTACCAGGTACAGATTCTTGCCAATAGCCTTAATGTTGGTTATGCAGCAGGAATTTCGAATAGAAAAGGAGAAACAGTAACTTTTCCTCACGGAAAGACTTACGATTGCCAGGATTCTTATGTAGTTAACATTGGTATAAAAGGTCTTCGTGAAAAGTCTGGGCCGCTAACAAGAACTAAGTATGGGGTAGCTGCACGCATTACAAAAATAGAAAGAGAGCATTTTAAGGGAAGTGTTTACAACATAAAAGTACAGTACGATGAAAGCTATGTTGTTCTGGGTCGCACTGTTCATAACTGTAGTTTTGAGATGGGTGTCGAAGGTGCTTACTATACTAAGTATATCGATCGCATGCGTGTTAAGGGACAAATTGGAACAGTTCCTTGGGACCCAAGCTTTCCCGTTCATACAGTTTGGGATATTGGAGTACGAGACAGTACCTGTATTATTTTCTATCAGTCAATAGGAATGATTCTACGTGTAATAGATTGTTACGAAAAGAATAAAGAGGGTCTTGAGCATTACGTTAATGTAATTGATAGTAAGCCATACAAGTATGGTAAGCATATAGCTCCTGCGGACGTAGCAGTCCAAGAATGGGGATCAGGGATTACACGTATAGAAAAAGCACGCCAGCTGGGCATAGAATTTATTACTGCACCATCTATTTCTATAGCTGATGGAATTGAATCTGTTCGTTCTACGTTTTCTAAGATGTGGGTTGATGAGGTTAATTGTGCCCCACTTTTAAAGGCACTAGAGAACTATCGTCAGCAGTATGATTCGAAGAAAAAAGTCTACGCAGCGCAGCCATTGCATGATTGGTCGAGTCATTTTTCTGACTCGATGCGATATCTATGTATATCGCTACCAAGGATCAGTGATAGTATGAGCAAAGAAGATATTACAGCGATGCATCAAAAGGCACGTTACGGACATAGATCTATTTATCGATAAGTCTTGCTTTACCAGGTATGCTTTTCTAAAATGAAAGTGTTTGCAAGGACTCTCAAAGTTCCTTAGTCCTGCTCACTAAGAAACTTTAAAGGAGAACGATGTTATTTCCAGAAGACAATCTATATGACGTTGACTATACAGGCAAAGATCGAGACATATTAAAAAGATTTGATGAGTTTAGAACCGCTTCACTTTCTGTCAATCAGTCGTATTGGTATGAAGCTGATCTTGATACTAGGTTTATGGCAGGCGACCAAAGACTTTGGGCAGACCTCTATAACGACCAGCAGGACATTGGTGGATCTAACTTCTTCTTTAACCGCATATCACGCATCGTTAACATGGTAGATGGTAGACAGCGACAAAACCGTAAGTCTACTGTTGTTGTTGGCGTGGAGAACTCTGACTCAGATACTGCAGACCAGTTCACTAAAACACTTATGTGGATTAATAATAAAGAGGATGTATTAGGTACACTCTCTGATTCATTCCGTGGTGCTTTGATTACCGGTATGAACCTTATGCATGTTTGGATGGATTACCGAGAAGATCCTGTTAACGGTAACATCAAAGTAGATAACTGTGCTTATAACAGCTTTCTCATCGATCCATTTTTTAGAAAGTCTGATCTGTCTGATTGTAATGGTATAATAAAAAGATCATTCTTAACTAAGCGTGAGTGCATATCTCTTCTTCCTGATCACCGTGAAGAGATAGAAATGATGTCTGGAAGCTTTGGTACTGATAGTAACTTTTCTTATATGCCAGAGAAAAGCTCGTTTTCTTCTAGAGACTTGCTTGCTTATGACGAGTTTTATTATAGGGATTACCGTAAACAGACTCTCTTAGTTGATACAGAGACTGGTGAGACTCAAGAGTGGCGTAGTAGTGATAAAAGCAAGCTAAAAGAGTTCGTAGAAGCTTACCCACAAATACAGATTATAAATACAGAGATACCAACAGTTAAACTGGCTATAATCATCCAAGGGAAGATATTCTTCTCTGGACCACAGCCTTCTGGACTCGATTCTTTTCCTTTTGTTCCGGTATTTGCTTACTACTATCCTGAACTTCAATATTATAATCTACGTTTACAAGGAATTGTTCGCCAATTACGTGATTCTCAGTTCTTATATAACAGAAGAATGATTATCCAGCTCAAGCAAATGGAATCTACCATTACCACTGGTTACATCTTTAAAGAAGGTGTCTTGGTTAATCCAGAAGATGCGTCATCATTAAGAGGTGAGGGCAAGAACTTAGTAGTTAAAATGCATGCTCAGCCGGGCGATATAATACCAATAACCCCAGTTAATATACCCCAATCATCCATTGAGATAACGAACATACTTGGTAATGAAATGGCTCAGATTTCTGGTGTTAATGAAGAACTTCTCGGTTCTGCTACTGATGATAAAGCGGGCATTCTATCTCAGTTGAGACAGGGAGCAGGTCTTACTACCTTGCAGATCTTATTTGATAATCTTGATGGCTCTCAAAAGATACTTGGCAAGATCATGATAGAGCTTATTCAGATGAACTTTACTCCTGGCAAGATTAAAAACATCCTAGAGAAAGAAGAGCCAACAGAAGAGTTCTACAATAAGACATTTGGTAGATATGACTGCGTGGTAGAGGAGGGGTTACTGACGAGCACCCAGAAACAAATGCAGTTTTCTCAACTTATATACTTGCGTGAAATGGGAATGCAGATACCTGACTCAGTTATCCTTGAAGCTTCCACTATGCAAAATAAGAGCGATCTTATTAAAGCTATTGAACAAGAGAAGCAACAACAGGCTGAATCACAACAGGCACAACAGCAAACTCAAATGGAAATGCTACAATCTCAGATCGAACTTAATAAAGCTCGTGCAGTCAGCGACCAGGGGCTGGGTCTTGAGAGGATCAGCAGAGTTGAAGAAAATGAAGCTCTTGCGGTCGAAAGAAGATCACAGGCTGCTGAGAATGAAGATGATGCACTTCTTTCTAAAGTTAAGGCTATGAAAGAACTTGAAAGTATGGACATGGCGAATCTTAAAGAACTTGTTATGCTGGCTCAGATGCTAAGAACAAATCCTGACCAAACAGCAAGTGGAAAAGAAGAGATTAGAACCAAAGAAAATGAAGTTGCTGGCGGGCTAAAGGAGAATCTGCAGAATCAAATGCAGGAACAGCTGCAAGGCTAGCAATAAGAAATAAATCCTCAAGTTGAACAGGGTGGTCCTGCTCAATAGATAGAGGTTAATAACCTGGCGCACGTAAAGTGTTAGCCGTTTCTATAAAGGACAGTAACATGTCAAAGTATAAAGATGGTGGAATGAAAAAAGGCGGCGAGTTTGCTGGTCTTCCTCTTGCTAGCAAAAGAATGGCATACCCAGATCCATACAGCGATTGCTACATGGAAATGAAGGATGATGTTGCTGGAATCGATGAGCAGATCAAAGCTGATAGAATCAAGGGAAGCCCAGGCTACAAACCAGCTAAGCTTAACTAAAAGGATAACTATGGAAGAATTTGAATTCTTATTACTTCCGCGTGATCCTGAAGATAGGCGTCAGCTGTTAGATAGCCGTAAGGTTCCTAATGCTATGAGCGAACCTTCTAATCTTCCACAAAAGTCTTTCGTCAGAAAGCTAGAGTCAGTGGCACAACCCTTTGACCCTTTTAGGATGGATTAATATGGCACAAGGACCTAGACCTAATAAAAAAGCTGCTAATATCGCTTATGCGATACTTGGCAAGCCTATTAATATGGACAACGAGAAAACTGATTACGAACGTAAGAAGAAGAACGTTGAACCACGTATGTTTTAGCAAGTAGATCTCTATCCAATAGGTGTTAGTAGGATAATGACCGCTAGCACCTATAAATTAGGAACATGATGAAAAAGAAGTCGACTAAGAAAAAAGAGACCAAGAAGCAAAGCGACAAGGTCGGCAAAGTCTATGACGAGTTCAAGGCTGGCAAACTAAAATCTGGCTCTAAAAAAGGTCCTGTCGTTACAGATAAGAAGCAAGCATTAGCAATTGCTCTATCAGAGGCGGGAATCGCTAAGAAGAAAAAGCCAAAAGCAAAAAAGAAAAAGTAACTCCACACTACTCTTCTTTCTTTCTCTCCCTCATCTAGCAATAGGTGAGGGTTTTTTGTAAGATGGTCAAGAGAATGGGAAAAATGGGAAAAATTCCCAAAGTTATAGAGTTCTACGTCTAGGAGAGAGATGGCAGAGATAGTAAAAAAAGATAAAACAGTCGGACAGGTAGCCGCTGAGCTACAACAAAGTCCTGACGATGGAATGCTTTTAGGTGATATTGAAAAGCAAGAATCAGATAGATACCTAGAACACCTTCATGCTGCAATTGGACGCGGTAAAAAAAGATTTGCTAGTGACTTCTTTATTGAAGTGAGCCTCAAGAAAGAGAAACTTCTCGTTAATGTCCTTCCAAGAATATTCGCGTTTGAACGACGCACCTGCCCCACACCATTTTATAGCCAGGATGTTTATAAGTATGACAGCGAAAGTCATTCTATAGAGTATATTTGGTCAGTGGTAAGTCCACAGATACTAGCAGACTATAAGCTGAATGAGTCGAAGCTTGAAGGTCCCCAGTTAGACCTTCTATTCTTTGGCAAAGCATACGAAGAAGGTAAACTGCTTGAGATATGCAAAGACTTAAATAGTGAAACAAAAGGTTCATATCACGCTGAAAACCAAAAAGATAAGAACAAACTTTTAAAGGAGCTGAAATAATGAGTTTCGAAGTAGACTATAACCAAGACGGTACCGTAAAGAATATGACCAAGACAGAGCCCGTATTCGAAGAAGCACCAGTCCAGCAAATACCGGAACCTGAATCCGAAGATGTTGAAGAATCAAACAATAATGAAGAAGAAAATGTCGATAATGCAGACATAGAAGAAGAAGAGTCTGATCCAGTTCCAGTACCAACAAAAAAGGCCGTTAAGGACTCTTGGAGTGAGTTGAGGGAAAAGGCTTTCAGGGCTGAAAAGCGTACGCAAGAGTTGGAATTAGAGATCCAAAGAAGCCGTGAAAAGAAGAAAGATCCAGAACCAGAGTTAGATTACGGTCTTGGCGACGATGACCTTGTTGAAGGTCGCCATGTTTCTGCTATGCGTAGAGAGATGAACGCTATAAAGCAAGAACTCAAACAGTACAAGTATCAAACAGTAATATCGAGCGCTGAAACAAGACTAAAGTCACAGTACAGCGACTTTGACTCTGTGGTATCATCAAAAAATATAGAACGACTTAAACAAGAACACCCAGAAGTAGCACAGACGCTCGCATCAAGTGGTGACATGTACGCTTCTGGTAAATCTGCCTATATGTTTATAAAGAGCCTTGGTTATGCTGCTAAAGATGTAAGGCCTTCACATGATAGAGTTCGAGCTATAAATAATAGCGCTAAGCCAAAGTCGTCGTCATCAATTAAGTCTCAAGGTCCTCAATCACCACTCTCTCAAGTTAACCGATTTGCTGAAGATGGTAATGTGAGCAGAGAAAGACAAGAAATGTTGGTGCGTCAGATGAATTCAGCAATAGAAAACATGTAATGAAACTTTCAGAAAAGCAGGCTATCTTTGCGGTAAATGTAGCAAGTCTAATAAACTATATAGACAAGCAAGGATACCGTGTTACATTTGGAGAAACGTTCAGAACTCCAGAACAGGCTGATATCTATGCCAAAAATGGTAAAGGTATTAAAAATAGCCTGCATTGTAAGCGTTTATCGGTTGATCTTAATCTCTTCTCTCCTGAAGGGGAGTATTTGACTGATACTAAGTCGCATGAGCCATTTGGAAAGTTCTGGAAGAGCTTGCATAAACATAATCGCCACGGGGGAGATTTTAAAAAGCCTGATGGTAACCATTATGAGATGCAAGACATTTAACCTAGGCTTCTCTACTACTCTTTGTCTGGGTCCGGAGTTTTTCAATCCATTTCTCCGGACCCGACCTTGATTCTCTCTCCCTTTAATCGTATGATCTTGTTGAACGAAAACGGGACGTCGTTAATCCCACAATCACATCCGACGCAATTACTACTGTAAAGTAGTATCTGGTCTCGTCAGCCAATGGGCGCAATTTAAGCTTCGCCAGCTTGTATATAGTTATATTCATTTATAAATGTACAAGGAGCCAATTCATGGCAATAACTACATCGAGTGTTTTACCTGCTCCAGTCCAGCAACATTTTCATGAAACTATGTTAGCGGTACAAGTCCCTAACTTGATTCATAATATTGCGGCTATGCGTGTAAAAGCACCAAGAAAATCTGGAGCAACTACCAGATTCCGTCGTCCTAACAAATTAAGTACTGCGCCTGTTCCATTAGGTAACTCTGGTGCGCCAGTTGTTCCAGAAGCTTTAACGGCTATGGATATCGACGCTACCATGTCTACCTACGGTAAAGCTATTGCACTTCAAGAACAAGTAACTCTCTTCAGTCAAGATCCGGTCCTCAACTGGGGTACCCGTATGCTCGGAATTAATCTTCGAGAAACTGAAGATGAGCTAACCAGGGACATGTTAGCTGCTTCTGCAACTGCTATTAACGCAGTATTTGGAACAGTTGGCGACGTTCCAACCGACATAACTCGACAAGACGTTGATAACGTTACTCGTGTTCTTGCTAGTAATGATGCGTACACAATGCTTGATAAGATCCAAGGTGAAAACCGATTTGGATCCGGTCCTGTGAACAACTCTTATGCAGCACTTTGCAGCACAAACTTAATGTCTGATCTTGAAGGAATGAACGGATTCTTGAATGTTGCTCAATACCCAAATCAAAGTTCAGTATTAAGATCCGAATTTGGGACCGCTGGTCGAGCAAGATTCTTTGTATCTTCTGTAGGAAGTGTTGTACCTAATGCATCTTCAAATGGTGCTGATGTGTATAACGTCTTTATTACTGGTATGGATGCATATGGTATTGTGACACAAGATGGTTTTAATAGTGAACTTATCTATCGTGACCCTAGATTCTCTGATGCACTTGCACAAACAGCTACTTTAGGCTGGAAAACTGCAATGGCACAAAGAATCTTGAACGATGAATGGATTGCTCGTTTGCGTTGCGTCTTAAGCTTTTAAGGAGAAATAATGGACGGAACCGTATTAAGCCAAGGTACTTTTACCACTGCAGCTGGTGTACCAAATACAATTGTTGCAATTCCTACCAACGCAGATTATATGATTGTTCGTAATGCTACAGAATGGGGCAAAGAAGGTACTGCTGCTTCTGATAGCAAAGGTTATGAATTCTTCTGGCAACGTAGCAATGCTCCTGGTTATGCAAAAGTACGTTACAAAACAGTAACTACCAATGCTGCAACTGATGATGTTATTTTAACCGGTGGATTCACCCTGTTTGATTCATCTGGTAAAGCATTAGGATCACAACCAGTTATTGGTGCTGCTATTGTTTCAACTGCTTCAACAAATGCAACAAAACCTGTTGTATCTACTGCTACAACTACTAACATTGCAGTTGGTGATGTTGTACGCATGAATAGTACTGCTCAAACAGATGTTAACGGTATTGATATGGTTGTTGGTGCAGTGTCTGCTGGTGTAAGCATTACACTTTTAACCGCAACTAACGTTTTAGCAAATGCTCCTGGTGCTGTTGGTGGCGCTGGATTCTATCGTAAGATCAATGTTGACCCATTGTTCTATCCAAGAAATCGTTACATCGTGAACATAAATGAGACAACCAATACTGTTTCTACATCTGTAGCTCATGGTTTGACTCCTGGTCAAGTTGTACGATTAAAAATTCCTGCTGCGGCTGGAATGGTAGAACTTGACAACAGATCAGCAATAGTAGTTTCAATAACTGATGCATATAACTTTGTTATTGATATCGATACATCTACATTTACTGCATTCTCTTGGCCTACAATTGCTAAGCAACCTTCTTCATTCCCTCAGATGACTCCAATGGGTGAAGATACAGCTACCTCTTTGATTACCTCTGCATCTCAAGTTCCTGGAACTCCTGGAGCACAGATCAATGCTACTCAAACTGGTTTGCTTGCTGATTCAGCCGTTAACACTGGATTTATTGGAATGGTCCTTGGAACCGGTGCTGCTGGTAAAGTATTAACAACAGCTATTTCTGGTCCTGCTGGAGGTTCTGCTGGTGATGTTATGGAGTGGATTGCTGGTAAGTCAGCATTTGGCGGACTCTAATTGATCTTTAATTAATGTCACATTAAAGGGGTTACCGACGGGTAACCCCGACTAAGAAAGGAATATTATGGCTAAAGATAATCTATCGCAATTTGATTTTTACGGTAATCGTCCTCAAACACATCTTTCTGCAGAAAAAATAGCAGAAATAAGAGAACGAGATAACGAACTTGTTCGTGGTGTAGTACGTAACTACGAACAAGCAGGAATGCCTATTACGTTTGCATACTTAGTGCACAAGGGCGATCGACTACAAAGATACTCGTTCCCTGATAACAGTGTTCAAATAATACCAAGGGTTGCTGCAAGGCATATATCAAAAGACTGTGGAATTGTAGTTCACAAACAAAAGATTGATCAGAACGGTAACAATATAGGTAGCACTGAAGGAATTTTCCAACGATTTGGATTTACCCCATTAGACTTTATGGATATTGAATCTTACCGTGATATAACTCCTAATGCTTCTCTGTTGGTAACTCCTGATGCGCCACCTGTTTATCAAAAACATGTTCCTGAAGACCTCAAACATCTAAAAGAGATTAAGATCGAAGAGGACATTGCAGTTAAAAAAGCAAGCAAATCCATTTCGTCTAAGTCAGAACGTTAATAATTAAAAGTTAGTGCAAGAGGAGTTTTATCATGGCAATTTTAGATGAGCGGTGCGAAATATATAGGACTCCGGTTTTCGGTCCAAGTGTTCGTGTTATATCAGCTATTAGCAATGCTCCTCTTGCACTAATTACTACTCATACCGATCACAACTATGTTGATGGCACTATTATACGTATTTATGTTACTACTGCTTGTGGAATGGAACAAATTAACCAACAAGTAACCCCTATTACCGTAACAAGCAATAATACATTTACCACAGAAATAGATTCTTCAAACTATACACCGTTTGCTCTACCCGTAGCACCAAGCAAATTGGTAAATGTTTGTTGTTTTGCTACACCAATAGGCGAACAAAATGATACACTATTAGCGTCGGTGAAAAACATTCTTTAAAAGGAGAAAGTGATGGCAGCACCTGATACAACTTTAGCGGCTATACAAAAGAAAGTACGGAGAATTACACGTAGTCCATCGGTTAACTTACTCTCTGAAAACGACCTGAATGAGTACATTAACACATTCCTGGTATATGATTTTCCCGAACATTTAAGAACATTCAACTTTAGGACAAATTATTCATTCTTCACGAACCCAAACCAAGACGTCTACCCAACAGATACCCTTTCATTTGGTGGAGCAGTTAATAATGTTCTGTTTGATTTTCAAAACAATTTCACTACTGTGCATCCTCCTTTTTATATTTCTGGATACCCAGTTTCATTCGTTCAATCTCAAGCAGAACTCTATGGCGCATTTCCAAAAACAAATACGGTACAGGAAACAATAAGTACTGGTAATGGAATCACGACAAACTTTTCTGGTACGTTAAGCACTGGTTTAATATCAAATACGACTACATCATTGTTGCAACGCGAAGTATTATTTAACTCTATAGATATTGCAGGAATAGGTGTTTCATTAACCGACATACCCGTTGTTGATATCACTGATGGTAGCAACTTCCCACAAGGTAACCTTTATGACCCTAATGGAGCTGACTACAAAACTAGCCTTCGTACCGCACCAATAGCAGTTGAGATATTTAATCGTATCGATTATACAACCGGTGCATACAATATAACTTTTTCTAATGCACCTGCTATTGGTCAACCAATTTATGCTCAATACTCACTTGCAAAGACATCGAGACCGTTAATGGTTGGTTACTATGCCAACAAGTTTATCGTTCGCCCTGTTCCAGATAAAGTTTATCGTGTTGAGTTTGAAGTCTATGCCAATCCAACATGGCTCATGAATACTACAGATTCTCCTGACTTGAAAGAATACTGGCAGTACATTGCTTATGGCGCATCAAGGAAAATCTTTGAAGACCGGATGGATTATGACAGTATTCAAATGATTACACCTGGATTTACAGAGCAGCAAAATCTTTGTGAACGAAGGACACTTGTACAGTTATCTAATAATAAAGTTCCAACTATATACGATATACCTCGTGGTTCGTTTAGTAACTTTGGAAACA
>Ga0105051_10006224_pt1 | contig 12937 bp, 10 predicted proteins | sample FRY02_FD_78383 | JGI IMG/M metagenome (GOLD analysis project Ga0105051, IMG submission 78383) | Freshwater microbial communities from Lake Fryxell liftoff mats and glacier meltwater in Antarctica - FRY-02 (megahit assembly) | ecosystem: Environmental > Aquatic > Freshwater > Ice > Glacier...
GCAACAACTTGTTGAATTAGGTTATATTGATGCAATTGAAGATGGTAAATTAAGCCAAGTTGAGGATGCAAAACGAGAAAATAAATACTACGTCGCTCGAAATATGCTCAATGGTGGAAGAATTGAAGGAGCTCTTGAAATTCTCGAAGGAATTTTTAGTGAATCTAAAAAACTTCGCTACGGACAACGACTTGCATTTGCCTATTTATCAAGAAAACAATACTCTAAATGTTCTTATATAATTGAAGAACTTAGAGAATTAAATAAAGAAAACGTTGAAACTTCTAAATCACAAAACGACGATTTCAATAACCATGAAATGGAAGAACCTATGTATTTAGATTATATGGAAGGACTCCTTTTATTAGCAATTAATAAACCTAGGAAAGCACTTCCATTATTACAAAAAGTACAACTTAAAAATCCCAACAATTTACAAATAGCTTCAAATATTGGTAAAATACATTTAGAAAGAAAGCAATACGAAGCTGCAGAAAAACAATACATAACTGCTTTAGCGATTGATAACACAAGTCCAATTGCTCATTATGGATTAGGAATGTCCTTTCTTCGACGTTCCATGTTAAATGAAGCCTTAGAGGAATTTCTATTGTCCTTAGAATTAGACTTTTATTTTCCAAATGTACATTATCACCTCGGTGAAACTCTTTTTAAGCTGGGGAATTTTGAAGATGCAACCAAAGCCTTTGAAGTGGCAATTAGATTAGCCCCAGGCATGACTAAGGCACATAAATGGCTGGTAGAAATCTATTCTAATCAACTTAATTTACCTGAAAAAGCAAATAAAAGTCAAGACTTTTTGAAAAATAACATTGTTGGAGAAATTATTATTTGCACAGGAATTGTGCATTGTGATTATGAGAATTTCTTTTCTATTTTCCACGAACTGAACCTTCCATTTATCTCAACGGAATCCTTAAGTGCTGCTAGTTCGAATCTACATCAATCTTCCTATTTTTTAAAAGATTATATTGGTAAACTGATTTTTATTCCAAGTCATCGTTTGTCTTTTTTACCTCCAGAATTGAATTACAAACTTTTAGTTTTTACAAAACCCGAGGTTGAATTAATTGATTCAATCGTGAAAAATAATATAAAAAATCAGAAAGAAAATCTTGTTTCAGATACTGTTGTTAAATTGATTAGAAATGAAGAAACAAAAATTGAAACATGGATTTCAACTATTGCAGGACTTAAAGTGCTATTATTAAATTCTGAAGAACTAAATAACAACAAATCGGAGCAGATTGAAATATTAACTGAATTTTTAAATATTGAATCAAACGTGAAATAATACTATCCATAATCTTCCAAACTTAAAAGTTTTTGTTTAACAAATACTTTAGAGTAAATTATAGATTTTTAAACTAATGAAATTGAGAGTTGATACTTAATTCGTAAATGATTATTTGAGAAAATTTTTGGTAAAATACTTAAACTAATTTCCAAAAAAAATGATATTCTAATTTATTGACAATTAATTTTTTTGAGTAACAACTTTAATAACATTAATAATTTGCTTCTTCGATTTTTATTTGGTTTTACCAGTATTTGCAAGTTTTAACTATTAGCGAAATTCGTCGGTATTGAATTTTATACTTTTAGCTTCTGCAATGAAATGGTGTTTCTTTTTTGATGAATCAAAAAGAAAGGCACAATTCGATAAAAAAAGTTATTTTTTCTCGCTGTTTTTTCGAAAGCGAACACTCATATTATTTTACTTCTAAAATAATATTAACTCTATTAAATTCAAAATCAATCCTTTAAATACGGATGTTCTTTTAAAATTGGAGCGTTCACTAAATCAAAGCTCATTTTGCGCAACTCACCAACTTCCATTTCTTGGATTTCTAGTATAGATATGTGTTTATTCACATACAAGCGAGAGATTCCAGGTCTTGCTGGACCTAAAATTTCGGTTGGATCTGAAAAAAGCTTGTAATTATTTGTGAATGTCAAAGGCACAATTGGAACATTCAAAGCTTTAGCTAATTTGAAAGCGCCATCCTTAAAAGGAACCATTCTCGGACATTGATGATCCGGAATTCCACCTTCTGGAAAAATAACCAAAGACCAACCGTCAGCAACAGCCTTAGAAGCAAGCGTATAACTTCTTCCAGCCTTACTTTTATCGTCCCGAAAAACAGGAATATTCAAATTTTTGAAATAGGTGCTAATTATAGGATAAGTTAAAATCTCACTTTTACCCAGAAAAACAAAAGGGTGTTTTGGTAAAATCGAATACATAAAAAATATGTCTAAATACGAAGTATGGTTCGCTATAATTACGTAAGGACCATCAGGTAACTCATTATTTTCAATCGTTTTAATATGATAAAAACAAAAAATACGCATCATCCAACTCCAAAAAATAAATAAGAAAAAGCTGAATTTTTTCCAATGTGGCCGAAATAAAATAGCGAAGAAAAAGGGGTATAATGCAATTGCAAAAAAAGCGAAAACAAGGGCAATGTAAAATTTCCAAATCAATCCAAATATCCCAATAATTGTCTTCATAGTCAAATATAGTAATTTCAATAGAACCTATACTACTTCGCTTTCATTTGAAATCACTAATTTTGAAAAAAAAGTTTCAAATGGCACGTATTTTAACTGGAATTCAAAGCACAGGAACTCCACATTTGGGTAATATTCTTGGTGCAATAATTCCTGCAATTAACTTAGCTCAACAAGCTGAAAATGAATCATTTTTATTTATTGCTGACCTACATTCTCTAACGCAAATTAAAGAAGGAGAACAATTACGTTCTAATACCTATAAAACAGCAGCAACTTGGTTAGCTTTTGGTTTAGATACTGACAAAACTATTTTTTACCGTCAAAGTGATGTGACAGAAGTTACGGAATTGATGTGGTATCTACTTTGTTTTTATCCTTATAATCGCATGACTTTGGCGCACAGCTTTAAGGATAAATCAGACCGTTTAGATGATGTGAACGGTGGGTTATTTACGTATCCAATCCTTATGGCAGCAGATATTTTGTTATACGATGCGGAAATTGTTCCAGTTGGAAAAGATCAAAAACAGCATTTGGAAATGGCAGCTGATGTTGCTCGTCGTTTTAATTTACATTACGGTGAAATATTGATTGCGCCACAAGAAAAGATCCAAGAAGACACTATGTTAATTCCTGGAACTGATGGCGAAAAAATGAGTAAATCACGCGAAAATTTCATTGATATTTTTCTTCCTGAAAAAGCCTTACGTAAACAAGTAATGTCCATCGTTTCAGACAGCACTCCTTTGGAAGAACCAAAAAATCCAGACACATGCCACACGTTTGCACTTTACAAATTACTTGCTTCACCAGAAGAAATTACTAAAATGCGTGCGAATTATCTCGGCGGAAATTATGGCTTTGGACATTCTAAACAAGCTTTATATGAACTGATTTTAACCAAATTCGCAATTCCTAGAGAAAAATTCAATGCATTGATGGCTGATACCTCACAAATTGATAAATCTTTGGAAATTGGAGCTGCCAAAGCAAAACTGGTAGCTAAAGAAGTATTGAAAAGAGTGAGAACAAAAGTTGGATATTAACACTGAATTTCTGAAGAAATTAAACTTCTAATTTCATGCTACCAAAGAGAATGAAGAAGATAAATTTACAAAATATCCTCTTTTAAAAACAGCCTTAATACCTTATCAAATGTAAGAAAAGAAATAGCAATTAAAAGGAATTGAATAGGTAAAAAAGCGCGAAAACCATAAGAATCAACCGTTACAAACAGAATCGTTAAAACATAAAATCCAATAATAAATCCATTGAATAAAAATTCAGAATAGGTTATTGTTTTAATATTCCGGAGGCGGTGAAAGAGATAAAAAGAATACAATAATGCCAAAATAAACCAATGCGGGCGAAGGTTGTAATCTGAATTTAACTGAGGTAAAAAACCCAAAGAAAAAAGTATTTTCTTATAAATGATTGAAAAATCAAGCGATAAAAGTTGCTTCCAAGAATCAGAAATTCCTTCGCTAGGTAAAAATTCCCAAACTCCGACAACGTAATAATTCCGAAAAGCAAGCCCTGACATTCCAACCAAAAGAATAGCTAACATACCAAATAAATTGACTTTTTTAAATTTCGGATTTTCATAAAAATAAAAAAATAAAAATAGGATGTAAGCGAAAATAAGTGGAAATAACGTTGGACGTGTTAGTACAGAAAGGAGAAGGAAAAAGATAGCAATAAAATGAAAACCCATTTTAGTTTTGTCGAAAGCAATTTTCGCAAAATAAACAAAAACTGAAAGTGTGAATATACCCAAATTCTCACTTAATAACTTGAATGTGTAATATTTGTAGACATCCAACAAAGCAAAAGCGAACAGAGTCAACAAAAATAAAATACTTGTAAGTCCCGATAATTGCCTCCGAAAGGTGTAATAAATAAACAAAATACTAAGAGCTAGTAACAAGCTCTGAATGAAATAAATAGGAGCAACACGTTCACCAAAAAGCAAAAAACAGCCTGCAATAAAATAGTTGTATAAAAAACTCCCTGGACCATAATAAACCTCCGACTGGGAAGGCATCCAAAAACCAACATGCGTTATGTCCTTGGCATTATTCCAATAACGAAACCAATCGTCAATCCCATTGGAAATTCCAGGAGTAATTTCCGTAAAAGGATAAAGTCGAAAGAAAGTTTGTGTCAAAAAAACAAAAATAATTGCTAAAGCTAAATAGTCACCCAATTTTTTGTAGTTAAAATAAGCTTTAGTGATCATCCTTATTTTCTAGTTAAATCTGTGATTAGTAAAGGATTATTTTCTTTCAATTTAAGTACTAAATCTTCAATTTGACCAACAGTTGGAGCTTCACCAAGTACTTTTTCTTCTTCGGAAGTAATTCCAACAATTTGTAAAAAAGTCACTTCACCATAAGGAGTTTGTATTTTTCCTAATTCTGGATCAACCGTAAAAATCAGCGCCGTAATTTCAGTTGCTGTATTTAAACGAATTGGACCTTTTGCAGAAACAAAATGATTTTCTTCAAACCAATTTCCAGATGAATAAACGTAACGCGCTAAGTTGTTCATGATTTGAATCGCCCAAATTGGATCGCCTTTATCTTCGTGAAATGGTGCAAGTCGCATAGTAAACTCAAATCCCCATTTACTGAAATCGTTTCCCACTTTTTCTTCGTTGTAGTACAATTCAGACATGCCATAGCTTATCAAATGCCTATGGAATTGCTCTTTTTTAGAATCGTAAATACTAACCCCATCAATTGGATCAATACCACCTGCAATATAATGCAAACCACACAATGGACCATAATGTCTTGGCTGAGTTTCACCGTAAATCGTATCTAACTGCGTATCAATCGCTTTCCAACCCAAAGTGTCGTCCTCACTGTATTGCTTTTTGAATTCTTCTAATGTCATAATTCCAAAATTAAGAATAATGGCAAGGTAAAAGTTATACGTAACCTATTAAAAATTTCGAATTAAAATTCTTGAGCAAAACAAAAGAATTAATCGCCTACTAATCGAAATGGCAAATCGAGAAGGAAATGAGTAAAAAATCATTTTATAAGGAGTTAAAACAATGGATTCTTTACTGTTAAATTTAACGCATTTATTTTGAAGAAGGTTTTAACTCAATTTAAACCCTAAATTTGAAATAACAAATCTAAATCGTTGAATCATGAATCGTATATTTTCACTACTTATTGGTTTTTCTGTTGTTTCAGCAGTTCTTGTTTCTTGTGGAGGTGCTAATATTCCTCAAATTCCACCTAAAATAACAGTGACAGGAAGTTCTGAAATGGAAATAACACCTGATGAAATTTACATGAATTTCACCCTTCAAGAATATAAAAATAAGGCTGGAAAAAAAATAGTTATTTCAGAAGTAAAATCACAATTTTTAGCGTTGTGTGAAAAGGCTGGTTTAAATCTAAGCGACATTCGAATTTCAGGTTATTCTGGAAGTGAAAACTGGGATTATTACTATTGGTACTATCGACGTGATGCAGAAATTTCAAGTTCTGTTAGCTATACAATTAAAGTTAAGGCACTTTCTAAAATTGATAAAATCGTTAATGGTTTAGACAGAAATGCAGTTGAAAATTTCTATCTAGTGCGTACTTCTCACAGTCAGTTGGAAAAACTTCGTCGTCAGGTGAAAGAAAATGCGGTGAAAGCAAGTAAAACTAAAGCCATTTATTTGGCAAAAGCTGTGGGTGAAGATGTTGGAAGAGCTTTATTAATTGAAGAAATCACTGATGGCGATATTCAAAGTGATCGATCTGTTTACAAATCAGCCGAAAGTAATTATTCTAATTCAATTGTTACTGATGGAACAATTGGAAATGCTTATCCGTCGAATAGCCCAAGTATAGAAAAAATCAAAATTCGATTTGAAGTAAAGGCTGAATATGAGTTAAATTAATTTCAAACTAACCCCCTTTTTTCTTCGTTTGCGTATATCCGTCCTTAACCAATAAGTCGAAAACTTTATCGCGAACAGCTCCTTGAATAAGAATTTCACCCTCTTTAGAGGAACCACCAACACCACATTTACTTTTGAGCGTTTTCCCTAATTCTTTCAAGTCATCTTCAGTTCCAACAAAACCTTCGACCAACGTAACATCCTTTCCACCGCGCTGTTTTCTATCAATTGAAACATACAATTTTTGTTGATTTTTCGGCAAGGTATCAGGTTCTTCGCCACTTTCAGACTCGTAACTAAAATTCGGATTAGTGGAATAAACCACATTTATAAGTTGCTTGGTTTTCTTAGACATGATTGAAATTAATAGTGTAAAATTAAAATTACTTCCCGACTTTTTAAAACAAAAACTTGCAATTAATTAATCTTTTTGACTAATTTAAACTCATGGAACAACAAGGAATAAAGTTTTGGGCAGAAGATGACCGCCCACGTGAAAAGCTTTTATTGAAAGGAAAAACAGCACTTTCTGATGCGGAACTACTAGCTATTATTATAGGTTCAGGCACACGAAAAAAAAGTGCAGTTGAGTTAGCCAAAGAAATTTTATCTAATTATGGCAACAACTTATCTGAATTTTCCCGTGTTCAAATCTCTGAATTACTGAAATTTAATGGAATTGGAGAAGCAAAAGCCGTAAATATCATTGCTGCGCTAGAGTTGGGACGAAGAAGACAAGGTTCAGAAGTGCCATCAAAAGTAAAGGTTATAAGCTCAAATGTTGTTTATCAGCATTTAAAACCTTTTTTAGGCGATTTAATCCACGAAGAATTTTTTGTAATCATGCTTAATAGCGCCAATGAAATCATACAAACGAAGCAAATTTCAAAAGGCGGAATGTCGGCAACTGTTGTAGATGGGAAAATTATTTTTAACCTAGCGCTTTCGAGCCAAGCAACCGCAATTATCGTTAGCCACAATCATCCAAGTGGAAGTTTAATACCAAGTTCAGCCGATATTAATTTGACGAAATCCTTATGCGAATTTGGAAAATACATTGATTTGCCGTTGCTAGACCACCTCATATTCACGGATAATGGTTATTTTAGCTTCGCAGACCAAGGATTATTGTCATCATGAAAAAAAAGAAAATCATTACAATTATAGGTGCTCGACCGCAAATCATTAAGTCTTCGGCTCTTAGCCGTGCAATACGAACAAAATTTCATGCAGAAATTGAAGAACTAATTGTTCACACAGGTCAACACTATGATGAAAATATGTCAGAAGTGTTTTTTGAGGAAATGCAAATACCAAAACCTAATTTTAATTTAAATGTCGGAAGCGGAAATCATGGGGCACAAACAGCCAAAATGATTGTAGGCCTTGAAAAAATATTTGTTGACGAAAAACCAGATGCTGTGATTGTTTATGGTGATACAAATTCCACGATTGCTGGAGGCTTAACAGCTGCAAAAATTCATATTCCCGTTGTACATATTGAGGCAGGTTTGCGAAGTTTTAATAAGGCGATGCCAGAAGAATTGAACCGAATTGCGTGTGACCACTTTTCAACTTTACTCTTCACCCCTACTTCATCTGGATTGGAAAATTTAAGAAAAGAAGGTTTTTCACTTGAAATCCACAAAAAAGCAACGATTAATCACCCAAACATTTACCATTGCGGGGATATCATGTACGATAATAGTATGTATTTCTCTAAAATATCAGACGAAAACGCTACAATTCTCGAAAAAAACCAACTAGACAAAGAAGGTTACGTTTTATGTACAATTCACCGCGATTCAAATACAGACATACCAGCTAATTTGAATGCCATTTTTAATGCCTTACTGGAAATTTCAGAAAAAAGTCAGTTAAAAATTGTGCTCCCAATTCATCCACGAACCAAAGTAAAAATGGAAGCGCTTTTAACAAGTGATTTACTACAAAAAATAAAATCGTCTTCTAAAATGTTGATTATTCCACCTGCTGGATTTATCGACATCATTGCTTTAGAAAAAAATGCACGAATTGTAATTACGGATAGCGGCGGTTTGCAAAAAGAATCGTTCTTCTTTCAAAAACCGTGTATCATTCTTCGCGAACAAACAGAATGGGTAGAAATTGTCGAAAATGGCAATGCGCTTTTGGTTGGTTCAAATTATGAAAAAATTGTTCAAGCATTTGAAACCCTTATTAATAAAACAAATTTCACCTTTCCATCGTTTTACGGAGATGGAAGTGCAGCATCTTTTATCTGCAAAAAAATCTTGGAGGATATATAATGTTATTAGTTTACGTAGATCAAATAAACGAGAGAGTTAAATACACCTTTAATTTTGTATTTAAAGAAAGAGGTATTGTGTATTTTCTTACCAATGATTTTGTAAAATTTCAGCAATTTGAAGGAGAAAAATTCAATTATTCGGATCATTATTTTGAGGACGCACTACAAATTAAACCAGTAAGTTTACTTTTTCAAGAAAATATAGAGAATTATGGAATTTCCAAAAATCTATTTTTTAAAGAGGACTGTTTATGCTTCAATCAATTAATAGACCCGTTTGCAAGTATCTTCTATATTCTCGCTAGAATGGAAGAATATACGACCATTAAAACAGATAAGTTTGGACGATTTGAAGGAAAAAATAGTGTTTTGTATCGGTTCTCATGGAATGAGAAAGTAATTTGCGACCGTTGGGCGATGGATATTATTGATTTTTTGAATGCAAATGGAGTTCTTATTCAACTTACGGAAGAAATTACCTATTCCATTAAGCCAACTTTTGATATTGACAATACGTTTGCGTATAAAAATAAAGGTCTGTACAGAACCACAATGGCAACTATTAAAGACTTTATTTTAGGTCGAAGTCGTCGAATTGTGGAACGCAACCGTGTTCAATTAGGCTCAATGAAAGACCCGTACGATACTTTTGAAACAATAGAATCTCTTGCTGACAAAGGTTTTAAAATTAATGTGTTTTGGCTACTCGGAGATTTTGCAAAGTACGACAGAAATATAACGTATCGTCATCCAAAACAACGTAAAGTCATTCAAAAATTAAGCAAAAAAGTTACAATTGGAATTCATCCGAGTTTCAAATCGAATAGTTATGAATTTTACCTTCACAATGAAATTGAACGCTTAGAAGAAATCATAAATAATCGTGTATATTGTAGTCGTCAGCATTTTCTTTTTTTGAAGCTACCAACAACTTATAAGACACTTATTGGTCAAGAAATCAAGCACGATTTCACCATGGGTTTTGCCGATATTGCTGGCTTCAGAATTGGAACCGCTCGTTCAATAAAATGGTTTGATTTGACAAAAAATACAATTACAGACTTAACCATTCATCCATTTGCTTTTATGGATGGAACCTTAAATGAGTATTTAAAACTAACTCCTGAATCTGCAAAACTAAAGATTACAGAATTATTCCATGAAGTAAAAAACTACGGTGGCGATTTTTCGTTCATTTGGCACAACGAAACAATTGGCGATTACGGCAATTGGAAAGGTTGGAAATCCGTATTTGAATGGAGCGTAGATTTAGGAGAAAAATAAGTCGTTTATTTGGGTACAAAAAGCTTATTAATCTTAGTTATACTATTCTATTTGGGAGCTAAACTCAATTTTTGAACTTACGTGGAATCGAAAAAAACTCTTTTTTATAGCATCATGGCAAACAATTTTAACCCCTTTGTGACACTGGATTTTAGCGAATGTTCTTTTAGAAATTCTCAAAGTTTAGCAGTTTCAACCAGTAGTTAAAAACACAAAATTTAATACCAATTAATTTCGCTGACGTCATAACTGGACATTACAAGTACTGTAACGTAAATTTAATCAGGTGAATTATTACTGGTATTAAAGTGGAGACTCAAATAATAAAATTCCTTTTTTGACTAAAATTATAAGATTAAAAAAAGGATTAGAATTTACATATCACCACCTTCTCCACCTGAAGAACGAGTTTTGTTGCTGATTTCTAGTTTTCCGAATTTGTAACTTGCAGAAATATAAACTCTTCTCGTGAGCCATTTGTATTCAGATGTTTGATACACTGTTGCATTTGCAATTTCCATAAAGAATCCTTGCTTGTTAAAGATATCGGAAACACGTGCGCCAACTGACCATTTTCCTTCTTTAAATTTTTTCTCGAACGCTATGTCCACAGGTCCTTGTCGCTGTGCAATTCCTTGAACTGTAACACGTGGTCCGTTATAAGTGACACTTAATTGAACGGTTGCTGTTTTTTTCCAAAATTCGTAAGAAGAGTTGAATTTCATGTTCATATTAAAGCCTTGTCTATTTGGTAAATCTGCCATGTTTGTGATGTACCAAATATAATTTCCATTCCAAGAAAGCGTGTTTCTCCATGCTGTTGTTGGCTTGTAAACGAGTACAAATTCATTTCCTAAGCTATTGGTTTCACTAATGTTTCGGAACGTCACAGCGCTGGTATTGTTTTCGTAAAATTCTTTGTAACGTGTAATAACTCCAGTGTTTCTTCTAAAATAAGTACTTACTGACAAATTTAATTTTTTGGATTCAAAGGCGTAAGCCAAGTCATAAGAATCAATAAATTCTGGACTCAAATAAGGATTTCCTCTACGCAAATTAAACGGATCTGAATAACTTGTAAATGGGTTCAAGTCTGACGATGCAGCCCGCGTAATGCGTTTACTGTAACTCAAACTTAGTTCTGATTTTGGAGTGAAAGCATAGCGGATATGAGCCGATGGAAAAACTTTGAAGTAATCGTTCACAATTCTTATTGTATCCGACAAAAGGTTAGGGATTTGATACGCTTGCTCCGCACGTAATCCAGCCTGATATTTGAATTTACCTAATTGTTGACCCCAAATCCCATATAGTCCAAAAATCTGTTCATCGTATTTATAATTAAAATTTGCTAAGGTGTCTTGGAAGTATGCATTGTCCGTATTGTTAAATGTTTCTGAATAAGTATTGACTTGTTGATTTCTTAAAATTACTTTTCCTCCGGTTTCAATTCTTGCATTGATTTTAGGCATTAAATAGGTAAAATCCAATTGCATACTTGTTATGTTATTTTTTTCTTTGTTGAATAACTGCTGTTTCAATGAATCGAATTGGACAGATGAATTGTTAATTGGATCGAAGTAATTATTCTGGTAAAATCCTTGAATGCGCTCATTTCCTATAGATTGATTGGCATCAAAAATCAAATTTCCGCGATCATCTTTTAAATCCCATTTATAATTTAAATTGAAATCGAAATTCTTTTGTTGTGATGGATCATAGGAAGTACGTTGCCAAAGCTGGGTTTTAATGTTGCTTTCGTCGTAAATATTATTCCACAAATCGCCCGTTCTATCTCTAACGCCAATGTTTCCTGTAGTTGAAAATCCAATTGTGTTTCTTGCTTTCAAGTTGAAATCCGCACCAAAACGGAAAGTTTGAGCAGCGTTTAAATCCGTTCCTGTTCTCGTTTGGTCCACACTATTTTGTGAGCCATCAGCAAAAGTTTGTCTAATGTAAGAGGTATTATCGCGATAACCTTCTAAATAGCGCACGTTGTAAGTCCCATATATATTAAACCAAGAGTTGCGGTAACTCAAAGATGAGTTTGCTTCAGCTACATTTCCACTTGCCAAATTACCAGAGCCCAAATTAGTGGAAACTGCACCGTTAAAACCTTTCAACTTATTCTTTTTCAATACTATATTTATAATACCCGAAGTTCCGTCTGGGTCGTATTTAGCCGAAGGATTGGTCACAATTTCTATACGTTCGATTGAACCAGCAGGCAAAGCATCCAACAGCGTCTTCCCATTTCCTCCTGAAAGAGAACTTGGACGACCATCAATTAAAATCGTTACAGTTCCTTCGCCTCGTAACATAACACGTCCATCTTGATCCACTTCAACTGAAGGTAAACGATTCAAAATATCATTAGCGGTTCCGCCCCGCACTGAAATATCTTCTGCCACGTTGTACACTTTTTTGTCAATTCCAGACTTCAAAACATCCATTTGTCCTACAACTTTCACTTCATCTAGTTGCATCGCTTTATCTTCTGAAATCTTTATTGTTCCGAGATTGTAAATTTTCGCACTCGCAGAAACCGAAACATTGCTGATAATTTTACTTTCAAAACCTGTTAAAGAAATTTTAATGAGATACTTTTTATAAGCAACATTTTCAAAATTAAACTTCCCATCAACGTCAGTAAAAACACCTGAAATTACAGTTGAATCTTTGATATTTAGCAAACGCACAGCAACGTAATCAACAGCCTGATTTGTTTTTTCATTAATTATTTTTCCAAAAATTGTTGCTTCACCTGATAAGGATGGCTTTTGAGCAAAAATTAAAAATGAAATGATTACAAATAGGAACGTTAGAAATTTTGACATAATAATATAAAACCGCAAAATTACGAAAGTGTTTAGAATATTGAGGATTTAGGAAAATTAAGGGGAGCCATTAACCTA
>Ga0105051_10006226_pt1 | contig 12935 bp, 9 predicted proteins | sample FRY02_FD_78383 | JGI IMG/M metagenome (GOLD analysis project Ga0105051, IMG submission 78383) | Freshwater microbial communities from Lake Fryxell liftoff mats and glacier meltwater in Antarctica - FRY-02 (megahit assembly) | ecosystem: Environmental > Aquatic > Freshwater > Ice > Glacier...
CCACGCCCGACTCGAGTCCATCTCTCGGCGTCGGCCCGTTAGTCAAAACGTACGAAAGCCCATCCACATCGAGGCCACAAGGGAAGCCGTTGTCAACCTGGACGCGGAGAGCCTGTCGGACGCCGACCGAATGATCGCTGCGGACCTACAGGACGCCGCCGCAATCTGCAGCACCCCCAACAAGTTCAGTGCCGAACCCAACTACAAGATCTACGGCGAGTCGTGGGTCTACCGGGCAATTATCAAGACGAATCCAGAACCTCTGCCAGGCAGACCGCCCCGGGATCCGTACATTTTGGTGGTCGCGTGCTACCACATTGCCAACGGTGAACTGGAGAGGGCACGGCTCACTGGCCTCGGCCTCGAGGAATACGACTTCCGGATAGCCGCAGTGGCCAACCGGACTGCGGCACGCGCGGATCTCGAGGAACTGGTCGAGGCCGTAGAGCGCCTCGAACTCAAGGCGCGACTGAGGACCCGCGACGATGAGGCTCATCGCGTGCTCGACCAATGGAAGAGGCAGATTGACGCTCGGTTAGAGATCGAAAAACGCAACGAGCGCCCGGTCTCATACAAGAAGGTCACCCGTAACGGACGTAGGGCCCGATTCGAACTGAAGGACTCAAGCACCGACATTGCGATCGGCGAGACACGTCGGGCGTATGGACCGTCCGGGGCGATCCCATTGTTGGTCCAAGGGGAGGTCGATAGCATCGATGCCACCTCCCTAACCCTCTACCTCGACGAAAATGTCGACGACATCTACGCGAGCGGAAGGCTCGTGGTCGATACCGCAGCGTCACAGACCAAGATCCGCCGCGAACGCGCCGCAATTGAGATGCTCGCCAACAATCCGGACAAGGCAGCGCGTCCCGACATCGGCGAGTTGATCTTCAATCCGGGTGCCTGTGCTGCGATCGAACCGTTCAATGTCTCCGATTGGGCGACGACAGATCTCGACGACAGTAAGCGGGACGCAATCGAAGCAGCCCTGGGAGCGACGGACTTCTACCTCGTGCAAGGCCCACCTGGAACCGGCAAGACGACCTTCATCGCTGAACTGGTCGTGCAGGAGTTGCGGCGGAACCCCACTGCGAAGATATTGATCAGCTCGCAATCGAATGTTGCCCTGGACAACGCCTTGGATCGAATCCACCGACTCGGCGTGTCGCAAAGAATCATCCGATTAGCCGATCGAAGGTTCGGCAGGGTGAGTTCGGAAGCTGAACGATTCCGTGTCGAGCATCAACTCTCGAAATGGTGCGAACAGACCGCAGCTCTCAGCACAACCTTCGTTGAAGCCTGGGTGACCGGGCGCGGCGTGTCACTCGATGTCATCGAACGCTCGCGGGCGCTGCGCGAATGGGCGGACATCCTCGAGCGCGAGGGGAACTTACAAGTAGAACTACACGATCTCGAGCGACACCTCGACCTCGCAAGGAGCACCGGCACCGACACAGTCAAGCAAGGCGAAGCGATCGATGATCTCGACGAGCAGATCCAGGACTCCCTGGACCGAAGCGTCGAAGCAGAGCGAGTCCGTCGCCAGTTCGAGAAAGCCAATGTGAAGTTCTTGACGGAACTTGGACCGTCGATGCCTACCCCGACTGATCTGCGAATCCAGTCCGACGGAGCACTGGGTGGGCTTGCAGTTGCAAAGGAACTCCGGAGCCTCGTTCGTCTACAGAGCGAGTGGCAACTCCGTCTCAAAGGGTCGGACAACTTCATTGCAGCCCTCGCCGCGGACTCTGCCATCATCGGCGCTACCTGCACAGGCCTTGCAGCGGTGGAGGACATCGCTGAAATCCAGTTCGACCTATGCATCATCGACGAGTGCTCTAAGGCAACCGCGACTGAGACGCTCATCCCGATCGTCCGCTCGACTCGTTGGGTCCTCGTCGGCGACGAACAACAACTACCCCCGATGGTCGAAGACGCACTTCGTGATCGGTCCCTGCGCGAAGAATTCGAACTCGACGAGATCGAACTCCGACTGACACTGTTCAGCCGCCTCGTCCAGGGTCTTCCTCAAGCCTCACAGACGATGCTGACCGAGCAGCACCGAATGGTGCCAGCAATCGGAAACCTCATCAGCGAATGCTTCTACGACGGGCAATTGAAGTCTGTCGGACCGCCGAACCCCGGCCCCATCAATGGAGTCCTACCGAAACCGGTCACCTGGCACGATACGTCTCGGATACTCCTCCGGCGCGAGAAGGTCGACGGGCGCAGCAAGAGTTACGTCAACATGAAAGAGGCGGCAATTGTGAAGCAGCTCGTTAAGCGGCTCGATGAGGAGCTCCGCGGGCGCGGCCCGAAGAGCCGCCTACTCGTCCTGGCCCCCTACTCGGCGCAGGTCAGTGAGCTCAGCCACCAGGTCCGACAACTGGGAGAGTTCTCCAACCTCGAGGTCGAGGTCACCACCGTGGATGCGGTACAGGGTCGAGAGTCCGACTACGTGATCTTCTCCGTGACACGTTCGAACGAACGACATGACGCCGGCTTCCTCAGCATCGATGCCCGAGCGAACGTCGCGCTGTCGCGTGCCCGCTATGGGCTGGCGATTATCGGCGACTACTCGTTCTGCCGAACGACCGACACCCCATTCCAGAAAATCTCCTCTTATATCGCTTCCCATAAGGACACATGCGAACGCGTAGAGGTCCGCGCATGACCGCCCTCGCCCCGCTTCAGCTCGAGCGCCTGAGTCTGAGCCGACCTGGCTACGAGCTACTTGATATCACGAACTTCGCGCTGCCGTACTTCGTTATCCGTGCCGAGGTCTTGCTCATCGATAGACGACCCCTTGGCCCGATCGAGGAGTTCGTCATGAAGGCGATCAACAGCGGCTGGACAACCGTGAAGGAGATCGGCGGCATCTTCGGCCTCAATGAGAAGCTCGTGGTAAACGCCTTGGTAGGCCTGCAACGGAAGGATTGCGTCGACCAGATAGTGGTCGGAGACCGATCCCGCGATCTCCGGCTCACTGCCCGCGGGGCATTGGTCCTGGAGTCGGAGCACAGCGAGAACCCCTCCAAGGAGGAAGTTAAACTGCATTTCAATCGGCTCCGTTGGACGATTGAAGCACCTACGCACGAGGACTTGCTTAAGCCGAAGGATATCGCAGACGCCGGACTTCGTGAGATCCCTCTCGAGTATAAGAAGAAGCCGGCGGCAGAAGACCTCAGGCTGGACACTCTCCAGGAATCGATTCGGCGATCTCGGCGGAACTCCAAGGGAATCTCGGTACTGGTAGTCAACCAGATTCTGAAAACCGAGCGGTTTTACCTTCCCGTCGAGGTCGCCGTATTCCGGGCATTGGAAGGACATGACTCACAGGTGGCCGTCCTGATTGATGGGCGGCTCTCAGAATCGAACGAGGAGGTCATCGAACGATGCGGTGGAGTCGAGTTCCTCGGCGGAACCCTCGGGCCAGCAGGGCCTCCTCCGCTCGAAGCGCTCGTTGCCGACTACGGAAGGCCCGAAGCCGAAGAACTCGCGAAACAGGCTCCACCAAAAGCCGAACGCCATGAGGAACGCCGACAGCGCATGGTGGATTCACAGATCCGTGAGCAAGCGCAGGTCGACGCAACACCAATCGCCCAGCCGAGACCGCCGGCCCCGCGCTATACAACATCATCTGTCCAGTTCATCGACACCTTCGAGCATCGCGAATTCCTTAACCTTGCGCTATCGGAGACGCGAACCCGACTCGTCATCATCTCGCCCTGGATCGCGTCCAGTGTCGTGAACAAGGGCTTCCTCGAACGACTCGACCAACTGCTGCGTAAGAAGGTCCGCGTCCACATCGGATACGGGCTCGACCTACGACCCGGCGACCGTCGCGTTTCTGCAGCGGATCAACGTGCAGAGGTCGCCTTGGTGAATTTGGCCGCGAAGTATGACAAGTTCACGCTCGTCCGACTTGGCAACACGCACTCAAAGCAACTCCTGTTCGACGATGTTCATATCTCCGGTAGCTTCAACTGGCTGAGCTTTCAGGGCGTTAAGGGCAAGGAGTACCGGCACGAGGAGAGTACGGTGATCCGTATCAAGAACAAGGTGGACGACAAGTACATCGACCTCCTTCGCAGGATTGAAACAGCTTCTCGCTCCGAGTAGTCACGCTCGGAAGGTTTCCGCGTTGAGGCCGACGTCAGACGATTTTGATCGTCACACACCAGATCACGTTGCACCACTAGTTACCTATCTCGCATCAAATCGGTGTCGCTTCACCGGCCGAGTGTTTGCAATTGAAGGACCAGATGTCGCGATATATGGCCCCGCAGTAGTAATGGGCGAGTGGAAGACCGAAACTCAGTGGACACTCAGCGAACTTGTACAAGCCTTATCTGGCGCACCTAACCAGATTTCGTCGCGAGGATTCTTCCCTGGCGGCCCCGCGCAACACAACGTGCCATCGGGATGGACGCTGAAATCGCTTGGGGAGGTAGGCGAGTAGAGATTTATGGTTATTTGGCCAGCAAAATTATCGAGAGCCAGAGGTAGGAGATTAATAGACTTGTTCTGAGTCGGTTAAAAGGGGTTTGGTATTATTGAGGTATCAGTGACGATATTTTTAAATTATCGTTACTTCAATGGAAATTGAAGGTACTAGATCCCATGTCAACTGAGGCGAAGCGGATAGGCGGTTCATGTGAAAGTTCGTTGGCAAGTATTTCCTAAATATTTATCTGCGTCGGCGCATCAGATTCAGGTAATCGAAATCTTTGATGTTAATTTCAAGGTTTTAGGGACACCAGAAAATGGGCTTAAGAGCAACGAGGTACTTTCAATCGTTTGTCCCGGTCTTGAACTAATTGGCTATCAGGTCGAAGGAGTTGTCAAGGTTGTTCGTCCTGTCTTGTTTGGCGAGTCTGGCAAGATCACGAAGTCGTACAACGTTGATGGCTGGGATGATCGTTCAGGCACAGTCTTGGAGGTTGAGGCAGGCCAGACGATCGAAAATAATCGATTTGCACTCGATATCTTCAAGGCCTGTTCTATTCAGTCTGCGAGGAATTTAATTCTCGCAGTTCCTGCAAGTTATCACCCCGAGCGCTTGCGAAATTCAAATAAGCCACCCAAGAAGCCGTTCGACGACGTAATTAAACACGTGGATAGTCTTTATTCGTCGAACCGTATGGAATTGCCGCTTGACTCGATTCTTGTAATTGGTTACTAATTTACGAAGCTTAAAACTAATTGAAAGCATTAATGACATGTTCAAGAAGTTGATTTTTATTACGACGGACGAGTGGGATGCAATTGAATTTAGTGCAAGTTATAGAGTTATCAAAGATTGGTCGCTGACACGATTGAATTTGCGCGAAGTGACATGGTCGTGTAGCAAATGACTGAAATAGCACACGGTTCTAGATATGTGCGTATACCCCTTACGGTTGTGAGGGGGGGTGTTGAATGTGTGCCAAACCGGTCAGGGCTGAATTGGGGGCAGCGGCCTGGCCGGAATCTAAATCAGGCGTACCTCCCAATTTCGGCCGAGATTCAACGTAGTGAATTTTTCCCCGCAATCGGAATAGCGTTCGAAGTTGAGTGCGACGATGGCGCAGTCTTTGAAGCCGTTAGGGCTCAGCAAAACGGCAAAGCCCTAGAAACGCCTGCCCGTAACTCTTTAATTGGAGAGTATTTTCGGAATCGATTAGGCGTGCGCTTGGGTGAGCAGGTTGCGATATGGCACTTAATTGACTATGGAAGAACGTCTATGGAGATTTTTTACATTGATGGTAATCGTTACTTCCTTGACTTTGCTAGCAAGAAAAATTAGTTGGCTGATTTGGGTAACGTTGAAATACGATTATGAAGTGTTGATTAGCAATTTGAATACCGCTACGGACTAACTTTCTTGAATTTGGTGCGCAATTGATTATCCCAAATAGCCGCGCGATGGCTTAGCCGTGCGGTAATTGACTCCTGTAAGTGTTTTAAGCACCGCCTCGAGAATTACCTGCGCCCCCTTTGGGGGGACGGCCATCCCAATTTGCTTTCTAACACTTTCCTTGGATCCAAAAAATTCAAAATTGTCTGGAAAGGTTTGAAGGCGCGCGCGCTCCCGATTGGTTAGAGCTCGGTTTTCCTTCCAGTGATAAACATGTGTACCACCGCCACCGCTCCCAGTGATTGTGTAAGCAGGTTTTGTGGGGTCAAGACGTTTGTAAATTTGACTTAACTGTGCACCAGTGACGTTAAGGCGGAGGCGCTGCGGCAAATCTGCTGTCCATGCGTTCTCTCCAGGCTTGATGAAGGAAAGTCGTTCGACGACTTGCTTGGCCTGTGCCGTTAGTTCATTGTTTGTTGCATTTTTAGGAATGGGTGGTTTCTCTATCGCTTCGCGACAACTAATTATTCTTCCAGATGGTTTCGGTACTTCGAACTGAAGCTTGAGATCTTTGCGGATACCAACAATAATTAGGCGATGACGTGCTTGCGGCACTCCATATTCTTCAAACCGGTACAAATGTCTTGTTAATCGATAGCCGTATTTACCTGCCGTGGCGAGGTCGTTACTGATTTGCTCTAGGGCTTGACCTGAGTTTGCACTCGATAGACCGCCTACGTTTTCAGCAAGAATGAAGAGTGGGTTTGCATGATCCATGTAATTTATACCGTGGCGATAAAGAGGTCCGAACCTACCCGTAAGGCCCTTTGTCTCGCCAACGAGGCTGAAGTCATTGCAGGGAAATCCGTAAAGAAATCCTTCGGTTTTAGGAAGAGCGGTGACGTCGAGTTCGCGAACGTCTTTGCAGACCACGATGCCATTTGAGCTGTTGCGGATAATGTTATTTGCATAGGTCTGACAAGTGTCAGGGTCGTAATCTGTTGCCCAGCCATGTTCAAAGCCGATTATTTTATCCCTAATCTTTACGGTTGCCCTGCTCGCTCCTACGGCGATTCCACCTGGGCCACAAAACATTTCCCCAATCTCAAAACGGGGCTTATCGGCGGAGAGGACTTCATTCAACTTACGAACCGGACGGTTCATTTTTGCCGCTTTGGGGGTTGGATTACTAGAAACTGGCACGTCGTCACAGTATGCAGAGATAATCGTTCGCAGTACGCCTGAGACGGTGACCCCTTGAGCGTGGCAGGCTTCCACAAAGCGACTCTCCAGATCTGCGTCAATTCGTATTTGTAACTGGGATTTTTTCAGCATGATTTGTCCTTACATTTGAGGCAACTATAACAGAGGGGTATAGTGAGGTCGATGCAAAGCGCATGGGAGAAGTCGCGCAACATTGCCCACGTTACCAAGGGGGTGGAGCGAAGCATCCTTGGATATGCCGGTGAGTCAATAGTGATTGGGCGAGCGCTTGTCTGTGGGTACAACCTTTTCTTTAAAGCTTGGCGAGATTCAAAGTACGATGCCGTCCTTGATCACGGTGGCGTCCTATACCGCGTTGAAATCAAGCAGTCCCGCGATTTAAAACGACTTTCACTAACCAGTGGGGGTCGGTCGGGGGCCCAGATCAGTCGCGAAGTGGCATCGAGAGAGAAAGTTATTTCAACTGAAGACTGTGATTTCTTAATAGGCGTGCATTCGCTCAGCGGGCGGTGTTGGGTAATACCGACGGAGGCAATTGAGATACTTGGTCGAAAGTCGCTAACTTTTGAAGCCCTTAGCGACTTTGATGAAGCTTGGGGGATTTTCACCAAGGCCTACCCAATACTCGGAGAAAATAAATTTAAGACACGATTACGGACGAAATCGGTTAAGGATTTACGCAAAATAGCTTTATCAGTTGGGATTAAAGGGCGTCCAGCCTCAACGCACACGTATGGTAAACGGAGTAGCATCCCGATAGCGAAAACTGCAGATCAGTACGCATTCGCTATCTGGTCTAAACTTGCGCAATCGGGCAAGTTGTAACAGAACGGATCAAAAACAAAAATCGAGGTGGCCTTCTGAGCGAAGATACGAAGAGTTTAATGCCGAATGCAAAAACGCTTGTTGCGGTAGTTGTCCAAGCTGTGAGGGATTGTGGTGGTCGAGCAACGACAGCCCAAATCGATAGTCGTGCGATCGCTATCCTGTGTCTTCCAGAGGCGGCCGTAAATCTTGGTCATTCTGAAGGCAGAGATAATCGGACTGAATTGAAGTATCGACTGGCATGGGCCAGAACCTATGCCAAGAAGCAAGGGCTCTTAGAGGCTGATGGTATTAGAGCCTGGAAGTTGTCTGATGCCAGTAGATGATGAGACGGAGCGTCGCGCCGCAATTTCTAAGGCGATTGAAAACTATCGCGACACGTCCGCTACGCGTACTTTGGATGTTGAATTCCGCGGCGAAAAGAAAAGCCTCGAGGTCATCAGAGTAAATCCTTCGATTCTTTTGCTCAATCACAATAATAGTCGCCTGAATGCGCAGTTAGAAGATCATTCAAGTCGTGATCTTGTGCAAAGAAATCCCACCTCTGTTGATGCCCAGGATGTATTGGGAGAACTTCTCAGACGTACCGATAAATTCAAGGATCTTAAAAATGAGCTGAAAGCTTTTGGGCAACGAAATCCCGGCTTGATCTCGCGGGACGGCCTACTAATTAATGGCAATACTCGTGTAGTTGCAATAAGAGATCTTGGGCAAGACGGTATCGATGTTGGAGTGTTGCCGCTAGACGCAACATCTGAGGATTTTCTAGATATCGAGATGTCGCTACAGATGACTCGCCTGACTCATCAGGACTACACCTTCACCAATGAGCTTCTAATGATGGCGAAGTATTTGAAGGCAGGTCATAACTCCATTCAGTTGGCCGGCAAAATGGGCTGGGTTAAAGACAAAGTCAAAAAAGTTGAACAGTCGGCCAGGATTCTCGGAACTATCGAGGAGGTAAGAGCTCTGAGTAGCTCACACCTCCCTTACTCCATCTTTGACAGCAAGAAGCAACTCTTGAAGGACCTTGACGAGGAGTATCAAAGGCTCAAGAATTCGGGGGACGTCCCGAGTGCCGAGCGCATGAAGTGGTCCCGTATCGCTGCGATGTTCCTCGGAATAAACAAAGATCAGGTAAGAGTGATCGATGACTCGTTCTTTGAAGACGATGTATTGAAGCGCGCGGATACGAAGCCAGCAGTTTTAGTTGCATTAAATGGGCTGAAGCGAGTCAATACAAGTGATGGTCTTGATGAAATATTAGCAACCAGCGGGCAATTGGATGAGCGTTTTGACTTGAGACCACTTGTTAAACAGTTCCTCAATGATCCTGGTGTCCGAGATGATTCAGGTGGTATTTCGGCAGATTTTGGTGGTGTATATGCCGACATCGCGCAGGCCGTTCGTCTGGCCACCGAAGATAAGATTACGGAAGCAAAATTTGCCGACTATCAGGCTGAACCAGCTGACATTCTTCGTGAGACCAGACTTGACCTTGAACGCATTCTGCATAAATTCCCGGTGGTCAGTTCTACACCAGGATTCGGTTTTGGAAACTTTGAATTTGAGCTGAAGAAAGTTAAAAAGGCCACGAGTGAACTTGAGGAATTGTTCAAGAAATACCTTGCCGAGAAAAAGCCATAGAATCTCAATTATCAGGATTTTACTGAATTGGAAACTGGAGTAGCGCGTCTCCGAATCGATCTGGTTGGTGATCACTTAGTTTCAATTTCACGCGAGGCAAATGTATCTGATGCTGTTTGGGACCAGGTTTATATGTGGTGGACTGATGGCGCTTCCACTTCTATAACGGCAAATCGCATAGAGATCAACATTGCAGAATTTATCTACAAGATGGCTTGGCTTCGCCATGGTTGGAAGTCTCTCGGTAACGAATTGGAAATATCGGATGAAGTGAAATTCGCTGTTGCTAGGACGAGGGATGAACAACAAATATTTGAACGACTAACGGCGGCCTTAGACAATGCCGAATTCGTTGATCTGTCACCGCTGGCTTTACGTCGTGTACTTACTGAGTGTCAAATTAAAAATGTAATGGCACTGCTTCGAATGAAAAATGGGGCTAATTTCTCGGTACCCGGGGCTGGCAAAACCTCTACGGCTCTAGTCGTCTGGGAATTTCTCCGAATGAAAGGTGAAGTATCAAAACTCCTAGTAATTTGCCCGCGTTCGGCGTTTGAAGCTTGGTTAACGGAGCCCAGGGAAACCTTTAATCGGGATGTGAACGGAGCCGTATTCAATGATTTGGGTATCGCAACCGACACTGAAATTTTGATTGTCAACTACGAACAATTAGAAAATAGTTCGCGACTTGAACGCATCGAGCGATGGGTGCAAACAAATAGGGCAATGGTTGTGGTGGACGAGGCTCACCGCATTAAGTCCGGAGCGTCATCTGTTCGTTGGATGGCCTGCCGGAGAATCGGGACGGTAGCGACACGAATAGACCTTCTCACAGGAACACCGATGCCGCAGGCATATGAGGATCTCCGTAATTTGCTCACGTTGTCATGGCAACAGATTTCCCGTGCCTATTTCTCTGACGCTCGTTTGCAGGGATTAAAACGTGGGGGCGTATTCGTGCGCACAACTAAAGTCGAACTGGCATTGCCACCAGTCAAAATTAAAGAAGTCGAGTTTGAAGCTGGCGTAATTCAGAAGAATGTTTATTTGGCGTTATGCCGCGCCTACGCGGGCACATTTGGCCTTAACAGCCATGATGCATCATTTATGGGTCGAAAAGGCCGCGCAGTAATGACATTGCTTGCAGTCGCGACAAATCCAGGCCTTTTGTCAGGATTAGTGACTGACGACTCATATCTCAATTTGCGGTGGCCGCCTCAGGAGTTAGAGAGCTCAGTGCGACTATTAGACGCAGTGCAGTCATACGCTGCACATGAGATGCCGGCGAAATATGATTGGGTTCGACGTTTTGTTGAGGTAGCTGCACAGGAAAATCGAAAAGTGATTGTGTGGAGTACTTTCAATGGAAATCTGCGAGCCCTACAGAGAGTTTTAGGACCGCACAAGCCCGCGTTGATAAATGGCTCGACTTCACCTGAAGCCCGCATTTCTGAACTTGATCGATTCAGACGATCAAGCGACTGCACAGTACTGCTGACCAACCCTCAAACCCTTGGAGAAGGAATCAGTCTTCACCATAATTGTCACGATGCAATTTATGTTGACAGGAGTTATAACGCAGGGCTATATCTGCAGTCCTTAGACCGAATCCATAGACTCGGCTTAGACAAGGAGCAAGAGACACGGATTTTTATTCTTACAACAAAACAAACAATTGATCAACAGGTTGGGCGGAGACTAGAGCTAAAAATCGACCGCCTTGCCCGTGCGATGGATGATGTAGGACTTGTTGCAACGAGCTTGCCGGGCCAGGACAACGATTTTGAAATAGAAGAATTGGTTGGTTTTGATCTGCTAGACGCAGACGATCTCTATGCGCACCTGAAATTGTATGAATAGCATTCCCGGGTCTGCATGGCTTCAGATGGCGAGAGATGTAATTGAAGCAGCTCATTCGAGATGGACAATCGATGATTATGAACGCTTCAGCAAGATTACTAATCCATTGCCAGGTCGTGGATATCTGGACCGAATGCGAATTATCGAAAACTTGATTGATGAAGGGGTCGTTGTCCTTGAATCGAGGCGAATTATTATTGGACGGATCGATGGAATCAGATGGATTGAAGATGGTCTTGCGCGAGGGTCAAAAATTATTTGGGATTTTGCTTGTTTTGCCGAGCCGTCGGCGAGTGTCATTAAGAAGTTTGATTCTGGGTATCTTGCTGAAATCGGTCGTTGCGGAGAATTAGCAGTGATGGCCATGCTTCGCGAATCGCTTCCACCGAATACCCATCATCGGATTCACCATATATCTTTGACTAATGACGCGGTTGGCTTCGATATCTCCGCTCCCTCTTCGCGTGATAATGGGGAGACATCGCTAATTGAAGTTAAAACAACGGTGCGGCCAGATACAAGCTTTCCAGTTTTTTTGTCACGGAATGAATTTCGCGTTGGTTCCTTAAACCAGAATTGGTGGATTGTCTGTGTGCGGATTATTGATGATATTCCAACTGTCCTTGGGCATATTCAATTGAAAAGTGTCGATGATTGGTTGCCTCGTGATATAGATCAAAGGGCAACGTGGGAGACTGTAAAACTGAGATTAGATCCAGAAATGCTAATTTCAGATTTGCCATGATGAGTTAGCAGTTATGATTGGCGCAATAAAGATGATTGTCCAAAAATAGATGGTCAAATCATGTTTATAGGAGCATTCTGGAGTCAAGCATAAGCAACGACAGGTTCTCTCGCTCCGGCAATGAGAAGTTCGGAACCTGACGACTGAATAAATTTTATAAGTACTAAGAATGACTCATGGGGCATGGAGACTTTTGGGCCGTAGCGTAAATATCCCCCCATTTAAAAAAGATGAAACCGACAGTCGCTCAGGGTTAGTGTTGGGGCGTGAATAAAGCCAGTAGCGGGAGTTCGGTCACCCTTGAGGGGGTATCCAAGAAATTTGGTGATGTGATTGCGTTGCACCCCGTTGACCTGGCGGTGAGGGCGGGTGAGTTCTTTTCGGTACTGGGTCCGTCGGGGTCGGGTAAGACGACGGTGCTGCGGTTGATAGCGGGGTTTGAACGCAGCGACTCGGGACGGGTGTTGTTGGGCGAGCAAGATGTCACGGCGGTGGCGCCGTTTGAGCGCAATGTCAACACGGTGTTTCAGGATTACGCGTTGTTTCCGCACATGAGTGTGCAACAGAACGTTGAGTACGGGTTGATGGTGAAGAAGGTCGGTAAGCAAGAGCGGGCGGCGGTGGCAAGCGCGATGCTGGATGTTGTGCGGTTGTCGGGATACGGCGATCGCAGGCCGGGGCAGTTGTCGGGCGGGCAACGCCAGAGGGTGGCGTTGGCGCGGGCGCTGGTGAATGAGCCCAAGGTGCTGCTGCTAGATGAGCCGTTGGGGGCGCTTGATTTGAAGTTGCGGGAAG
>Ga0105051_10006229_pt1 | contig 12933 bp, 17 predicted proteins | sample FRY02_FD_78383 | JGI IMG/M metagenome (GOLD analysis project Ga0105051, IMG submission 78383) | Freshwater microbial communities from Lake Fryxell liftoff mats and glacier meltwater in Antarctica - FRY-02 (megahit assembly) | ecosystem: Environmental > Aquatic > Freshwater > Ice > Glacier...
ACATTTGATAAATCTTTTCTTGACTGTCGCGTTTTTGAAACTTAAACATATCTTCATCACTTATAACATCCCAAAGAGTTGAAATATTATCTTTATGTAAAAATTGATTTATACTCATTAGATATTAATTAGTATAAATATAGTTTTAAATATATTTATCCGCGATTATATAAATATATTTTTTATAAAAGATTTTATAAAGAATCATTATAATAAATTTTTCTAAATTTTTCCATATACTCATCCTTCAATATATGTGTTTTTAAATAATGTTCTGTCATCTTATCCTCTAACATATGAACAATAAAATAGAGAGAATAAATGCCGCATTCTGTATTGCCATATTGATGTTCTATACCTTCATTACTATCAAATTCAAAATTCATTTTGGGGCTTAAATTAAGTCCTTGTTCTTTAATGCGGTTAACAAGTGCCATAATTTCGTCAACTGGCTTATCTCCTGTGCTATCAAAGAAAAATATTTTCTTCTTCTTTATATTAATAAACATAGATATCCAATGTTGACCTGGTTTGTCGTGTGGGTCGGTATTAAAAATAATACCAATTTTATTTTTACCAAGACGAATTTGTTCTTTAAGGCTAAAATTACATAATTCATCCCAAACACATTCACCGTATAATTTTCTTGTATCAAAATCAATTGGAGAAGGGCCAATAAAATCAAAACATTTATATGCTTTTTCATATTGTTTCATAACATTCATAATATCCACACTAGAAAGCCATTCGTTTGGATTTTTCTTCCATTCTGCTGGCGACTCTGGTGCAAATGAGTCGGCAATATCGCTGCTAACTTTGCCAAAATCAGCCTTTTGTTTTAACCAACATGACTCTTTATTACATACACCGCTTAGCTTCTCGCTAATAAATTTATGTATTTCTTTTGGTGAGTTGGTTGTTATTTTAACATCAGGGTGTCTTGCGTTCCATAATTCTTTTAACTTCATTAACGATTCATTTGTATAACACGAAAACTCGTTTATCTTACCTTTTTCTTTTGGACTGCAATTAACCTTATTTAATTTAACGGTTTTCTTATGCTTACCTTTTCTTCCCAAAATATCTTTTCCTCCAAAAATATTTCTAATTGAAGAGAAATATCTTTTTCTTGTTCCTCCTTTTTTATTTTTATTTCTTCTTTTAACTGTTCTTGCCATATAATAATGTGATATTTTTCTTTTTTCAAATTAATTGTTCTTTTTCTTTTTTCTCTGTCTTAATTCCTTTATATTCTAACTTTGGGTCTAATAAATTAATATTCTTTTGCTTTGGTAGAAAAGTCTCTTCCTCTTTTTTTTGGACTATTGTTTTTGATACATGTTTGTCTAAAGATTGCGGAAAATTAAGTTTAACTGAACGCATTAGAAACTTGTCTGCTTCTACGCTTCTTGAAGGGTCGTTACCAGACAAATCGTATATTGGTTCGACAAATGTCCTCTCAAATCCATCATATTCTGCCTGTATAATATCATTATTATCAGCTATTTTAAAGTAATGAATTGAAGCTCGAACAAATGTATCATAAGCGTATTTAACATCAGGCAATAATTCTGTTGGTGGTGTACCATTAATTAATTCCTTAAATAAGTTGTATGTTCGTTTCCTATAGAATTTTATTTCTTCTTTTTCTTCTTTATTTAGCTTTTTCTTGTCAATATGTTTATTAATCATATCTTTATTAACAAGACAGTTAATTGTTAATTGATTTACATATGCTTGTGACATTATTATTAATAAGTATATTTATTTTATGTAAAATATACTTATTAATATTATTTTTTATATTTTTGGGTTTTTAACATTTTTGGGTTTCTAACATTTTTGATTTGTTAAATCTCTAACTTGAACTCGAGTATTATTAAAAAACATAGAAGCGCCTACTTTCCTTTGGTCTGGATTTGGATTAAATTGAGAGAAACCTTGGTTTTCAAATAAAAGTTCGTGTGGATTGGGTTGTTTAACAGACTTAAAATTGTAATTATATAAATCACTTGTTGAATTAGGAACATAAACAGATTGACTGCATTTTTGAAGAGCATAAACTTGATTTCTTAATTCAGATTCTAAATTAACATTTGAAGCATAGCCAGACCAAGGTGCAGTAGCATTACCAGGATTAAATACTTTATTAACATTAAAAGTTGGCATTTGCGCTAAAGGGACATTTAATTCTTTTCTAGGGTCGACAACAGGAAAATAAGAGTATTTTGTCATAACAGGGCGAACATCTAAATAAGGTTGAAGCATTTGAGATGGAATATTTCTATCATAAATTCTTGTGTTGGTTTCTTCGTGTATTTTTGAATTGCATGGGTCACTTTGTTTATAAGCGTTATTCATTTTATATACTATAATTTTATTTTTTTCTAATAATTATTTAATTTAAATATTTATATTTATATATATGTCATACAAAGAAAAGCTATATCTTATTCAAACAATATTTTTTTCTTTTTTTGTAACAATATCATATTTATTATTATTTATTTCTGCGTTAGGAATATCAGATAAAGCTGTTATATATCTAAATGACCTTAGTTATTATGTAAGAATTTATATTTGTTTATTTTTAATTTGGAGATTTAATCCATTAAGAAAGCATTATGAATTTACTGATTTAGACGGAAAAATAGCATTTAGTGCTGGAGTGTTTATATTATCAACTACAGCATTAAATAAATATATAGAAATGGCAAAAGAGAAGGCTCATAGTATTTTAAAGAAAATAGATCATAATTCACGATTTATTTAGATTTCTTTTCATCAAAAAACTTATGAAGATGATTTAAGATTTCCTTACCAATTATTTTATCAATTTCATATTCTCCCAAATCTTTATTCATACATTTATATTTATATTGTTTCATATAAGTTTTCATTATTTTTATAAAGTCTTCTTGACTTCCACTTATAACCTTTTTAGCATGCTTTGACTTACAATAACGAACCAGCATTTCATCAAACTGTAAATCATAATAATAAGGTTTAACATATATATAATATATATTATCATTAGCCATTCCAGGATAAAATGTATCATCTAAATAGCAAATTTGAGCATTTGGTGGTATTTTTGTACAGCGTATTAGGTCATTGTGTGTTTTATCGTGTGTTGTTCGACAGATTTCCACATTTTTACCGTTAATTCTAAACGCAGCGATAATTTGGTCTATAATTTTACCGTCAGTTTTGCCTTCAAAATATTTAATAATATAGTTTGCCCATGAATGCGGACCTGTATTATTAGTATAAATCATAATTTTATTACAGCATTTGCTTTCTTTTTTGGTCTTTAAGTAGTTTAAAATATTTATTATATTGGGGCGTAAAAATTCAGGAAACAAATCTAAAACCGCATTAAAGTCGCTTTGAGTTAAGGGTTCTTTTTTATAATGTTCTAAACTATCCCAAAAAATTCCTAATTCTGTAAAATAACCAAGCGTTTCGTCTAAATCAAATACAACAATTTTCATACTAATATATATTTAGAAATATGCATTTATAAAAATATTAATTGTATAACTATAAATAAATTATGAATAATGAAGAAGATAACAAAATATCGGTTGTTGTTCCAACTATTAGTCTGCTAATGGCTGATAATATAAAATATAAAATCAATAATAAAATATTACGTCAAAAATTGACCGAATTACAAAAAGTCGTTGATGAATTAAAAAAAGAAGTTGCTAATTTTAAAAAATTTGAATTAAAATAAATTGTTTATGTATTTATTTTATTTGTAAATATTAATAAACTAATTAAAATGGCTGAATTAACTGCTAACGATTATAAGAAAATTTTAGAATATTATAATAAACCAATACCTAAATCAATTCGTCTTGCTAAAGCCGCTGCAGAAAAAATATTAGCACAGAAGCTATGTAGATGTATTAAAAAGGTTGGACCAGACGAGAGTAGAGCTATTGGGATTTGCACAAAAACTGTTTTTAATCGTAAGGGTTATACTCGTGGTAAATTTAAATGTAAGGGTAAACAATCTGTTAAAACGAGAAAAATTAGAAAATAAAATCCATTATATCATTATAAAATGTATTTAAAGAGTATAATATAAAATTATTATACTATATTATAAAATGAACTTTGAAAATAAAGACGATTTACTAGAAGATGATAAGGCTACTATTTTTCTTAAAAAAAGAAATAATAGACAAAGCGATACAACTATTTATGGCTTGGCAAAAGACCTTGATTTAAAAAAAATGATTTCTTATATGAGAAAACATTTTAATTGTAGTGGCTCTATAACAAATGATCCTGAATTTGGCGAAGTTATATGTTTAACTGGAGACCAAAAAGAAAATGTATTTAATTTTTTAGTAAATGAAGAAATATATAAAAAAGATAAAATAATTATCAAAGGTATCTAAATTATACATTTTTACTTTGATAAATGGTCTAATGCTGATAAAAGTACTAATTCTTGGTCTGTTAGCCTCTGAAATATTAAATTTTTATCCATTGAAATTTGAAAATAACGCGCTTTAAATCCATAATTCTTACAAACACAAAATACACCATTATCAGTTATTTTCATTTCACAAAACATAGAACCTTGAGTTAAATAAATATTTGTTGGATCTTCAATAGGAATCCATCTAATATATGCGCCATATTTTAACTCATTCATTTCATCCACATATTTATAATCTTTTAGCTTACTCATTAGTTCAAGTGTGTCTTTTCTTGGTAAATGCAACTCTTTTAATACATTTAAATTCATTTCTTTAATTTTATCTGATGTAAAATTTAATAGGGTTTCGTTAGATTCGTCATCTAATGCCTTTAATAGTTTTTGAATATCCATAATATATATTTTAAATTATATTTAAATATATTTATATAATAATTATAGATAAAATGTTCGTAATAATTATATTATTGTAAATTTAAAAATAATATAAAGATATGTTATAACTAAAAATATGCCGAGAAGTAGAAGCAATAGTAAAGATAATATTTCAATAAAAGCACCTCCGCCTAGTAATAATTCTAACACATTACCTAGCAATAATCAAGTTATTAATAGCTCTCCTTCATTTTTAAGCACACTTACTCAGGGTTTCGCATTTGGAACTGGTTCAACAATTGCTAGAAATATTTTTTCAAAAACTGAAGAAAAAGAAGATAAATCAGATATTGTCATTCAAAAAAAAGATAATGACGAAAAAATATCAACGGAAAAATTTATAGAAAAATACAAAATCTGTATAGAAAAAATAGGTTCGCATGAGGTGTGTAACGAATTATTAATTGATTTAAAAAAGTAATCATATGATATGTTTAACAATTATATTTTACCAAGAACTTCCGAAACCACTTCCACCTAAAAATTCACTTGCTGCAACAGGTCCGTTAAATCCTTCAGTCATTCCAGGCGATGCTGCACCAACTAAAGGAGTATTATCTTGTTTATACATATCATTGTAGTTTGGCATTTGTTGTTGTTGTGAATCACTTGTTGGAAGAGAACTTATTGCTGTTCCATCAGTATAAGCAGGTGGCATTGGTTGTAAAATTTGTTGACCCGCAATAGGTTGACTTACTTTAACTGCACCTGATCCATTTTTTTTCTTTTTATCAGAGGGACCATTCCATAATTCGGAGACACGTTCTGATAAAATACTTACTTTCTCTCCCATTTTTGTTTGTAAACTCATTGTTATCATCAAAATTGCTAAAATAATATACATAATATTAAAATCAGCATATTTTGTGTTGCTATATGTTGGAACAAATGTAATCATTCTATGAATAAGAAGTAACCCAATAAATGTAACAATAATTTGAATAATAACTTCAGCACTTAATTCTAAACTTCCCTTTTTATCATCAGCTTCAGGAACATATTTGCCAATGGTTTTATTTAATATTACAACTGGAATAATAGCAAGAATTGCGTATTGAAGGATGTTAAAAATATCTGATTTTGAGTCATCGTCGAAATTAAAAACGTGCTTAAAAAAGTTTTTATTTGAATCATCTGAAATATCCATGTCTATAGGGTATATTTAGAAATTAAAATAAGAAAATCCTCTTTTATTGAAACAATTTAAAGATATCCTAAATAACTTACTATAATGGATAATACTAACGATATATGCGATAATGTTGAAGAACAACAATATTTAGACTTACTTGACAAAATTCTTCGTGATGGAACTTGGGAAGAGGGTAGAAATGGTCGCACTAAAGGTATTTTTGGCTCAATGATGCGTTTCTCTCTTAAAGACGGACAAATTCCTATTTTAACAACTAAAAAAACCGCTTGGAAAACTTGCCTAAAAGAACTTTTATGGTTTATTCGTGGTGATACAGATAATAAATTATTACAGGCTCAAGGTGTGCATATTTGGGATGGAAATACAACAAGAGAATTTTTGGATTCACGAGGATTACACTTATATCCTGAAGGTATGATTGGGCCAGGATACGGATATCAATGGCGCAATTTTGGTGCAAGTTATAATTGCTTTACAGGCAAACCTATTGATGGAATTGAACATCCTTTTAATGGTATTGACCAACTTCAACAAATTATTGATGCTCTTAAAGACCCTAAACAGCGCACAAGTCGTCGCTTGGTAATGACGGCATGGAATCCTAAACAATTAGACAAAATGGCACTCCCACCTTGCCATATTTTTTGCCAATTTAATGTGCATGATGGTAACAAATTATCTTGCTCTATGTATCAGAGATCCTGTGACGAATTCTTAGGTCAGCCAATAAATATTGCGTCGTATAGTTTTCTTACGCATTTACTAGCAAAACATTGTGGATTAGAAGCGCATGAATTTGTATATTTTGCAGGAAATTGTCATATTTATGAAAATTCTGTTGATGCTTGTAAGTTACAATTAACTCGAAAACCATTTCCTTTTCCAACAGTTTCAATTAAACAAGTAAGAGAGAATATTAATGATTATCAAGTTGAGGATTTTGAACTTAAGAACTATCAAAGCCATGAAGCAATTAAAGTTGCTATGATTGCATAAATAATTTATTATGACTTGTTAAATAAAAGTAAATATAAAAAATTTAATTATAAAATTATTTTTTTTACAATTTAGTGCGTAAGTAATTTAAAAACAATTTAGGAATAATTACTAATATGAGTTCAAGATCACTTGCCGCTGCTAGATCTAGAAGAGCTGGAGAAAATGCTCCACCAGTGTCAGGAAACAGACCCGGAACATCAATCGGTTCCTCAGCTGCTTTTTCAAATATGCCACAACAACCAAATAATGTAAGAGTAGCCAGACCTCCTCAACAAATGCAAACACAACAAATGCAACAACAAAGACAACAACAACAACAACAACAACAACAACAACAACAACAACAACAACAACAACAACAACAACAACAAAAACAACCAAGTGCCGCATTTCAACAAATCCAACAACAACAACAACAAGGTCAAAATGGTTTACCATTTAGTAAGTTAAGTATTTCTGATGCAATTGGTCTTATTACATTACGTTTAGGTCGTGTTGAACAATGGGTTATTGAAACTGAACATGAAACTGAGAGTAAAGGTGAATCAATTGGAGCAACTTCTTCTAGCGGAGCTGTTGATAATAGTGTTTTAGCTAGTCTTCTTAACAGATTGGAATCTGTTGAAAAAAAGGAGCCTTTAGCCACTGTAGTTGCCTCTGTTTCTTCAGAAGAAGTTACTAAATTAACTTCTGAATTATCCGATTTAAATGTTCGTTATAATAAATTTTGCGATGAAGCTAACAAACAAACTCTTACAATTTCAAAGCATACTGAACAATTATTTAGATTTGAGAGAGAATTAATTGAAACAAAGGATATTCTTAAAACTTTTATGATTAGATATGATAACTTTGTTCAAGAATCCAATGATAAATTGGCTGATTATGAATATGCTATTGCAGAAATTGAAAAAAGTATTACACCGACAAGCGTTATCGACACTGTAGAAGTTGTAGAGGGTTCAAATATTGACAGCCTATTGCCAACTAATTTAACTGATATTAGTCCTGAAGACTTAAAAGGAATTGTTTTAAGTGCTATTGATGCTTAAAATTAATAAATATGTAAAACTATATTAAATATAATACTTTAAATATATTATATTTAAAATGAAAATTCAAATTAACGACAAAAAGAAAAAGGATGTATTTGTTTCTCTCTTTCATATTTTAAAAAGTTGTTCATCAACTATTAATTTAAATTTAACTTCAAATACTATGCATATTCAAGGTATGGATAAATCACATATTTGTTTATTTAATGTTGTATTAACTAGCCAATGGTTTGACGAATATAAAATAAATAATGATGCAAAAATTTCCTTTTCTTCAAGCGTTTTTTACTCTATTATTAGCACCAAAGCAGATAATCAAAATTTGCATATTTTTATGGCTAATGAAACAGACGACCAATTAGAAATTAAATTTGAGACGGAAGGTGAAGCAAAGAAAAAAGACTTTAAAAAATCATTTAAGATGCCTCTTATTGAATATGAATATGAAGAAATGAATATTCCAACACCTGAATATGATGCTGAATTTTCCTTTTCATCAAAGCAAATTGCTGATATCTTCTCTCAACTTAATAATTTTAGCGATGATATTATTATGCAATGTAGTGAAAACGATGTGAATTTATCAGCAAATGGTGCCAATGGTGAGATGAAAGTTGAAATTCCAATTGATGAATTAACTAGTTTTAGCATTGTTGAAGGTGAAGTTATAACGTTAACTTATAGTTTAGCATATATAAATAAAATGTGTATATCAAACAAATTGTCAAATGATATTGATTTTAGTTTAAGTAATGAATGCCCTTTAAAAATCAATTATGATTTAGGAAATGATAGCAATTTAGTCTTTTTTATTGCTCCAAAAATGAACGACTTATAAATCCACTTTTTTAGCAATAAAATTCTAGTGGCGCTTCGTTCTCATTTATAAAAATTATTATTTCAATTTATTAACATTCATAATGGAAATACTAATTGGGTTTTTTATATTTTGTTTAGTGTTATTTATTTATTTACATGTCCAATTTCATCTTAAAACAAGTGAAGACTTAGAAATGTATGAAGTCGATCAACCATCTAAGGAACGTTTAGAAGAAATTTGCGATTTAAGACAACCTGTTATATTCGACTTCGATTGTCAACTAATTGTCAACACAACCAATAAGACATTTATTTCCGACTCTTATCAAGCATTCGAAATTAAAATTAGAAATATAAAGGATGAAGACGACAAAGAAGAACTTTATGTTCCTCTGCCAATTCATACGGCAATTAACCTGTTTGATCAGGATAAATCGGCTTCCTATTTTTCGGAAAATAATGCCGACTTCCTCGAAGAAACAGGTGTCATTAAAAATTTAAAATATAATGACGAATTCTTAAGACCGTATATGGTCTCAAATTGTAATTACGATGTCCTAATAGGCAGCGCCAATACTTGCACCCCATTTAGATATGAAATTAACTATCGAAATTATTTCTTATTGACGGAAGGTAGTGCGCAAATTAAGTTGTCGCCGCCACATTTTACCAAGTATTTGTATCCTATTTATGACTATGAAAATTTTGAATTTAAATCGCCTGTCAATCCTTGGTCTCCTCAACCGAAATATGCTGCGGATTTTGATAAAACAAAATGCTTGGAATTTACTTTAACACCTGGTAAAACGCTATTTATTCCGGCATATTGGTGGTATTCAATTAAATTTAACAAAGGTACCAGTATTTCTTGCTTTAACTATCGAACTTACATGAATAATGCTGCGATTTTGCCTTATATTTGCATGCATGCTTTACAGATTCAAAATGTTAAACGTAATACAGTTAAAACGGCCAGCATTCAAGAACTAAATCAATTGAAAAAAGAAGATTTATTACCTACTGTAATTAATACAGATAATTTAGTGCCTACAAATTCTTTGCCAGAACAAACCAAAATACAAGAACAAACAGAAATACAAGAACAACTACCAACTCCAATAGACAATAATATCGGCACCGAAATTAATTAAAATATTTTTATAATATATATAAAATGTTTAAAAAACTTTTTCCCTTCTTTTTTACGCCTTCCAAAAGGAAGAAAACAAGACGTCATAGAAAGCTACGTAAATCTAAAACATATAGAATGCGTGGCGGCTGAGGAGGTGCTGATCCTGTTGGAAACAATAATACCTTATTAGGAATGAAAGGTGGCTGAGGAGGTCCCGTTACTCCTGCTATTTAGATTAAATAGAAATAAAAAATACAATTATATTCTGGAATGACTGTGTAAAGAATGACTGTTTATAAAAAAAATAACTTTTTACACACGATATAAGATATTAATATTGTTTTTATTCAATATATTCGCCAAGTTTCGCTTTTACTTCGTTTGTTCTTGATTCAACCGATTTAACTTCTGTTCTACAAAAGGCGCAGCATATATTATTTGCATTTTGTCTTGACTTTATAGTATTTATTATGCAATCTTTACAAAATTCGTGATTACAATTTAACTTAACATGTTCAGCAACCTTTTTTTCTTCATAGCATATACCGCATTCACATAATTGATTTATATCTTCATTTTCGTCATTATTAACTGAAGATATAATATTTAATTTATTATTATTTGGCTCGTCTCTTATATTATTCATTAATGTATATATTAGCATTTCTCTCATTAATGCGTAAGACATAGAACGAACCATTATATCTGTTACTTCTAAGCTCTCAGCGTCAGTTTCGTCTTGTTCTTCTCTTTCACTAAAAGCACTATGTCCTGTAAATGCGTCATAAATATCTCTTGCTCCATATACATAAGTTCTATGTATATATTCTGATATCGATCTAACAAGTTCTTCTTTTCTAGTTCTTGATGTTGCACGACACTTTTTCATAGCAAATGCTCTTATTAGTGTAGGTTCAGTTTCAAATTCAGTATTTAAGAATTCAATAAATTCTTCGTTTGTATAATGTTGAACTCTTCTGGCACATTCAGTCTCAAATTCTCTTATTCTATCATCATTACAACTTCTAATAGTATGTCCTTCTTCGCCACAATGAGAACAGCATCTACTCGTTCTAAGCGTAGCGTTCAAAACGACGTTTGCATTCACAGATGTCATTTTTAATTTAAGTTATCTAATAATAAATAGTTTATATCACTTATTTATTATTAATTATTTTATTCAATTTTATTTTTATTTTTAATTACAATTTCTTCTAATTTCTTTGGTAAAATCTTCTCCAATTCTCTCAATTGTTCGATTGTATTAACACCTGTAGTTTCATATTGATCTTCTTGAGGCATTTCATAAGTTCCAACCTCTTTATTTTCTTCTCTCTTTATTATTTCTATAATGTCAGTTAAATAATATTCTTTTTGTGAATTAGTATTTTTGAGAGAAGGTAAATGCCTACATAAATATTCTGTATTAATAGCATAAATTCCCGAATTAACTTCATTTATTTCTAATTCAGATTCACTGCAATCTTTGTGTTCTAATATTTTTTCAAAGTAATCACCATTTCTTATTATTCTACCGTAACCACATGGTTCTTTTACCTTAGCTGTTATAATTTTAACAGGTGATGGAATTGATATTAGCTTATTCATTGTATAAGGACGAATTAATGGAACATCGCCAGAGAGAATTAGAGTTTCTGTTCCAGGATAAACTGATAATTCATCTATACAACACTTTATTGCATGCCCTGTTCCTAATGGTTCATCTTGCATAACAAACTCATAATCAGGTAAATCGTTAAACCCTTTTAGTTCCTGTTCAATGACATCTTTAAATTTGCCAACAACAATTAATATTTTTTTTATATTTGCTATTTTTGAAAGCACCTTTAGTTTAATTAATAAATGACATAACATTGGAATTCCTGATAATTTATGGAGCACTTTTGGTAGAGTAGAACCCATGCGTTTTCCAAGCCCGCCAGCCATAATGACGATAATAATATCCTTCATTTTTATAAGTATATTAACAGCGTTTTCTTTAAATTTAAAATTGAAACAATATTATTAATATAAGTTAAAGACATAATTATAACTTAGAGAAATGACAGCAAATTATAAGATTCATATACATGACCGGAACTACTTATCATGGGAAGTTTTCGAGACAACAAATTTAACAAGGTCTATTGTAGAAATAACCCCTATTGAAGCAAAATTATTTTCAAATGATGTATTTGAAATTAATGCTGATAACTCAATTAAAATTATTCACTCTTCAGTAAGATGTGGGACATCTATTCCTGGAGTTCTTATGATTGATGGTAATAAAACTTATGGAAGATATTTGAAAACAAATGGTTCTACAGGAAAGCTACTATATAAATGTATTCCTGATGATAAACGTTTACCTTCCTTCTTAATTCCATATGAAATGAAACATGTCGGTTTTTCAAAGGTATTTAAAAATTTATATGTTACGTTTACATTTGATTGCTGGGAAGATAAGCATCCAAGAGCCAAACTTGATAATGTTATCGGAACAGTTGATATATTAGACAATTTTTATGAATATCAGCTTTATTGTAAGAGTTTAAACGCATCTATACAAAAATTCCAAAAAGACACCAATAAGGCACTTGAAAATAATCCACACGAGCAAATAATTAACACAATTAAAGCTAAATATTCAATGATTGAAGATAGAACGGACAAGAAGTTATGGCATATTATAACAATTGATCCGCCTAAAAGTCAAGATTATGATGATGGTTTTAGTATTAGAGATATTGATGAAGGTTTACAAATGCTAAGTATTTATATATCTAATGTAACAATTTGGATGGATATTTTAAATTTATGGGATTCATTTTCACGTAGAATATCAACTATTTATTTACCAGATAAGAAGCGACCAATGTTGCCA
>Ga0105051_10006235_pt1 | contig 12919 bp, 7 predicted proteins | sample FRY02_FD_78383 | JGI IMG/M metagenome (GOLD analysis project Ga0105051, IMG submission 78383) | Freshwater microbial communities from Lake Fryxell liftoff mats and glacier meltwater in Antarctica - FRY-02 (megahit assembly) | ecosystem: Environmental > Aquatic > Freshwater > Ice > Glacier...
CCCTTAAAAAATAAATTTAAACAATAATTAATTCTCAATAGAATATTTGTAAAGAAAATGAATATAATTTTTCTAATTACATGAAAAGTAAGATCGCCATATATATAAAGTAGTTAAATAGAACTATCTTTATTCTTCAGAACTCTTACAAATGATTTACAGCTGATGATTTATGCTTGTATATTAATTAAAAACATTAAAATATTGAATTAAGACTTAAATTAAATTATATTATTATCACTTACTTAACTTGTCTTTAACAGATTAAGACCCATCACAACTCCAAGAATAAGTGTTTCAACAGGCTTAAACAGCATTCATAGCCTTAATCTACTGCAGCCTCTCCAAGAAGTCCTTAGTTATTGTAAGACTCTTCTGTTAAGGCAGTCCCAATCGCAGATACCAGGTGTTAAGCATCCCCAAACATGCAAGCCTGACATCAGTGGCCTTAGTGAGTATTCGTTTCTTTTCACAAAGCTGTTTTTCTAACTCCTCCACTGTCTATGTCTAATTGTATAATAGAGCCTAGTTATCTAATAAATCCTAGTTCTGACCCTGTTCGACGTCTTGTCCACCATTGCTATCCATCGGCGTGGTAGTCTCTTATTTGGCTCTGTCCAGGGTATCCAGTTCTCTCTTTAGTTGCTGGTGTTTTTTTCGAAGCTACTACAGCTCTATCTTTCTCTATTCGACTACTGACTAGAATTACCTCTTCTTGTTCAGCCCTTCTACCAGCTGGATGTATTTAGGATCCTACTCGTAGTTTTATGTCTCAATCTTCAGGTAGGACATTAATTGCTTGAATGTTTACTCGTAGTTTTATTACTCTTGGTTGTTTGAGTGGCCTGAGTTTCCGTTGTGGTTGGTCCATTTCTTGGATTGATTGTATTGAGTGCTGTTCTTTAATGGGCTATGAATCGATGATTCATTAGCAGCTCTGCTGTCCCGCTGGCATACGTTTGATCCGCTTAGCATTTGGTCGTTAAGTTGCTTTTTTTTCTACTACACCTACTCTTAGATGAGCTTGTCGTATTTTTAAACTTCTTAGATAAAATTTTCTCGGTTTTTAAGGGTTTGTTTTATCTCTTATTGAAGCTGCAACTAGTTTTCTAGTTTTTAGCAATAATTTGAAACGAACTTTTTTGTCAGTTTCTTTATTTATTCGGTTTTCTTCTTCAGTTATAAAATCGTCTATGATTATATTTTTATCATTTTTTTGAAATTGTTACATTATTGAACCAACTCAGGGATCTTTTACTCATTATTTGTCTTGTTTTGCTTGCATATTTTGATTAGCATATCCTGTCTTTCGTGCTAAAGTAATGAGTGCGCATAAAGATACTTTACCTTTTAGATTTTAGCTTCAATTTACTTTATCTTTTCTTTCTTTTCTTGGATCTTCTTTTCATTTTTTAATTGGGACTTGTTATTGTATTGAATAATCTTCAACTATTTGAGTCTCTTGGCCAATATTTTATTTTTATATAGATAAGTATCCATATTTTTACGAATAAGAGTATTATTCTTCTACAACTATTCAAGCTACCTCATCATTGAAGTATTGACACTTTGCTTAATTCTAGGTAAGAGTCCTTGTCTGCTTTTACTTGTAGTGAGATTCATGCTTTAGTTTATTTCATTGTTCATCTTTCTTTTTTTCCCGAATAACTTCAAACATGATTGGGACTGATTTAAGGTTTGATTACTTTCATCAACTGTAATGAATAAGGTCCCTTTTGAGTCAAATGGATTTAGTCTTGAGTCTGAAGGTTTTTTATCTGGATTTATTATCATGTTGAGGTTTTACATTTATTTTGATAAGTTGTGTAACGATAAGAACGAATTTGTAACAAAGCCTAACTCCTCTACTCTTTTAGCCCTTTTAGCCCTTTTTTCCCTTTGGCTTGAAATAATGCTTTAGTCAAATTTGTTTTATTTTATGTGGCTTTGTTAATGGTTTAAGCCTTTATCAAGCCTTGTTTTATCATTCATTTGAGTAGAATCTTTGATGGTTTTCTTTTTTAGAGTACTCTTTGATGGCATTTCCTCACTTTTCTAAAGAATTGCTTGTTTCTTCTTTTTGGCCTAAAGAGCTATTTTCAGAGCTTGAATGGTAAACTATCTTTATTCAGAGACTGACATGTAGGATGTTGGGGATGTAAAGCATTTTCTTAATTTGTCAGAATAATCGGATTTCAAAGTCATACAAACCCAGGGAAACTGCATCCAAATCCATCTTTTGTAATAATAGTTGGTGGGCGGCTTTTGATTAAGATCAAACTCCTCTTAAATTGTTTTTGCATAAAGATTTTTTAAGTCTGGTAAATTTTTAAACCTTGACTTTTAGTTTAAATCTTTATTTTAAATGTTGCTTCTGATTTTTTGGACGATTTGATCATTGGTCCTTTGTGTTTCATCATCTGATTCAATTTATTCTTAATTTTAGCCTTCATCAAGTGTGAAAATCTATTTCTATCCTTAAAGGGCAACTTTTTCCAAAAATGGTTCGATTTACTTCAAATAATGTTATCTGAAGTAATTCTAATTGCTTTTAACTTCCACATTCAATTGTTGAACTCGAATTTATTTTGGTGGTGGAATTTTTTTATCTGACTACTTTGTTCCTTTAACCTTAGAAGTAGCTTTAGTTGAAGGTTAAATCTCAATTTTATTGATTTTCTTAATATGTTTCCCTTATTAAATTTTTGTATACATTTCTTTGAGTTTCTTCTTAAATTTTTTTTCTTAGTCATTTGAGTTCTATTATTCATGCGTATCTACTTTAGCTTTACAATTTTATTTTTTATAGTCTTATTCACATTAGCAAAGTTCTAAGTTTTTAAGCTCACCCATGATTCCAATGTCTTCCAACTAGTTTAAGTTACCGATAATTTTTGGATGTCTGAATTCAGGAGTGTTATAAGTTTAAAAGTCAGCGAATTATTTAAGGAATCTTGATATTTGGGTGATTATTCTAAATAAGTCATCTGAGTTTGGATGGTAATGCATTTAGAAACCTTAAATAGCTTTGTTGTATTAAATTACAGGATCAAAAGATCTTTCTTAAAGTTTTTGCCAATAACGACATAAATCATACTTTGTGTAAGGATTGAACAAAAGAAGGAAATTTTCAATGTCAGAAATGACTTATTTCAGTTTAAAATAGTTCCCTGCAGAGTAAAGTTGGAAGGTTTATTCTTAAAGCTTCCTTACGCTATTTGGAGTTTTTTTTAGAGCATCTGCTATTTTTTAGTTTATTTATTGCATATTAAACTGGTACTTCTTATTGATTGATCTTTTAAAGCTGTCATTTTTTATCATCCATAGATCTTTGAAGTTCATCAAGAAGGATCTGAATATAGTGATAAAGATCTTTAATTATTCTGATTAAATTTTAGTTATTGAGATTATTTATTGTCTGGTCAGTCCTTTTTGTGTGCTTATTAACAGGCCGATCAGTTACTTAAATTTTTCTTCGTTGTTGAACAAAACATCACTCCATGAATCAAGAACATATTGGAATAAATCTTCAACATTTTTCACTTGAGAAAGTTTTTTTTTATCCACTTTTTCTATATTTTTTTGAACGAATTCAATTGAATTCGCAGTTAAAGAGAGATCTTAAATTCTATCTGGCAACAAACACGATAGAAATGATTTTACATAAAGGCTTGTAACTTGGACTTATTTGACATTATTCTAAAGAATTTTAACAAGCTCATTAATGATTGGTCCTTATACGCAAAGTTTTTTAGAGATTTGGGTCTTAATCATGGTTCTTATGATCTGCATATCGGCTGGAATGTTAACTCTTGGACAGTTTAGTTTGTTAAAGTAATTCATTGTTTCAGACTATCTGTCGGCAGTTACAATAACTTTAACATTTTTGGGGAAATATTTGGGCAGCCAAAAAGCAATGTTACCTTCCTTGTTTGTTCCTCTGTCGACAAAATAGTCAATACCCTAAAAAACAAGAATAATCTTGTCATAAACCTTTTAGACATTCTAAATGATCTGTCTTTATATTTTTTGATCACAGACATCAAGCCAATAGGAGAAATAATTTCTTAATTTTTCCTCATGAAGCTCTACCTTCTGTCCGATGTTCAATTATTCTCTTAACTTTATTAGGATCCTGTAAATGGCATAATAATAGTTCGAGTTGTTACCTCCTGTTGTTGCGAAATGGAGGATTATCAAGTCGTCTTTCGATTTGGCTTTCACGAGCTGTTGATGGTACTCAAACCATTTTACAAGCAAGGTCTTTTTGCCAACTCCTCCTTACGCTTGGATTACTAAAGGTTTGTTATCTTCTACAGATGGGGATTCCATGTTCAACCATTATTCGATCATTAAGTAGTATTTTTCAAGGCCTGTACCCGGCTGATCTTTGTAGAATCCGAGCATAACGTCGCTTGTGTCGATATAATTTGTGTAATCTTGAAATTCCTGGTATTGTTCCATGCTGGTCTTGTTCATTATGGAAATAGAAAATGTATAAATTAAAAATTAATTCAAAAATCCAAAAGAAATCGCCTTTTATAATCAGCTTTTTGTCATCGTTAGAACCAATTTTTAAATCTAAATAAATATGTTCTACAATAAAATAATAACATCTGTCATAGATGTAATCGCTCTCAAATTGTGGATCCCTAAAATCATCTAATTAAGGTTTCAGTTTAAAATTAAATTCCATTGAAAATTTATCCAGTAAATTTTAGTATCTGAGAGTTAAATTTGTTTAGAAGTAATTTTTGAATTTCATATAAAGCTTTATATACTCTCTTGAATGTAATAAAAACGTTTTTCATAGCCTTAGTCTAATCACACTTTTGATTTAAATAAAAACGGGCCTGAACAGGTCATCCCCTAATAAGTCATTTTTCAACTGGAATAGTGTGATGATCTGGATGGGTCTAATGAGAAAAACCAGAACGACGAGACTTCTTTTGTGGACCCACCTACTTAACGTAAGACTTCAACGATTATTGTTGATAAAAAGCGAAAGTTCGGTGAATATCTTTAAAATCACAGATCTTCTCTTCCGACAATGCGTAAATATGAAGAGTAGGGTAACTTATAAGATTAACTGAACTCGATTTAAAATGTAGAAGAATTAAACAAAAAATCAGAGACTTTCATTCTAGCATTTAATAAAAAACCAGCAGCAGCAATCGAAGATCACATAAACAAAGGTATCATACAGAATGATTAACCAAAAACTATAGCGGAGTATTTGCTGAGTGTTTAAGGACTTGATAAAACTGTTCTTGGAGAGTATTTTGGGAAAAATAAAGAATAAGTCGTAAAAATACTCAAATAATACTGTTTCCTACTTGATTTTACGAACATGTAATTCGATCTTGCTCTTAGAAAACTTCTGTCAAAGTTTAGGCTACCCGGCTAGTCACAACAAATTTAAAGGGTTATTTGGTAGTTTTCACTATCATTTTATTAACAAAATAAAGGAATTTATGACAATGCAGATGAACTTTTTCCTTTGGCATACTCTATCATTATGCTCGCTACGGATGCACACAATCCAAAACAGGAGAAAAAAATGAGTATGACAGAATTTGTGAGAAATACCCAAGGTCCATGCCCTTCGATTGGAAAACAGTATCTGGAGCATATTTACAATCGTATAACTAAATAAAAGCTTTAAACAGAAAACAGTTACTGGTAAATGATATACGCACGTCTTAGAGACATGGATGAACTTCCTCAGATCATGCAATCTTTGTCGAATACAAAATAACTGTAAAAAGGTGATGTTGTATTAAAAATTTGCAGAGATAATAACAAAATCACATTCGGAAGCCCTAAACAGAGTAAATTTGTTCAAAGAAGATTATTCCTCTCATCAGATCACTCAAGGATAAACTGGGTTATAGATCCATCAAAAGCTGGTTAATAACCTAGATTTATAGAAACTAAAGATATTATTGACTTAACTTTGGGAATAGCACCCCATTTAAAAAAGAATAATAAAGTTCCGCAATAGTTCGACTCACTTTGTTTTACAATAACTACCAGCTATCGTCATTTAGACTTGAAAGCTAAATCGACCAAATAACGTTCCAAATGGCTTAACTACTTACGGGCTTTCATGATCGACAAGAGATAGAAGAAAAAAGAACAGCTTTAGGCAAAATATAAAACCATTCTTTCACCCTAAGCAGTTTAATAAGCTTGGAATGAAGATATCTTTCCCAATTGGGATAAATATTGGGATTATACCCTTAAAAAACCCAAACAAAAAGGATATTTTTCAAGAGGAATTTAAGCCTTATGCTGCTGCTTTCAAAATAGTAATCAAAATGCTTAAAACTAAACAGACAATCATCATCTTGGATTGGGCATAAAAAATAATATCCTTGAAACTCTTTGGAAGTATGGATTGCCTCCCTCCAGCAGGAAGACTCTTTGGGTTTAAATCATCGGAAATTCTTTATAGCTTAATAAAATCATGATCGAAGATATAAAAAAACGTAAAATAAAAAGCCAAAAACTAAGATCTATTCAATAAAATATTTAAATCATTTAAATGGCCTAATTTTTAATCACATTAAGACCAGATCTACCAAACATAAAGGACTTACTTTAGATGAGCAGAGTTTTTTACAATGTAATTCCTCAATTTAATGTTAAATCAACATTTTAATCAAATTTACCCCAATAAAGAAATGAAAATCGATTGATTTCACTATCAAATTTGGTACATAAACACCACTTTTTATCATTTTATCGAGGATAAAAATCGTAAATTTAGCTTAGAACAAAATTATTTTAATATTTGATCGAAAAAAATGTCCCTTCAGTTTTAGATCACTTTAAAGCCATTAAATTAGAAACCAGAATGTACTTAGTGACATGGTTTTTATCAGTTTTTGCAGTTAGTTTTAAGGATTAGTTTTTGTATAGAATTTGGGATAGTTTCTTACTCTAGGGATAAGTTTACCTCTTCAAAATAGGAATAACTATTATAAAGTATTATGAGACCTAACTGAAAATGTGCACATTTTACTAAGGATTAAAGTTATTGAAATTTCCAAAACCTTAAACTTCTGCTGTACTCTTTTTTCATATCCTTTAAAATTAAATTGATGTACAACCTGAATATTATCACGATTATATCGATAGAAGAAAACATGCAGTAATAAAAACAAAAGTTCAATCGATTCCATTGGAGTGAAATTATTTTTATTGAGACAAGCAAACATGTTAAATTAATTGGAGGTAATTAAAATTTTAACTATTAATTTGATACACTTTTACACAATTCATTATCCTCCATATTTTCTTAAATCAAATTCATTTGATATTTTTGATAAAATAATTCAGTGTATAAACATTCTTATAACTATATCAATCAAAATGTCATCACAATCTTATGGAACACATTCAAAGACTTAAGCGTGGAGACAAGGTAGCGGAAAATCAAGACAAAATGACTTTTCAAACAATCTGACTCGAAGAAATGTCAACATCCTTGAAAGTGACTTTTTTTTAATCAATAGAAATGCCAAACAGAAGTGTATCAACATCATTAGCCTCAGCTAATTTAAAAGCTTTAAGATTGTTCCGATATATTTGCCGAATGGTGCCTTTTATTATCAAAGTACATTAAATGTATGTTTTTATTTAATATTTAGGAATCACCGATTTGAGTCTATCCAGGCCAAGAGATATATAGGAAATCATTTTAGACTTCATAGCACAATGACAAACCTGAATTCGATCGATAGGAAAATTCAAGAAGGATACTAATTCATTCACTAAGCTTAATGGCATTTCTGTAACACTGGTTATCTCTATACCTACTTAACAGGAGGAAAAAAAATTCTCAGAGATCAAGGTATCGACAGGTTTGAAGAAAACAGAGGATCTGATAACAAAAAATAACCCGCCTCAGGGTTTCTGAAATCTTTTTATCAAGGCAAAACGGAAAATGCTAAATAAAGACTTTATCAATGAACAATAGACTTGGTTGATTTCACAATCTTAATTCAGAATCATAAATTTTATCTAAAAATCCACTTATATTCATTGCTTAAATAAATAAATCTTCAATAGCAGAATTTAATATACAACATAAATCTAAAGTTCTATATTGTCTGCTCGTTTGAGTTTTATCTCGAATTCATAGATGCATTTCCTCTTAATCTAAGGAAACATTTATTAAATTTCTTTATCTTTTCCCAAGTCTCTGCCATATTTATATGAAATCAATAAATATTCTAGTTATCAATTTTTTAAAGATCCTGTATGATTAATAAAAAAATAACTAATCTGGATTAACTTACAAATAAATATATGTTATTTGTAAATTACATATGTGCTATTAGTTTTGAATTTATTTATTTAATCTATAAAAATTTTTAAATTAAGAGTCAATACTACATGAGTTGCTGTGGAAATAAGAAAGACGTAAATCACATCAGCACTGGCAATGCTAAGCATAAGCAAATTAGAGCCACCAAGATTCTTGGAGTCGATGACGCTCCAGTTGCTTCAGATACAAAGGGCTTCATACCAATCCGATAAAAAAACATAGGGGGGCCTGAGAAACTAACAAAGCAGTAAGACTACAGCCGTGAAAACGTATCAGGATCAAAATCAAGATTAGTAGACTCAATAAATCAACTAAATTTCTAACTAGACTAAGAGCCAGGGGTATCCAACACATTCGACATCCCCACATTCGATTACCAGACGATGCTGAGCCATAACATCTTCTCCAACAAGAACGCAAGATCCCACGTCGTAGTGCAGGACGGATACACTTCCAAGATAAGAAACTCAAATGTGGTGACTTCTGGGGTCAAGGCGTGAATGTTGTACGATAATGATAGACTTATGTGTCCTATCTTATTTTGAGAATTATAGTTCGTAAATTCATAACGCACTTATGGATTGGTTTTTAGCAGATATATAAACTGTTGTATATTTTTATCATTCAGGTTTAGTTTAAATTGAGAGTTAGCATCACGCTGCATATGAGAACAGATGATTAAACGACATATTCTCGGTTGAATCACCAGAAGATTGATCTTATTGTTCATAAGACGATTGGCAGGGAAAATATCGAAGGCAATTCTAGTTATGCATAAGGCTTGCACTCAGAATTACAGGGCTTACAAGAACAAACAAGAAAAAAGTCAGATTTTCAGTCATTTTAGTACAGCATGAAAGACAATTAGTCTCTTCATTCTTACTTCTCACAGGGATAAATGTTAGATTTTTTATCAGATCAAAACCAGTCTATGAATGTTTAATAGCCCTAATCTTTAAAAGTTTAGTTGGTAAATTTTATGAAGAAAGGGAAAGAATCTGATGAATAATATGACATACAAAATTATCGATAGTAGATTTTTACGAATTTTTCAAAGCATAATCAAAGCGAGGATCTTTTCTAAGCACAAATTTTAAATAACTCTATCAAGTAAATGAATAAATAAAAGTAACCTTCCGGCAAATAAAATAGAAAAACCTATACATCATATTTATGTTAGGCAGTTGAAAAAAATCACTTGTAAAGTCTAAATAAATAAAAAAGAATGGCTAATTAACGGGAATATATGCAAAACACATATAAAAAGCCAGTTGATGGCTATAAATAGGCAGTTGATGGCTATAAATAGGCAGGCGAAGAATAGATGCCCAACCATTAATAAGCCAGGATATACAATAAGCCAGAGCCCTCTAAACAACGCGCCTAAACCCCTCCCAAAGCATAGTCACACTTAGGCCTCAACTAATACCCCACCCGAGACCAGCCCTTTCCACCTTCGCAACCACCCGAATCCCCTTCAGACTCCCCAAAGGAGTTCCCCCGCATCCAACCCCGCATGATCCCATCCGATCTGTTCTCATCCTACGACTAACTGAACCTGTCCATCAGCAAGCACCATAAAGCACGCACAGATAACCTGCCTATAAGGCTTAAGGACAGGGCGGGAAATGCTCGGTAGTAATAGAGGAATAGGCAGCATGTGGGGGGGGATAGCAGGGTCTTCGATCAGGAACTGTTTGCCGCATTGCCTATATTGGAGGGGTATTGTGACTTGAGGTATGGGCAGGATGAGAGACAGACTAAGTTTGTTCTTATCAAGAATGATATTGTCTTTCAGGCTTATAGGAGGCTGGCTATAGACGATGTTACCAAGGTCAAGTTTATTTAAAATAACGGACGAATCACTCTTAAGATCACTCATTCGCTTGTACCAGGTTAAAAACCCCAAGTATTTATTGTCAACATTCGACCCTCATCAGAGCAGACCTATTTCTCCTAGTCTTATAATTTATTTGCGCATATCATACTCAGGAAGCTCATTTTGATGAATTTGACTATTAACGAAGTAAATTAAAGAAATTATTCTCCTCCTACCAGGCCATCAATGAGTTCCCCACCAAGTTCGCCGATTAATTTACCGGGATCTTTGGAGCTAAAATTGGTTGAAGCATCATAATTATTAGCATAGTAAAACAGGGATATTTGTAAGTGCTAACTGTATAAAAAATCATTATTTTTCAATTCCTGGTAAAAGAAATACTTCACAATATCGCCAGAGAAGGGTCTACGATGCTTCCCTTCTTCGAACTAATTAAAAAAGACCTCATCATAGTCACAAAAGGCCTCCTCATAGTTACAAAAAACATCATAAATATGGACCCGTTTCTAATTAATCTACGGTTACGTGAATATAAAAATGTGGCAGAACAAGATATAAAAGATTCAAATAGGCATACCCTTGTGCGACTTCACAAATGTAGAGGGCCAACAGAATTGGCTGTTTTCTCTGTGCAAGTACATAGTCTGGAGAAATAACATGTAGGATGTTAATGTTGATTGATTTATTGTATTGGCTGTTGTGTGAAGGGGAAGGCGGGATTGGGTTGATTGGTGATACATGCTTGGAGAGGGTGTTGAGGGATTGGTTTGGGTAGTTTGTGGTGGGAATTGGGTTGGGGTGGGTTTAATTCGATTTGCTCTATAAAATATGCTGTAGTTAGTTTTAAGTTGATTGAACTGTGTTTTTGTTTTTGAACCGATTATTTAGAGTCACTATTTATTAACTCTTAATGTTTATTTATTATTCTACAAGTTTACTTTTTTAATTAAGTCCTTTTCTTAGAATATATTTTTAGATTCTCATTCACTATGGAGATAATTTTAGACTTCTTTCAAAGTAATAAATAAAGGGTCAAACCATTAGGAATTTTTTCTCTAGCTGTACTTGGATTATATGGTATTTATACATGCGATTTTAGGGATTAATAATTTGTTTAAGCCTGATTAGAATTAGGATGAATAGTTGTAAAATAAATCTGATAAGCGTCCAGCAGGAATATTAAATGAAGGAAATACCTGTTTCGTTAATTCTTTACTTCAAGTACTTTTCTCAATATCTAAAGGCTTTGGCGTCAGTAGAATCTTTCAAATCTAACATTTAAGCCCTACTAAAGATTCATGCTTCAATAGACGATAACTAAGAACTTATAATTGAACTCAATAAGCTTATAAAAAGTATCATTTTTACAAAATAGAAATAAATAAAGGCTCTGATTCTGAAAATATTTCTGCAATGGGTTTGCTTGATATTCTATCAAAGTCCCAGGCTGATCTCATAAATTTCGAACAGCAAGATACATATGAACTCTATTCAGCCATCGTAAGGGCTTTTGATGAATTTTTTAATAAGAGAAAGGAAACAAGCTTATCGATATCAAATCTTAGCGTCAAAGATTAGGATATCGAGAATTGTCTTCTGGGATATACAAAATCTACAATCGAGTGTATGACCTGCAATAACACAGTAATTTAGATTATATCGAAGATGACAATACAGAATCACTCTTTTTATGATCTAAGTCTTGAAATACAACCAAATTTTATAACAAGCCTAAAAAGTGCATTGTTATGGTACGAAAGGAAATAAAAAATTGAAAACTATGCCTGCAAATTTTGTTCTGTTAAGGCCCATCTATAGCAGCTTTAGCGGATTCGTTAAAAATTAGGAAACAATAAATGGAGCCAAGAGTTATTATAAGTGAACTAAAAGATCATAAGCTACCTGAAACACAACAGTTTCGAAGACATGGATATGAAATAAATAAACTTGTTATTGGAGCAGCAAGTGACATAATTCACTTAAATTTTTAGCAAGATCGGCGACAATCCGTTCAGGAACCAAATATTCGCATTGATAAAGCCTGTATAACGCGACATAATAAAGCAAACAAAGATAACAAAATATCCGGTAAATATTTTCCTATTGCAGAGACTTCTAGTGATCCACTTCAAGCAGCTGATAATAAACCCATACACAGGATAGCCCGCATATATGAGAAAGCCTATCTAATTCTTTTCCAGTCTGGCCATATAGCAAAAGACACACACAAAGGTGTACAAGCTTACCTCATTGTTGACCCACATTGGTAACTAGAATATGGGTCATTATTTTACGTTCAGAAAAGCGACAAAGGACTCAGATGATTGGTTTCTGATATCAGATACGCACACTTAGCGTGTTTCGGAGACCAAGATGAGGAGGCACGTGCCCTACATGTTGTTCTTTTAACTTGATTAAGAGGACTACAGTCAAAACTAAAAGGCAAGGGGTATGAAGTAGTTGTAACTGCAGGAGGAAAAAATAATTGCGCAGAGGTTGAGATAGGACAATGCTACTGTTAACAGGCTTAGCTTTGAGCTTGAAGCTGAGGATTAACAATTGCAAGGGACAAGAAATAATCGGCATAATTGACCTTATAAAACTTAGAAATATCGAATGGACTAAACTTAGAAATAGAAATATCGAGCTGATTAAGCTTATAAAGATAAACCGAATTAAACTCAAAATTATCAAGTGCAAAGATAGGATCCTAATGAGAGCTACAAACAAAGAAACATTCTTAA
>Ga0105051_10006236_pt1 | contig 12918 bp, 9 predicted proteins | sample FRY02_FD_78383 | JGI IMG/M metagenome (GOLD analysis project Ga0105051, IMG submission 78383) | Freshwater microbial communities from Lake Fryxell liftoff mats and glacier meltwater in Antarctica - FRY-02 (megahit assembly) | ecosystem: Environmental > Aquatic > Freshwater > Ice > Glacier...
CAAACCCGAAGCCATCTGTTCCAACAAACCCGAAGCCATCTGTTCCAACAAACCCGAAGCCATCTGTTCCAACAAACCCGAAGCCATCTGAAATTATTAGTCCGTCTGCTGACAAAGCCTCACCCAAACCTATTACCCCTAATACGGATAATGGAGTTTCGCAGAATACATCATCGACCCCAGCCGCTATGGACACTTCAGGTGGACTTGCCAGCATAAATACCATAATGGCAAAACAAGCAGCACTATTGCAAGAAATAGCAAATGGTACAAACAGACTAGTTTCTACCAACAATGACATATTAAGGTATACAAGAGCAAGTGCATGATTGGTTGACACAATCCCGGATATCTGTTACAATATACTATGAAATTCTGTAAAAATAGACTATGTAATAACCAGGTAATCGACCGCAAGAGTTATTGTAGTGACGAGTGTAAGAAAAATAAGCATCTATTTAATGCACCTAAGTGTTGCAATACCCTATGCGAGAATACTACACTACGCGGTGCTGACGGCCGTTGGCTAAAATTCTGTTCTAAAACATGTAAAGATACAGTTGTGTTGCCCAAACAATCAGCATCACGTCGTGCAACGTGGGCCGATGAAGTAGGTCGTAATATTATCATAGCAAAGCAACGGGCTACATCATTGCATAATATTGGAGCAGAACACCATATGCAATTAGCAACTACTAAACATGATAGAGAACTCCTGAGCTTAGAAAAATACGGAGTAACACATCACTTAAAATCCGCCGAAGTACAGAATACTAAACGGCAAACCTGCATGGATAGATATAATTCTGCAGGAAGCCCGTCCCCAAAGATTAGTCGAGATCAGACATCTAGATTAGCAAATAGGGATTATTTAATAGAGGAAAATAAAACAAAAACTATGACACATATTGCATATGATATTGGTGTGTCTAAGAGTCGGATTCATCAAGTGTTTGTTAAACATTCTATTTCACTAAAAAGACACAACACATCTATATTCGAGACGCTAGTATGTGATTTTTTAACCGAACATAATATATTGTTCGAGAGAAATAATAGATCTATTATTTCTCCTTTAGAGTTAGATATATATATTCCAGAATACAATCTTGCAATTGAATGTAATGGGTCAATATGGCACAGTGATCGATACGGTAAAAAAGACAGAAACTATCATCGTAATAAGACTGATTTCTGTATTGCTAGAGGAATTCACTTAGTTCATATATGGGACCATGTCTGGTCTACACACTGCGATTTAGTGAAATCACGATTGCTGTCTTTACTAAAAAAAACTAATACTATATATGCCAGAAAGTGTGTTTTTGCCGAAGTTAACATAGCCGATACAAGGGTGTTCTTAGATAAAAATCATTTACAGGGATACACAAACGCTAAATATCGATACGGATTATACTATAATAACGATCTTGTATCCTTAATGACCATTGGGAAACCTAGATTTAGTTTACACGACGAGTACGAATTAGTTAGGTATGCATCGTTGTTAAATATCACAGTTGTAGGTGGCGCAAGCAAACTATTAGCGCAATTTGTAAATCATATTAATCCGTTAACTATAATATCGTATTCGGATAGATCGTGGAATCGAGGAGCACTGTATAGTATGTTGGGATTTACCCTCTACGGTAAATCCGAACCGTCATATCAATATACAACAAATTATCATATATTTGAAAATCGTATAAAATATCAAAAACACAAATTACCTAATCTATTAGAAACTTTTGACGTCAATCTGACAGAATGGGAGAATATGCAAAACAACGGATATGATCGAATATGGGATTGCGGCACCGATGTATATAAATGGATAAATAGCAAAAGGGTATAAATATGACATGGCGTAAATTTTTTAAACCGGTTAATTCGGTGTTACCTGCATCACAGCGGGCAGTTGATTCCACGTCGGCTTATGCATCGACATCAAAATACAGTAATTGGTTGCCAGAGGTGTATTCTGGTCCACCTGATCGTTTACAAAGATATGCAGTATATGATCAAATGACATATGACCACGAAATTAGTGCAGCACTGGATACAATCGCAGACTTTGGGTCAGAACCGGACGAAGTTACTAAGCAACCACTATTGCTAAAATACAATGACGACCCGACCCCGTCTGAAACTCTGATTTTAGAAAAGACATTAAGTCAATGGCTGCGATTGAATGAGTTAAATCGCAGATTGTGGAGAATATTCCGTTCTACATTAGTGTACGGCGATCAATTCTTCCTGCGAGACCCCGAAACATTTAAGCTTTACTGGATCGATCCAGCTAAAGTTGAGAAGGTAATTGTTAACGAATCCGATGGTAAGAAGATCGAATCCTATTTTGTTAAGGAAATTGACCTTAACATGAAAAGCTTGGTTGCAACAAACCAACTTAACAAGTCGTCCAATGCAGCATTTGGATCCAACAGTATTGTATTCTCGCCGCCAATGGCAGGTAATGTTAACTATATATCCGGTGGTTTCGGAGGCGCCGGATCTGCCAACTATCAAGACGGATCAGCTACACCTGTAGATGCTGAACATATCGTGCAAATTTCCCTTACAGATGGCATGAACGCTGCTTGGCCCTTTGGTATTAGCATACTAGAGACAATTTACAAGATTTATAAGCAGAAAGAGCTTTTAGAAGATGCTATTTTAATCTACCGAGTACACCGCGCGCCTGAGCGTCGAGTATTCTTTATTGACGTTGGTACTATGCCTCCAAATAAGGCACAACAGTATTTGGAGCGAGTCCGCTATGAAGTTCAACAGAAACGTATTCCGAGTAGAACTGGGGGCGGCTGTTTTTCAATGGACACTAAAGTGCCATTATTAGATGGCAGAGTATTAACTATTACTGAACTATCAGATGAGTATGCTGCCGGAAAACAAAACTGGGCATATAGCTGTAATCCAACGACAGGTGAAATGGTACCGGGATTAATTACATGGGCTGGTGTAACCCAGAAACAAGCCAAGGTTATGAAATTGACACTAGATAATGGTGAAACAGTTATTTGCACCCCAGAGCATAAATTTCCAGTTATAGGAAAGGGCAAGATAGAGGCAAAAGATATTGTTGTAGGGGAAGATAGCCTTTTTAGTTTCAACACTCGTGAGTACGGAATCAACAGACAAGGAAAAGGCAGCGCATATCATCAGGTATTTAACAACAACTCTAAAGAATGGGAATATACACACAGGGTAGTTGCAAAATTTATTAAGAAATGTGGTTCCGACAATGATATGATATTTAATGAGAAATATACAGCCTCGACAAAGGGTGTAATACATCACCAAGACTATAATAGATTAAATAATTACCCCGAAAATCTAAAATATATGCATGGTGCCGATCACTTTGAATTACATACAGCAGGCTTTAGCGAATATTGGAAATCTTTATCAAATGAAAATAAGACTACAATAAGAAATAAAAGTATTCAAACGCGAAAGAATTGGTCGGCTGAAATGAAATTAAAGGTAAGCATAGGACAATCATCTTATATGAAAGAAAAATGGGCAGATTTAAAATCTGCCCACCCAATCCTATATAAGAGGGAGATTAGAAGGGTTACTAGTAATTTAGTATCGAGGCCATTTAACAATCAATCCTTGGTCTTTTCTGATAATATGATGAGTATAGTATCTAAGTATGTTAAGTCGTATAATCCATCCATAGAATCCTTATTGATATATTTAAATAATAGCACAGAATTTATAAACGAATACCATACTCTGAATAAACAGATAGATGGTAAAATTAGTCATATTACCGAAACTTTTAATATAACTACTTTTAGAAAAATGATATTACAATATGGCCATAATTCATGGAGACACTTTGTAAAATCCTCTGGCTTGGCAACAAAAAAGCCATCCAGAAAATATATATGGAATGATAAAATATTAAAAATCTTTGTTGATTATATTAAGAAAAATAATATAACAATGATTAATGATGCATCTAAGGCTATTATTAAGTGTAATGAATTTATGAGCTTGTTTGCAAACTTAAATGCTCATATTAAGGGCAACGGCAATAATTATATATTTACACAAAATACCTTACGAGTATTTTTATCTGATAATGGATATAAAACCTGGACTGATTTTAAAAGTAAAATCGGATTATATAATCATAAAGTAATTTCTGCAGAATACTTAGATGACAAAATGGAGGTAGGAACACTTACAATAGATGGTGATGAAAAATATCATAATTATCATACATTTGCAATAGACCAAGGTGTATACACATTTAATTCCAACGTAGTTGATTCTACCTACAACCCAATGTGTATTACTTTAGATACACGAATTCCGCTATTGGATGGCAGAACATTGCCATTATCTGATCTAATCGCAGAATATAAAAATGGAAAAGAAAACTGGGCTTATAGCGCCGATCCTGTAACAGGTAAAATTGTACCAGGTATTATTTCGTGGGCAGGCGTAACTAGAAAGAATGCCGATATTATTAAGATTACTTTAGATAATGGTGAAATTTTAAGATGCACTCCTGACCATAAAATACCAGTATTGGGCAAAGGGTTTGTAGAAGCAAAAGACCTTACAGTGCATGACCCCCTTGTTTCTTTCGAAACAAGGAAGGTATCTTTATCTAAAGATAAAGATAGATCTTATGAACAAATTTTCGATCATAAAACTAATCAGTGGCACTTCACACATAGGATGGTAGCAAACTATTTTAAAGAATTAAATAAACATCAGGAGTTCACATTTAACGAAGAATGTGCTGCCGACATTAAAGATACTGTACATCATAAAGATTATGACAGATATAATAATTCTCCGATAAACTTACAATGGATGAATAGACACGATCATACATTATACCATTCATTTGTTAAGAAAGAATACTGGGAAAATATATCACCGGTTGAATTAAATAGAATTAAATCTAAAATTCGTGCTGGTTTATCTAAATATAGATTAGAAAATCCAGACTGGAAAAAAATGTATGAAACTAGAGATATTTCATGGATTGCCGATATGAAGGATAATAATCCGGAAAAATATGTATCCTGGAGGCAATCTCACGGAAAGAGTCTGTCTAATTTTTATAAGGCTGGATCTGATAAGGCACTTGAATTAAAGGCCCACGCAGCATTTAACATGTTAAAAAATAAGGCTAACAATCAAACCTTGAATTTTACACAACCGATGCTTACGCGACTTGTCGAAATTGTTAAAAAACATAACTCCGATCGTATCGATACAATTAATTTAGTTAATTCTGATATTAAATTTATGCAATTATTGAAAGAGTCTAATCCTATATTAGTAAATTCTACACATAATGTAAAGAATAATAAGTTTACAAATAGTAAATTAGAACGCATGTACGATAAATTCGGATATAAAAACTGGAAAGATTTTAAGAAAAATATACAGCAGTATAATCATAGAATTACATCCATTGAGTTATTATCCGAAACCGAAGACGTAGGCACTATTACAATCGACGGTAAGGAAAAATTTCATAACTTTCATACATTTGCTATCGAATCGGGCATTTTTGTGAAGAATTCCATCCTTGAGGATTATTTCTTTGCCGTAACGAGTGAGGGTCGTGGATCTAAAGTAGAAGTATTACCAGGCGGTGAAAACTTAGGTGACATCGACGATTTACGATATTTTAATAATAAGATGCTTAGAGCGTTAGGGGTCCCAAGTTCGTACTTACCAACAGGCCCAGAAGATGGGACCGCTGCGGTAAGTGATGGCCGAGTAGGCGCAGCATTCATCCAAGAACATAGATTCTCTAAAGTTGTTGCAAGATATCAACAACAGGTAATTATGCCTATTGACTTGGAATTTAAATTGTTCCTTAAGCATCGTGGCATTAGTATTGATAATAGTTTGTTTGAACTAGAATTTACTCCGCCACAGTCATTCTCTGATTACAGGAAACTTGAATTAGATTCAGCAAGGATTAACACATTTACTGCACTTATGGATATTCCATATGTGTCTAAGCGTTTTATTCTTAAGGAATATTTGGGATGGACAGAAGCTCAATTGGCCGAAAACGAGCGTATGTGGAAAGAAGAGCGTAGCAGATTAACCAAGACGTTTGCAGCAGAGCCAATGGGCGGCGGATCCGCACCAGCTGGATTGTCTGACGTTGGTATCACAAGTTCTGGTATTGACGATATGTCCCCAGAAGGCGGCGAGGAAGATATGACCGGAATGGAAGATCCGGGAGTATCGGATAACGAAGTCGATAGCTTCGGTCAATAATATGAGACTCGACGAGCTATTGAATAGTAATGTAAGTGGGAAAGTTATAAAACAGACTGAAAATGTGTTCATAACTTCTGCAGAAATTGGTAACAGGACCATAAGATTTTCTGCAGATAGCTATGGACCCGAACAATGGGAAATTGCGTTCTTAGAGCAATCATCCTCGAAAGGGGACACGTTTGGGACCTCGGGCTCCGGGAATGAATTACAAGTTTTTAGTTTTATTGTAGAATCTATAAAACTTTTTATATCGATGTATGCACCCGCTGAAATATATTTCACATCGGAGCCATCAGAGGGAAGCAGATCAAAATTGTACGCTCGTATGATTAAAAAGATATCTGTCCCGGGGTATACTAATTCTGTTGTGCCGAATACAGGCAATCACCATTTTCAAATTATCAGAGATAAATAGAGTTATGAACTATTTAACTAAAATCTAATGCGAGCTACCGAACTTTTGGTCGAATACTATGACCCCGCCGATGATGAATTAAGCAAGGCAAAAATGGATGATACACGTCGTCCACGCCTTACCATGATTCACTTACAGAAACTTAGAAAATCTCGTGATGCTGAAAAGTATGAAAAAGCACAACATCTAGATTTTCTACCTGATATGTATGGACAAACTGCCGCGCCAGCCGGCGGCCTATAAAGCAGCTTATTATTCTGCATTATCGATGGCTAAATAATACTTGGCTACACAAAATTTAAAATAGCCGGTTTTCCGGCTATTTCACCCTACATTATCCCGCCTCCTGTTAAATACATAGAATACCGCGAAAGTGGAATTTTAATTTAACTAATCAAGGAGAGATCGGGCATGTCACAACAACAAAAGCTTGAAAAAGTTCTGGATTTGCTATTAAGCGAAAACTCAGACAAGGCAGCTGAAATTCTCCACCAAATCATTGTAGAAAAAGCTCGTTTAATTTATGAAAGCATCGTCGAAGAAGATGATGATGAAAAATTGGATGAAGCAGATGAAGCAGATGAAGTAGGTGGCGAACCAAGTAAAGACTTTACTGATGAAATTTCATCAGATGAATCAGAAGTCGATTCAGACGAACAAAATGACGGCGAGGCCGGAGACGACGGCGAATCCGACGGCACTGACAATCCATTTGGCGATTCCGAAGACGACGGCGAATCCGACGGCGACGAAAGCACAGAAGAGCGTGTTGACGACCTAGAGTCACAACTTGCTGAACTTCGTGCAGAATTCGACGCACTAATGGGCGAAGAAATGCAAGAGCCAGAGCACATGGGCGATCCGATGGACGGCGAAGTTGAGCCAGCCATGGACGACGATATGGACATGGGTGGAATGGACGACGGAATGGGTATGGACGGCGAAGAAAAGGTTGTAGGCGAAGTTGTTGCCACAATGTTTGAAAAGAAGAAAGGCGATAAGCTTAAAGTTGCTCCACAAAAGAAAGACGTAAAGAAAGACAAGAAAGTTGACGAAGAAACGCAATTTCTTAACAAAACTGGCGATACTGGACAACGTGGTACAGCTAAACTTGTTGGAACTGGTAAAAACACACCACTAGGTGCCGAACAAACCAAGTCACCATACACAAATATTTCTCCACGTAAAGACTACGGCGGCAAGACAACAAACATTCTTGGTGGCAAGGGTACAGGCGGCGAGTACGGCAAGTACAACGGCGTTTCAGCTAAAAACGACACTCCTAGTAACAATGTGAAAGTTGCTCCTAAGAATTCTGGTGTCAGAGCTGATACAACCGCTAAGTTTACTGGTGGTAAGGCAGCTGGAACAGGATTTACAAAATCCCCTCTAACTACAAAGCCAAAGTAAGGAACTACTGTGAAAATGGCAAATAAACTGTACGAGTTCTTATCATTTGATAAGGCACACGTTCAAATATTAGAAGAGACAAACGCAAATGGCGGTAAAGACATGTGCATGAAAGGCATCTTTATCCAGGGTGACGTAAGGAACCAAAATCAGCGCGTTTATCCTGTTCGCGAGATTGCCAGAGCAGTAAGTTCTATTACTGAGAAATTAGGCAGTGGTCAATCAGTTATGGGGGAGCTCGACCATCCGGAAGAGCTATCCATTAACCTTGACCGTGTTAGTCACCTCATCACAGAAATGTGGATGGATGGTGCAGACGGATACGGTAAGTTGAAAATTGTACCAACACCGATGGGCAGCATAGTTAAGACATTGCTACAGTCGGGTGCAAAGTTGGGAGTTTCATCCCGTGGTTCTGGAAATGTCGGTGACGATGGTGCGGTTTCGGACTTCGAAATCATAACTGTTGACATTGTTGCACAACCTAGTGCTCCAAATGCATTTCCGAGAACAATCTATGAAAGTCTTTTTAACATGAAGGGTGGTGCAACTGTTTTAGGAACCGCAAGGGAAGCATTAACAGAAGCCGCTGCACAGAAACAGCTTGTTAAAGACATTCATAGGCTTATTAATGAGTTAAAAATTTAAGGGGAACTCAAGATGGCAAAGAAAATTGATGAGATCTTGAGTGAAAGCGTAGGACTATCCGAAGATGTCAGAGGCCAAATTCTTGGTCTGTGGGAAGCAAAGATTACCGAAGCGCGTGAAGAAGTTGCTGCAACACTCCGTGAGGAATTTGCACGTAAGTTTGAACACGACAAGGGACAACTTGTTCAATCGATGGATCGTTTTTTAACTGAAAAAGTTAGCGCCGAACTCGAAGAATTCGCCGAAGACAAGAGACAACTTGTCGCCGAACGCATTGCTTACAAAAGCAAAGTGGTCGAGCATACAGGAATGCTAAACACATTTATTACAGAAGCTGTAGCAAAGGAAATGAAAGAGTTTGCTGCCGAGAAAAAGGCTATGAAGGAAAACTTCAGCAAATTAGAAAACTTCCTATTGAAGCAACTTGCCGAAGAAATTCGCGAGTTCCGTATTGACAAGAAATCCCTTGTGGAACAGAAAGTTAAGATGGTTACCGAAGGTAAGCAGAAGTTACAGGAAACAAAGGCGCAATTTATTAAGCGTGCCGCTCAGATTATCGAGTCAAATATTGAAAAGACTCTACGTACAGAAATTAGTCAATTCAAGGAAGACATTCGTGTCGCCCGCGAGAATGATTTCGGTCGTAAGATTTTTGAAAGCGTAGCAGCTGAATTCATGACTTCGTATCTAAATGAAGGTACAGAACTTAAGAAGTTGCAAGCGGTAGTTGAAGGCAAAAATAAACAACTTGCTTCATTAACAGAATCTGTTAAGAAGAGTAAAGGACTTATGGAAGGGCTTGATACAAAACTAAAAGCTACTCAAGACTTAGTCGAAAGACAAAAAGTTATGAACGAATTACTATCCCCATTATCGAAAGATAAGAAGGGTGTAATGAAAGAGTTACTAGAATCGGTTCAAACAAGGAATTTGCAAGGTGCGTACAACAAGTATTTGCCAAGCGTTCTTAATGAAGCTGTCGAACGTAGACCTGTGGCAAGACCACAGTTGAACGAAGCAACATTGACATCGAAGAATGGTAACAGAGCGGTGGTCGCTCAAAGTGAAACTTCGGAAGATGTTTCAGAATTACAACACATTTTGTCCTTAGCCGGAATTAGAAAGTAATCTAGGAGAAATTATAATGGCAACAAAGCTATTTGAATCAAATTGGGGCGCTACAAAAGAAGCCCTTTTAGAAGGCCTTACAGGAACCCGTCGCCAATCTATGAACGTAGTGTTTGAAAACACTCGTAGATACTTGGCTGAATCGGCAACTGCAGGAGCCACACAAGCTGGTAACATCGCTGTACTTAACAAAGTTATGCTACCTTTAATCCGTCGTGTTATGCCGACCGTTATTGCGAACGAAATCATGGGCGTACAGCCGATGACCGGTCCAGTTGGTCAGATTCACACATTGCGTGTTCGTTATGCGAACTCGGCAGCTGGCGTTACAGCTGGTACAGAAGCACTTGGTCCATTCGAAATTGCTAAAGCATATTCGGGTAACGAAGTTGTTGCTGATCCAGGTGCAGCTTCAACAGCACGTTTAGAAGGTGTTCCAGGTAACAAACTAAGCATACAGATCTTGAAAGAGACAGTAGAAGCTAAGACACGTAAATTGTCTGCTCGCTGGACCTTTGAAGCAGCTCAAGATGCTAATGCTATCCATGGTATCGACATCGAAGCTGAAATCATGCAAGCACTTGCACAGGAAATCACAGTTGAAATCGATCAGGAATTGTTGTTCAAATTGAGCAGCTTGGTTCCAGTCGCACCAACAACATTCAACCAAGCCGCTGTATCTGGTACAGCTACATACGTTGGTGACGAAATGGCTGCTCTTGCAGTTATGATCAACCAACAGGCTAACTTGATCGCAGCTCGTACACGTCGTGGTGCAGCTAACTGGGCAGTTGTTTCGCCAACAGCGTTGACAATTCTTCAGACAGCTACAACATCATCGTTTGCGCGTACCACAGAAGGTACATTCGAAGCTCCTACAAACACAAAGTTTGTCGGTACATTGAACAGCACAATGCGCGTTTATGTTAACCAGTATGCAAGCGACGGCGAGGCAGTTCTTATCGGCTACAAAGGCCCTACAGAAACTGACGCAGCAGCTTACTACTGCCCGTACATTCCGTTGATGAGCGTTGGTCCAGTTATGGATCCACAGACTTTCGAGCCAGTGGTCAGCTTTATGACTCGTTATGGATATTTAGAGCTTACAAACACAGCTAACAGCTTCGGCAACGCTGCCGACTACCTTTCCAAGGTGGGGATAGATTCGGCTACGCTCAAGTTTTATTAATTCGTAAGAATATTTAGAACTGAAAACCCGCCTAGGCGGGTTTTCATTTGACTAAAATATGAGTATGTGCTAAATATACTATCACGTTCAAATGTTTACAGGACCACAATGCACATCATACAACAATTTATTTTAGATACATACAAAGAAAAACCGAAACATTTTACACAAATTCTTAAAAGAAATAAAGACGTATTAGAATATATAAAGTTAAATGTACCTGCCACAATAAATACATTTCTCGAACAATTATATTATGCAGTGTATCGAGAATCTAATATTTGTAAAAACAGTAATATAAAACAGTTAAAAACATTCGTAGGATACACATTTTGTGGTAAAACGGCGGTATGCCGATGCGCTAAAGAATCAGTTAGCAAAAATGTGTCAAATTCTAAGCAGCAATACACTGATAAGGAAAAGGAATATATTAATGAGAAACGAGTAGCTACTACTATATTGAAATATGGCGTTACCAATAACGGTCAGACAGAAATTGCAAAGAATAGACATAATACATTCTACGCAGATGAAACAAAAGTTGCTGATATAACCAGGCAAATAAAAGAAACAAAATTAAAAAATCACGGCAATGAGAATTTTAATAATAGAGAAAAATGTGAGAATACATGTATAGAAAAATACGGTGTAAAAAATACATGGTCACTTACTGAAGAAAAACAAAATCCAAATTTAGAATTATTGCGTGATAAAGATAAGCTGAGCAAATTATTTCCAAGATTATCAGTCACCGAAATTGCCGACACCCACCACTTACACGCTCAGACTGTTTATTACTATCTCAGTAAACACGGGTTCAGAGAACCATACAAATCTACTTTTGAGATAGAAATTGCATATTTTTTAAATTCTCTGGGTATAGTGAATATACACACCAATAAAAGGACAATTATAGGTAAGGAACTTGACATATTTTTACCAGATCATAATTTAGCAATAGAGTACAATGGAATATATTGGCATCACGATAAGATACCACATATTACTAAATCCTATCATCGAGATAAATTTATTTCTTGCGAGGAGAAAGGCATAGAATTATTTACTATATTCAGCGATTCATGGGAAAATAAGAAAGAGATATGGAAAAATAAAATAAAAGCAAAATTAGGCCTTTCTGAAAAAGTGTATGCACGAAACACATCAGTTATTACACTGACACCGGCCCGGACTCGATTAATATTAGACAATAATCATATACAGGGGTATTGTACATCACAATATTGTTACGGATTAAAATACAACGATGAGATAGTTGCGGTCATGACATTTTCAAATAACCGCGTTGGCGTTGGTAAGGATCGTGGTAAAGATACATACGAACTTGTTAGATATGTTACATCTAAACAAGTTGTTGGTGGCGCATCGAAATTACTCAGCCACTTTGTCAAGAATCATGCGCCTAAACAGATTGTATCTTATTCAGATAATAAATATAGTGTTGGTAACCTGTATAAGGTGTTAGGATTTGAGTTAGAAAAAGATAATAATGCCGGATACGGATATTATGATCCATCTTTAAAGAAAATGAATCATAGATATAAATTTGCAAAACATCGATTAGTCGCCGAAGGGTTTGATCGTACAAAAACTGAATTTGAAATTATGGATGAGCGTAGATTTTTAAGAATATGGGACTGTGGCACACGAACATGGGTATTGACAATATAGAAACTCATATTCCGTTCAGCGTGCAATCGCGCCGGAGGATTTTCTATTGATATCTCTTTTCTTTATATCTGATAAATATATAAAACGGTAGGTATAACATGGCCCAGAAAATTTTAGTACAAGACGGAAACATAATATATGCAGCGAG
>Ga0105051_10006237_pt1 | contig 12912 bp, 4 predicted proteins | sample FRY02_FD_78383 | JGI IMG/M metagenome (GOLD analysis project Ga0105051, IMG submission 78383) | Freshwater microbial communities from Lake Fryxell liftoff mats and glacier meltwater in Antarctica - FRY-02 (megahit assembly) | ecosystem: Environmental > Aquatic > Freshwater > Ice > Glacier...
GCTTTCGAAAAGCCAGCTTTCGAAAAGCCAGCTTTCGAAAAGCCAGCTTTCGAAAAGCAATACGAGGGCCACAGTCTTGACCCTTATCTTGTTTGCGTTTTTGTTTGAAACCCCTTTGTTAGCCATTCTTGCAGCATCAGGCGCTGTTTCTATTCCTGTGGTTATTCACTTGCTTAGGCGCTTTCGTAGGCAGGTTGTTGACCTTCCTACTATTCGATTTCTTCTTCAAGCCAAAAAAGTGCAAGAGAAACGCTGGCGCTTAGAACAATGGTTTTTGCTTCTTCTTCGCTGCTTGATGGTACTACTTTTAGTTGCAGCTTGCACGGCTGCTATGCCTTGGGTTGAACCCTATTGGCGTAATATATTTCCAAATATGCAAGGGCAAAAAGCCCTTGGCACTATTCGTTCTCATACCATTCTTGTCTTCGATTCTTCCCTTAGTATGCTTGCAACTAAAGATGGTAAGTCTGCTTTCGATAAAGCAAAATCAAACGCAGAAAAGTTCTCTCAGGCTTGTGAGCTAGGCGATTCTATCAGCTTAATTCAAATGTCGTTTCCCCCCAAAACTATTATTAATGAACCTAGCGAAGATTTAGATAAAGTCCGTGACGAAATACTTGCCCTTGTTCCTACTCACGGGTGTTCCGACCTAGCAGGAACACTTGCGCTTGTAGAGGCACTTTTGCAGAGGTCGCCCAGCAGATTTAAAGAACGCAGAGTTATCTTTTTTACAGATTTACAAAGGGGCTCGTGGCTCGGAACCAATAATGCTGCTGCCAATGTTCTTTTCGCCAAACTGCGTATCAAGGCCGATGTCAGTATTTTTGATGTCGGTTCAGATATCGAAACTAACCTTGCAATAAGTAATTTGGAAGTGGAAGGGCAGGTTGCTGGGGTTGGGTCTGAAACGAGGTTTAGCGCCAAGCTTCAAGTTTTTGGCGACAAGCCTAAGTCCCCTGTAAAAGTTAAGCTTTTAGTCGGAAAAATCGGCCCACAAGCCGATTCGGTTTCTATCAGGCAAATGGCAGAAGATTCCTTTGATATGCAGGCTTCTTCCCAATCCACAATTTCACTTACCCATAAGTTTACCGAGCCAGGCGACTACGCTATTGCAGTTCAGCTAAATCAAGATAGGCTTGCTGCTGATGATTCTTCTCGGATGGTTGTGCGGGTTAGTAAAGAACTTAATGTACTGATAGTAAATGGGAAGTATGCAGCGCGCGAGTTAGAGAAGTCGACCGGGTTTTTGCAAATAGCTTTAGATAACGATGGAGTCGATTCTATCCCGGTAAAGTTTAAAATGAAGTCGATCGATGAGCCTAGAATTAGTGATGAATTAAACCGTGGATTAGTGGGATACGATTCGATTTTTTTTGCGGACATCGCCCGCTGGAGAAATTCAGAAGCTTTAGCTGTTGAAGAATTTGTTCGTAAAGGTGGGGGTGTAGTTTTTTGGCTAGGCGATCAGGCCGAGCCTCAATCCTATAACGATAATCTCTTTCGTGATGGTAAAGGTCTTCTACCCGCGAAATTATTAAAGCAGGTGAACGCTGCCCCTGATTCGTTATTTCAGTTTCAACCAGATTTTGCTTCATTTCAATCGCCCCCATTAAGTGCGTTTCGCACCCCTGAAGATAAACTTTCGTTGCTTGCACCTAGGTTCACTAAAATTTTTCAGGTAGAGCCTTTATCAAAATCATCGGTTAGGCAATTGGCAAGTTTCAAACAAATAGCCACGGGGAATAAGGCAGATGAACCTAAGGAAGAATCGATCAAAGCGCCAGCCTTATTAGGTTGGCAACCTTTGGCGGTTTCTCAAAGTAAAAAAGTTGGGCCAAGTAATGCTAGGTCAAAAGGTTGGGTTTATTTAGTTAGCAGCAGCGCAAATACAGAATGGAATAATTGGCCAGCGTATCCTAGTTATCTGCCTATGGTTCAGGAATTGCTTATAGCAAGTTGTGCAGGAAAACTTAAAGAACGATCTCAACTTTGTGGATCAACTCTTGAAGATTATCCTAATCAGCAATCTGGAGAGGTTAAAGTATCGCACCCAGATGGTAGTTCTGAGACATTTGCACTAGGCCAAGATTTAGGTTTTACCAAACTTAATTACACCAATACGATGGTGTCGGGATTTTATTTTGCCAAGTATCTTTCAACGCAAACGAGTTTAGCTTTTGCAATAAACCCAATGCTTAGCCCATTAGGAGAGTCGGGGTTTGAATCCGATTTATCGCGTTGTTCAGTTGAAGAAATTAATCAATTGTACCCAGATGCAAATATTAGTTTGCTAAAAGATGTCACCGTTCGTGGTGCAAAAGGGAATGATACGAATAGTGAAGAAAACACAGATAAAGGGTTATTAAGAGAAAAAATAGCTGGGGCAATTCTTTTCCTCTTTCTTCTTGTTGCAATTTTAGAATTTGTGATTTCTTTTTTGATGGGACTAGGGCGTTCCTTGGTGTTATCTCAACAAAAACCTTGGTGGGCAATAGTATCAAGTTGGTTGGTTGTTCTCGCATCGGTTTCATTGCTGGTGCTATTTTTAAGCGCCTCTTCTAGTGCAGATGCTTTACGATTTTTACCTGAAAGAATGGCAAAAAGTTTTGACTCTTTTCGAGGTCAAATGGAAGTTGGTGAAGGAGAAACGCTGCAAACCAAATTGATAAATCAAAATGAGTTCTTGCCTAGCTTAACTACCCGATCGGTTAGGAATTCCCTCTTTTTAATTTTATCAACCTGCACGGTACTTGCATTTATAAGGTTGGTATTTAATCGCTCGTTGTTGGGTGCAATAACCTTAACTGGGTTGAGATTATCATTTTGGTGGATTTTGCTTTGGATATTGTTACCTCAGATTGGTTTAGGATTTGAAAGATTTAGTTGGCCAGATGTGGCGATTTTGGTGGATGATTCGCAAAGTATGTCGGTATCTGATAAATACCAAGATGAAGCGCGAGAAAAGTTTGCAAGGAAAATTGCAGATGCATCCAGTCAACAAGTAACCCGACTTAAAATAGCGCAGTCTATTTTAACCGAGAATCAGGGAAAATTCTTGGCAGATATTCTTGAAAGAAAGTTCCGAATTCATTTGTATCGGGTATCGACAAGGGCCGAAAAAATTGCGCTAATCACCAAGCCTTCTGAAATCCCAGATGCCATTTCTTTGCTGAACTCCCTTAAATCCGATCCAACACACGATGCCTCTAAGTTAGGAAATGCTTCTAGGCAGGTACTCAATGATTTTCGGGGCACTGGGTTAGGTGGCGTGGTTTTATTTTCCGATGGCATTGTTACCGATGGTGAAGACCTTGCCAAGATGGCAAAGTTTGCAAGTCAGTCTGCAACTCCATTTTTTACCGTTGGCATAGGCGAAGAACTTGAGCCAAAAGATATTGCTGTGCTAGAAGTGCAGGCACCTGATGATATCTCGTTTGGGGATAGGGTGGTTTTTGATGTAAAGGTTGGTTCTTCTGGGTTTAAAAATTCCCGCACCTCTGTTTTATTAAAAGAAAAAGGAAAACCCGATATCCTCGACCGGCAAGAAATCGTTCTAGATGAATCTGGCCTTCCTATTTCAGTTCGGTTGGGTGACCGCCCAAAACTTGAAGGAATCAAACAGTACGAAATTGAAGTTCCTATCCAAAAAGATGAAACTCAAACTGCAAATAATCGTATCGAGAAAAATGTCCTTGTCCAAAAAGCTAATACCGTTAAAGTTCTTTTCGTCGAGGGATGTAGAAGGTATGAGTACCACTATTTGAAAACACTTCTAGAACGACAAACAGAAACTCCAGGAGGTAAAAAATTATTTTCTTTGAATGTTCTTCTGCTGGAAGCAGAGTCTGATTTCCCTTCGCAAGATCGAACAGCAATAGCTGATTTTCCGAGCAGAACCGAACTATTCCAATACGATGTTGTGATCTTCGGCGACATTGATCCGAAATCTGGTGAGCCTGCAAAATTTAAAAGGTTTCTTGCTGATTTAAATGAATTTGTTAAGGAAAAAGGCGGTGGTTTACTCTTTATCGCAGGGCAAAGATTCTTTCCCTCTGAGTATGTCTCTTCGCAACTTACCGATTTACTACCTGTTGAAATTAATTCCAACAGGTTGATTGAATCCCCCGAGGGCATTAGTCAGGGGTATCACTTGATTCCTTCGCCTTCGAGTGCCAATCATCCGATATTTCGCTTTCACCCAGAGGAAAAAGAAAATGCAGAGTTATGGCGACGGTTGAAAGAACTCTACTGGTGTTTTGTTGGGGTAGTGCCTAAAAAGGGCGCAGAAGTTCTGGGTATTGCGGAAGGAAACAGCGCCGCAATCAGTGGCAAGAATTTCCCCTTAATGGTTCAGCAGTATTACGGTGCTGGTCGCGTTTTATTTTTCTCGTTTGACGAATCTTGGCGCTGGGCCTACAGGGAAGATCAAGCGTATTATAATTACTTTTGGCTGCAGACACTTCGGTTCCTCTCTCGAAGTTCTTCTGCTAAAATTACTTTGAAACTCGATAAAAATAACAACTATCGTAGAGGTGATTCTATCCGAGTTACGGTTCGACTTCCCATCGATGGTTCTGTTCCAGATTCAAACTTGGTTGTTAAGGTCGCAATGGAACGGAAAAATCTTAACGATGCTAAGGGTAAGGAAGTGTTCACACTCGACCTAGCAAAAGTTTCGGGAAGCCGAGGCGCCTATGAAGCGATTATTGATAATGCAAAAGAAGGAAAATATTTGTTCCAATTGCAACAACCCTCTAAACAAGATCCGGTTCCTTTTGCAGAATGTTTTGTGTTCCCTCCACCGGGTGAAATGGAAAAACTAACGATGGCGCAAAATGATCTGAGCCGTTTGGCTTTACTTACCAAAGGAAAGTTTTATTTGCCCGACCAAGCATCTTCTGTACCTAATGATCTGCCCAAAGGGTTTCAGTTGTCTTCGGGTACACCATCGCCCCCTTGGGATCTGTGGAACCATCCTTTAGTTTTTATTCTGATAATATTGTTATTATCGCTGAATTGGTTTTTGGGAAGAAAGTTGCAACTGTTATAATTAAATTGATTCAAAGAGGTTTAAATAGTAGAAATGACAGGAAAACCCCTAGAAATTGATTTTTCACACGATGCTGAGCGTTTGCTTAGGCTAATGTCTTCCTTAACCTTGCAGAATGCAGTCATCGGTTTTTTTCGAGCTATGTTCTTCTGGATTTCTATTTCCTTATTGGGCTTAGCTTGCCTAATCATTTTAGAATTTTATTGTCATCCAGATTCTTGGTTACGCGCCGTTTGTTTAATGGCTTGGCTTGCTAGTTCTTTTCTTTCCTTTAAGTTTTTGTTCAAGCCAATAAATCGGTATTCATTAACTCCAACTCAGCTTGCATTAAAAATGGAGGGGATCGATCCCGCACTAAAAGATTCCCTTGCAAGTGCTATTTATTTTCTTGAACACGGTAAGAATATCGAAGGGGCTTCCAAGGAATTTGTTCGTGAATCTGTTTCGCAAGCTTTTGATAAAGTAATGCAAAATGGTGTTTATTCAAAAGTTAAGGCTCGTGGTTTGGGTGTATCGTTTTTATTAAGTAGTGTGGTTTTAGTTTTTTCACTTTTCCTGCTTATAAGTAATGCGCCTTTTTCTACAACCGCTTTGATGCGGGTTATGTTCCCCTATGAAAACATAGCGTGGCCAACGCTGACTCAAATCGAATTTTCTAAATTGAAACAGAAAGTTGGCAAAAATGAAGTTTTTAATCTCTCTGCAAATATCAAAGGTCAAATTCCTAAGCAAGCAACTATCCTGATTACTTGTGAGGGTGCTTCGCATTCAAAATTACTTGCAGATATTTATGATACTTGGGATGAATCAGGCTGCAATCTAAACGGGAAAATTGAAGTTTCCACCATTGGGAAAAACTTTGAATTGCAGCTTCTAGCAGGCGATGCGGTTTCTGAAGTCATTCAAGTCATAGTCTTACCTCCGCCAGAATTTATTGATTTTGCAGGCAGCCAATCGCCTGTAATCATGTGCCTGCCCCCTTTTTACACGGGGTTGGTGTCTCCAATGAAAATATCGCCCGGCACTTTTAATCTAGAGGTTCCCCTCGGAACTACTGTGCAAATAAATGGGTTAGCTGATCGGCCTTTGAAAAATGCTAGATTAGAACTTCAATCAGAAAATAAGGATTTGTTCTCTGCTGCAGCCTGTTCATTGTTTTTATCCGAGAATGGGTTTGAAACTGTTGCAGCAAGAGTTGCCCTTGAATCGCTTAATATTCAGAACTTTTTTCAGCTTAATAAAACAAAGGAAGAATTTAATCTTTCATTTGTTCCTTATGTTTCAGGAATTTATGCATTAACGATTGAAGATGAAAATGATCTGTATGCAGTTAAAAACATTGATGTACAGATAAAAGCCGACCCAGCTCCACTGGTAAAAATTGAATCAGCTATTGCCAAAAATGGTTTTGTGCAATTATTCCCTGAAGCTGAAATTAAACTTAATTTAAAGGCTGAGGATGCATTTTACGGTTTAAAAGCAGTTGGAGTAGAGTTAAAAGGGGCTCAGAAATCAGCTTTAAACACCTATGATTTCTGGAGTCGAAACTTACTCGATAAAAATGGCAAGTTATCCCCCGCTGTCAATAATGAAGCCCTGGATTATGTAGTGAAGTTGAAGGATTATAAAAATACTTTGGGAGGTGTGCTTAAGGCAGGAGATAAGTTTTCGCTTCGTTTTGTAGCGAATGACCACGACGATGTTTTGCCATTGAAGTTAAAAGGTGCATCGGACTGGTTAGAAATTCAGGTGGTAGATCGTAATGCGATCGAGTTAGTTCTGGAAAAAGCACAGGAAAAAGCAAGGCAGGAATTATTAAGGGCAAGGGAAGGGCAAAAGAAAGCAACTAAAAATGCGGAGTTTGCCCTTAAAGAAATAAAGTCAGGCGAAGCAAATTTGCAGAAATCTTTAGAGGCCGTTGCCTCTGCTGAAATAGAACAAAAGAATGTATTAGAAAAGTTAGGTGAAAAAGATTCGGGCCTTTTAGGTGACCTAGATAAAATTAAAAGTCTTGCAGAAGCCAATAAGTTGAAAGCTTCAGCTTCCCTAAATCGCCTTAACGATTTAGCAAAAGAAATTAAACAGTTAAAAGATGGCGCTGGAGCCTTGGTCGAACAGAATTTATCCGATGCTTCGAAACGCTTAGAATCAGCAGACTCAGGCAAGGAACTTGATAAGGAAAAGCTTGCCAAAAGTTTGGACAATTCCATTAAGAATCAAAATGAAATAGAAAAAATGTTGGATGGGTTATTGAAAAACCTAGAACCTTGGGCCGGCTTGACCGAAATGCGTTCCGATGCAAGGGCTGCTTTACTTGAATTAGAAGAAGTTAAACGCAAGCTTGAGGAATCAACAAAACTTGACCCATCTTCTATTGGGAAAAAACTTGACGAGCTTTCAAATCAGCAAAAAGAAAAACTTCAAAATCTTTCAAATCAACAAATTAAAGCTGCGCAGAAAGCTCAAACCCTTCTTGATAAAATGAACCAGCTTGCTGGTGATAATAAGAAACAAGATGAAGCCTTGGCGAAAAATATTAACGATGCCCTTGAGCTTCCCGATGTCAAACAACTAAATGAAAATCTTAATGCTGCAAAAAAAGAAACAGATGCAAATCGATTAATTGAAGCTTCTAAGCTTCAAAGTAAAGCCGTAGATGCGGTAAAAGAAATCTTAGAGAAGCTAGAAGAAAACCCAGGTGAGGTTAATCAAAAGCTTGTAAAAAAATTGCGAGAAGCGGAAAAACAATTGCAAGAATTGAAAGATGAAATGCAGCGCTTGAAGAAAAAACGCATAGAAGCCCAAATGATAAAAGATGCTGAACAAAAGAAAGCTGCCCTTGCTAAGAATTCTTCTGATACCGAAAAACTTGCTTCGAAAATGGAAGAGATGGCCCAAAACCTTCGTAGGATTAAAAATGAAAATAACTCCGAAAACCTTGATGACTCTGCCCGTGAACTAAGGCGGGCCACTGCTAATCCTATGGGCGATGATGATGGTAAAGCTTTTCAACAAGCTATGGAAAAACTGCAAAGAGAAATTCAGGATGTTCAGCAGTTAGCCCGCGAAACTGAAGAAAAATTGCAGCGAGAACGACTCGAAAAAGTTGCGGAAAATTTGAAACTTATCCAAGATAGGCAAGTGGCCCTTATCCTCGAATCCGAAAGATTCGATTTGTTACTGAAAGATAAAGGCGCTTGGACTAGGGCTCAGATTCTATCCCTTACTGGCTTCTCTAGGGCTCAGATCGGCCTTGCTGACGAAACTGAATTAGTCGCTTCTCGCGAACTTGATAACCTTCCGGTTTTTATGAAAACCATTGGAATGGCTGGAAGGTCGATGAGGAACGCTGCAAAACTTGCGGAAAGAAACGCTCGGACTCAAACCAAAGGCCCGCCACTTATTGAAAAAGTTATCCCAGCTCAAAAAGAAGCTTTGGTAAGGTTGCAACAGTTTCAAGAAGCGTTAAAGGAAGAGATGTCACAAATTGGTGCGGTTGCGAAAGATAATAATCCCGAGAATAAAGATAAAGATTCCGAAGGCCAAACCCCCGAGCAATCTTCTAGTGCGGGGGGGCCGCCCGACCGAAAACCCGCTTCGATTGCCCAGCTAAAATTATTAAGAAACCTGCAATCCGAATTGTATGAACGCACGGGTGCAATTGCGAGTCGTTTTCCAGAGGCGAAAGGTATGCCAGAAGAAGCCAGACGCGAGTTGTTGCAGTTGCAAAAAGATCAAAGAGAAATAGGTGAGTTACTTGAACTTCTCTTGGAATTTAATCGTCAGAGCCAGCCTAAGGGAGAAATGCAATGAGAATCAAAATTTTTATGCTCGTTGCTTTGTTGTTAATGGGTACGAGTATCGTTGTTTTAGGGCAGGATAAAACTGTAGATCAAGATAAATCAAATGAAGATCCGCCCGTAAGGCTAAAGAAGAAATCCGTCCCAGTTATCGAAGAGGAGAAACCCTCAGACAAAACCAAGCCCGTTCCAAAGGTTGATATAAAAAAAGAACCCAAGGGCGAACCTAATAAAGATAAAACAGATGATTTAAAGATGGATAAAACTGTTAAGGACAACCTTGAGGAAGAAGAAATCTTTGGCAGGCTTGAGAAAAATTTGAAAGAGGTTGATGAAAAACTTGGTAACCTCGAGATAGGTGAGCCAACTTTACAGAAGCAGCGCGATATCCTCGAAGATATTGATAAGTTACTTAAGAAAAGTCAAAACAACCAGTCGCAATCGAAGTCGGAATCTAGTTCGAAGAGCGAAAGTAAATCGGAACAATCAAAGGGGTCTGAAAAAAAATCTCCATCGGATGATTCCCAAGGAGAAAAGTCGGGAGAAAAGTCGGGAGAAAAGTCGGGAGAAAAGTCGGGAGAAAAGTCGGGAGAAAAGTCGGGAGAAAAGTCAGGACAAAAACAGGGGCAGCAATCTTCTGAAAAAAAAGGTGGTTCTGAAAAGGGTAAAGAACTAGGTAAGGAACAAGGCCAGTCTGGCGATAAAGTGGGCTCTAAAGGAAATAAAGGCGATAAAGAAAAAGGCCAAGATACAGGGAAGGGTAATGAAGAAAAAAAAGATGAAAAATCAAATGAACAGGGAAAAAGCGGGTTAGGTAATAATGACCTCAACAAAAATGAAAACGACAAAAATAGGTTGAACCCCGCCTCTGATATTTTTAAGGAAGTTTGGGGGCATTTACCCGAAACTCTGCGCGCAGAACTTAATGCTTATGGTATGCCTAACCAATTTATGGATCGTTATGACGAAAGCATCCGCAAGTATTATTCTAAAGTTGCTGAAAAGGGAGCAAAGAAAAAATAATGAGTTCGCTAATCGATCGTCGCCAAAGCTTGCTTGCATTATTAGGGTCGATAACAAGCCCTATTGTAGCGGTTGGGTTTCAAGAAAATTCATTAAGGAAAGGCCCCAATTTGCCCGATGGTTCACAAGCCAAGGGGATGATGACGCCACAACTTGATAAAGCTGTAGAACGAGGGTTCGAACATCTTGCTACTCGAAGAAGAGTCGATGGATCATTTGGCACCGGGGCTTATTCTGGGAATGTTGCCATTACCAGTTTAGTTGCACTTGCTTTTATGGCAGGTGGTAATCAGCCTCAAAGGGGTAGGTTTGGCAGAATTGTTACCGATGCTCTAAAGTACATTCTGACTCAAGAAAATCGAGAAGGATCATTCCCCGGTTTTTTTCATAATCCTAAAGCTTCGCCTCACGGCCCGATGTATGGTCACGGTTTTGCTACTTTGTTTCTTGCTGAAGTTTATGGAATGATTCCTGATAAAGAATTAAGGACTCAAACCCACGATGCCTTACAGCGGGCCATTAAACTGATCATCGATAGTCAGACGCAGGAAGGGGGCTGGCGTTATAATCCAATTCCTAAAGATGCCGATATTAGCGTTACAATTTGTCAAATAATGGCATTAAGATCCGCAAGGAATTCTGGCATAGTTGTGCCTAAGTCTAGGGTCGATCGTTGTGTTGAATATGTCAAACGCTGTCAAGATAAAAAAGAGGGCTGGTTTAGGTATATGGCGCAGTCGGGTGGCGGTGGTCAGCTAGGGTTCGCCCGCACAGCAGCGGGTGTGGTGGCACTCTATAGTGCAGGGATATACGATGGCCCCGAGATTGAATCTGGGTTGCAATTTTTAATTCAATCAAAACCACAAGGGATAAATATTCAGCGGACGGAAATGCATTATTTCTATGGTCATTATTATGCAGTGCAGGCAATGTACACCGCTGGTGGGAAATATTGGGCCGACTGGTTCCCTTCAATTCGTGATGAATTAATTGCTCGCCAGCGCCCCGATGGAAGTTGGGCCGACCAGGTCTGTAGTCATTATGGAACCGCGATGGCTTGCCTTGTTTTACAAACTCCTAACAATTATTTGCCGATCTTTCAGAAATGAAATTACAACTCTTTACTTCGATTATCGTTCTTTTTTGTTTACCGTTGGCTCAAGGGAATGAACCTGTTTTTATGGTGCGCGACAAGCTAGGAACCGTAAGCACCGGCACAATCGAACGCTGGACAACAGCGGTGCAGATGGAAATGGTTTCGGCTGAAGGTCAAAATATCACGATTAATAATCCTGTATATCTTTCCAGAAAAAATTCATTTGTGCCTAGTTTTCTTGATAACAACACACTTTGGCTTATCAATGATGATTGCCTAAGATTTACGAATCTTCTGATGAAAGAAGATCGATTTGAATTTGAAAGTCCGGGAATTTATTCTGAAGCCAACGCTAGATTATCCGTGCCTTTAATTGATACAAAGCTGATTTGGGTTAAGCAACCTCTCGGGGTTTTAAACCCAGAAGTTTTTCGTTCTAAACTTTTGGTCGAGTTACGCATTAAGGATGCTTTGGTTTTTAATAATGGAGAAAGAGTTGAAGGTGTTCTTGAATCTTTGGATGCAAAAAACCTGAGCCTAGATAACGGCGTTGCCAAATCGCAATTCAAGGTAGATTCTGTAGGCGTTATCGGATTAAGTCAGGATGATAATGTTAAAAAAGAGAAGAAGAATGGTGCGATTACTTTAATTATGACTTCTGGGTCACGAATCACCTTAGCAGAATTTAGCCTTTCAAAAGGGATGATTGAAGGAAAAAATATGCAGGGATTGGCGGTAAAGGTTTCGCTTGAGAAAGTCGAGCACGCGGTTGTTTTTCACAAAAACGCTATTAGAATCACAGAATTAAAAAATATTAAAGTAACTCGAAGCCCATTTTTTTCAGACCCTATTGTTTATAATCTTTTGCTATCGAACTCTTTTTCGGATTTTCTAAGCAGCGGAGCTTCTCATTCTCACGGTTTTTCTACTCTTGGAAATTCAACATTTTCTATTCCACTTGAAGGAAAGTTTCAGAGAATCTGTGGCGAATTTGGCTTTGATAACCTCGATGGCCGAAGGGGCAGAGCTGATGTGAAAATTATCCAAGATGGAAAAACGGTTAAACAATGGCTAGGCTCATCTTGGAAAGACGGACCCCAATATTTTAATATACCTTTAGCTGATGCTAAAGAATTAACGGTCGTGATAGAAACTTCGCCCGGTTCAAAAATTAATTGGTGTGAATGTCTTTTGTTCAAATCCGATTGATTCAAGCCCAACTTAGTTTAATAACTAAACTTTTGCAAATACAGATCAACCCCTGTTCTTGTATGGCCTGATCGCTGGACATAGAAAACTCTGTTGCCTGCCGGATGGCCCAAGGCAATGTACCTTTAAGTGTTTCCCGAAGGATCGCCCGACAAACTTCGCCGCTGGTAGTCAGCTTTTGGAGTGCCTAATCTGCGCCTAATCATGCTCTCGAGTTGCCCGAGTTGGCACATCTGGAGATTTTGCTAGGGGCTAGGTGCAGAAATACTTGATTCACTGAGAAACACATGCTGCCTTCAAATGGGCTCGCCATTCTGCTGGAGTTTGGGATCATACCAACCAAACCCGCGTTTTACTTAGGCTCAGGAGTTAGCGGCTGGGTGTCTCCGGTTGGTGCCAAGCCATTTAGTATGGACGCTGTGTTTGTCGGTGGAAGTTGCCTGCGCTCTTGTCGGCTGCGGAGCGGATCAATCAACTGGATCTGTCCCCGTTTCTTCCCAGTGAGAGTACCAGCACCAGCGTATCTACCTCATCTTGGGTCAACCTGTTGGTCGGCAAGGCTATTAACAATGTGCCATCCTCAGATTTGTAGTAATAATCTTTCCAATCGTGCAGGCAGTGGTCTGTCCCCATGCTAATGGAGGAAAACCAGAACCGTGGAAACAGGTCTTTAAGGTCAATTTCAACTGCATTAGCATCTGCAAATTGGGATAGAATATCGTCATCCGACGACA
>Ga0105051_10006243_pt1 | contig 12903 bp, 15 predicted proteins | sample FRY02_FD_78383 | JGI IMG/M metagenome (GOLD analysis project Ga0105051, IMG submission 78383) | Freshwater microbial communities from Lake Fryxell liftoff mats and glacier meltwater in Antarctica - FRY-02 (megahit assembly) | ecosystem: Environmental > Aquatic > Freshwater > Ice > Glacier...
GTAAAATATTTTGTGCTGTTATCTTTCCTTCTCCTTTAGCTGTCTGATACTCTGCACGGAGTTGGGAGGTGGTTTTGATTACGTCTTTATTTATGATTTGATATTCTTGTTCATCAAGTATTTTGCCCACCTTTACTCCACTGGATTTTATACCAACCTTTGAAAGGTCTATCACATCGTATCCCTTTCTTTTTGCGTATTCTATGAGTTTATCCCCAGTAATAGAATCGAATTGCTCTTTTGTTAATGTAGAGGGGTCTGGGAATTTATCTACACCGAGTATCTCTTTTCTTAATATAGAAATATCCACAATCTTTGCGTTTTTAGCAACCACCATTTCACTTATCTTTCCACTTTCAGAAAAACCTTTTGCGACATCTCTATCCAATGAAGTAGATATTGAATTATTTAGTTCTTGTTTTCTTGTATAGTCTCCACGAAATACAGTCGTTCCCTGCCCCTTCATCCACTCGTCCTCTGTCATTCCTTCAGCCACAGCTTCTTTAGCAGAGTTAGTTATATCGGCAGGGGTGGTAGTTTGAGTTTTAGATAACTCTGCAGATGTAGATTTGACCGCTACCAGCATCTCTGTCCACTCAGGAGTTCCCTCGTATTTCTCGGTAAAAAAATCAACCTGTTGTTGCTCCATCGGGGTTCTACTGGGCTTTAGCAGTAACTCTTTGACATTGCTAATGTCCGATGGTTGCCCATTAGTAAGTAAACTATTTATTTCCTTGACCCTCGCATCCTGTTCCGAGGTCTTGTCCTGAACCCTTAGGAGATCCTTCATCTCGGTTGCAAGTAGCACCCTTTTTTCGGGGTTTAACTCCATCGTCTGACCATCTCTAAACTTTACCCCTTTATCCTCTACATACTCCGTGGCTGTCGGTTTGGCTTCCACGGGGGCTTTACTGGCTTCCAGTTCCGCGGGAAGATCCGATATGTCGATAGAGTCCCCAATAACCTTTCGATTATCGATGCGGCTAATCGTACTAGATGTTATCTTCCCAATACCCCCAAACGCCCCGATACCAAGTACCTCCACTAAAAACCTCTCCTGACCCTCTGGTGTTAGCAAAGACTTGTACTCTCTCCCCTCAATGGGGGCTTGAAATACCTCCGCCAACTCTTCTTCAAATACCTCTCCTATTATTCCGTTCCAACCAATCTTTCCAGCTATCTTTGCAAACAGAGATGCGTTTTTAATAGCCATTTTCTGCATATACTTTCCAACGATTGCGCCCTTTATCATTGCAGTTGCTCCCTCTACTATCGTACCAGCGCGTTCTGTTGCAAGCTCTACATAGGTTGTTGCTCCCGCCTTGGCGAGAGCCTTACCAAAACTATCTCCCTCATCCATCTTTTTCATAGCTGCTTGGGTCTCACTCGCCATTACAAGATCGTACTCAGGTAACATATACTCGGCTGTCTTACTAGATATGGTTGGGATGAATCCGCTTGTTTGCACTGCCGATCCTATAAGACTGGTGGCTATCCTTCCTGCATTTTCCTTCATCGTAAACTTGACAAACTCCTTACCCCCCACCTTCAAAGCCTCTTTTTCCAGTATTGTTTGACCCGTCTTACCCAAGACCTTCAGTCCAACCCCTCTTCCCAAGGCATAGAGACCACCAGTGAGGACAAACTCTATGGCGTACTTCGGCATGCTACCCGCAACCTCTCCTGCTTTATCCCCCACCCCCACCTTAATATAGGATTTTAGAGTTTCGGCTCTCATTTTATTGAACAGAGCCTGCTCGTCTGTATTAAGTTTTTCTCCCCTACCGTACTTCTTACCTATTTCCAATCTTGAAACGAACTCGTCTGTCGATACGACATCCTTAATGAAAGGGGCGACATCCGCGGGATTTGTCACCGTTTGTAAAAAAGCCTTTATAAAACCCCTATCGGATACGGTGTTTTCTAGATACTGATCGTAAATGTCCAAGGCTGCCCTCTCTCTCTCCAGCTGTACCTGAGGATTGTTTTCTTTTACTGCCTCCACGGATGTCTTGTTTCCCTCGATCAAGCCCCTATACAGAAGACTGTCCTCTGCCTTTAGTCCCGTGTCTTTCTCATATGCTTTTTTTGCTTCGTCCAACGCTAAAGCCTGTTTTCCATAAAAGTCTTTATTAAAGAAATTCCTTGCGGACTGGTTTTGACCCAGAGAGGGCGCGCCCTTGGATATAGTCAGCGCCTCTAAATATTTAACCCTATCTGCGGTCTCTGCCCTATATCCCTGCACCTCATTTAAAAGCCCGTTCTCCTGCTTTGTCTCATCGACATTATCCTCTTTCCTGCCTCCCCACAACCCTCTCTCTAGTGTCGCAGGAAAATTATATGCCGCCTCTTTTATCCTTTGCAGAATGTTGGGTTTCTGCTCTTCTGCCGCCTTTTTAGAGGGTGTCACCCCATCCAATAAGTAATCGTAACGCCCGCTCTTTACAATCTCTTGGTTTTTCTTTTTCTGCTCATCATCTTCTAGCAGGTAGTCATATATTCCCATATTCCTCCTTAATAATTGCCCGACGATGTCGCATCATCTAGTTGTTTGGCGTATTGTGGGTAATCTGCTAGGAAAGCCCTTTTTATTAAGTCGCGTGTGTTTGGGTCGGATGTCTTCGACATTGCGGACAGGGCATCGCTAAGCGCGCCTGTGTACGAGGTATCGGTCTTACTGCTCGTCTTTGATTTAAAAGCCTCGTACGCCCCACCCTCGCGCCACTGTGTGCCGAGTCCAGCGTCTATCTCGGCTGGTTTAGCGTTCGGATAGGCTGAGGATATTCTCCCGTAGACTTCTCCCCAGTTTCGACCCGATTCTAGGTCGGATCTTCCCTGCGTTAGGGCTGATGAAAACCCGCTTGCGCTACTCCCAGTCTTTGCCACCACACCTGTTGAAACGGTTTTAAACTTTCCATCTGCAGTCATGAATGTAGCCTGAGTACCGTCCGTACTTGTGTGAAATAATTGGTCTTTAGCACTCATCTTGAGGTTCCCTAGGAAGCCAACTGGAAGTCCTGATTGTATTTCCATTTTATTGACGGCGACTTTTTGATCTTTAGAGAGGTTACCATATAACATGTTCCCGCTTGTTAGGGCGTTGGCGTATAGTGTGAGGTTAGCTCTCGCGGTTGCCCTTTGTTCATCCATCTCTTTGTCCACCAATTGGTAGATTTGTAGTTTTTGATTAAACTCTGTGTTATAGGCAGCCACAGAATCTTGGTAGTCTAACCCCTTGTAGTTCATGTAGGTCGAGATGACATTGTAGGAAGAGTTAAGCTGATCCACTTGCGTGCTGATCTGTCGGTTGATGGCATCGATCCTAAAGGTTTCCTGCCTCTCTACCTCCCCCACTCTTCCAGCTATAACCCCCATTGCCACTGGGCTACCCTCTGCTGAGGATATTCGCTCTCTTTTTTGCGCATGTATTCCCTCAAGCTCCGACTTTAGGTTTGTTAGATCGGTTTCAAGTTTAGCCACCCCGTATTTCTCTCGCATAGCATCGTACTCTTCTACCCTATTTAGAGGGGTAGGCTTTTCTGCGCTGGGTGTAAGCTGGTCTACAATCGATTGGCGGGTCTCTGGATTAGTTGCCTTAGATTTTAGGGTGTCTTGAAAAGTACTCAAATATGACGGGAGGTCGCCTTTGCTAGTAGGAGCGGTTAGTTCTTTACCAGTCGGAGCGGTGAGTTGGGGTCTTGTACCTGTTGCCGACTCTATCTGATTAAGGTTTCTCTCCGTCCAGCCCCCCGTTGTGGTAACTCCGCTCGCTAACGCCCCGTACGCGCTGGCTACCGCTTCTTTACCGTATTTAGCTGGCTGAAGTGTTTTAATATAGTTTTCTACTTTTCCGTGTTCTTTAGAAGTAGATGCTGTCTTACCGCTATCTTTTAACTGCTGTCTGTATGCCTTGGCTTGAGCTAGAGTCATTGATTTAATTGATGCGCCCATATGTGTATTATATCCTTTCCGTTAAATTAACTCCAGCTACTACCTAGCTTCCACATAAAGAAGTAAAGGTCTACATTCACGGTTCCAGTTCCAGATACACTCGTGTCTTCCACGCCCATATAAGCACCCGCACAATAGACCGTATAGTGTATGGTTACATTAGTGCTATCTATATCGTAGTAGAAATTAGACTTCAGAATGTGGTCTTCGTCGCAATTCAAGCCTGTTAAAGACAGATTATCTATTGGTAGAAAGAATTTATTTCCGTCCGTGTCGTCGCTTATAACTGCTAGAACCAACGGCACGAAATTATACCCATGAGCATAAACCTCTGTACTTCCTTCTGGAATACCGTTGACACTTGTTATCTCGATGGGTATAGTCTGCTTTTCTAGTAGAATCAACGATGGATATTTACTCCAAAACACATGGTCGTCTATATTGGTAGAACTGGAACTCTTCCCAGTTTCCATTATTTTTACTCCATAATTAGCCATTATATTACCTCTGGATCATAATAAATAGCATAGAAACTAGAAAGATCGTAGTTTCCTCCAGTTCCGTCCCATGATTCTACAATAAGTCTAAGTTGGGTGGTATTAGCATATGGTCTTATAGAAAAGAATATTCCTAAATCAGCGTAAGTTCCATCATAAAATGGAGCGTGGATATAGGTTGTTTCCTTGGAAGAAGTTTCCACATTGTACCATTGTGTATAGAATGTAAATAACGGTATGTAACCTAGGCTATGTGTAGCTATTAAGACATCTGTAGATCCCCCATCATTTGTATAATTTACAGAACTAGAACCACGGGACTTAATTTTTAGGAATGGATAACTAGAGTGAAATAGCAAGTCTCCGACTCCTGCTGTTTTAACATCATAACTTGGTTTTGAAATCTTCATACCGTAATCCATTACACACTCCTATAAAATATCATAATATAACTTGGGTCTGAGATACCACCTATACTGGTAGTATCCGCATATACACCCCTTATAGTTCTGGTAAATGCTGTAGGACTTACAACACTGTCAACAGCAAAAACGAAGAAATAAGGTACATAACCTAGACTGTGGGTGCAACGTGTAGCTGAAACATATCCCGCATATAGAAGTTTGTGTGCATCTGCCGAGTCTAAAATGATGAAATTCTTTTTATTAGTCTCACTGGGTACGGTTTTTACATCGTATCCGGCTTTGGATATCTTTATCCCATAATCTTCTGCCATCAGAATCCTCCGCTTTGAAAACCCAGAAGTATTCTATCATCTGTCCCATCGTTTATTAATATTCTTTTGTTTGCCCCATCAATCAGTACATTTCCAGCACCTACATTTATAGAACCTGAAAAAGCCTGTGTAGTACCCGTCTTTGTTAAAAAGTTACCTGTGGTAGCCGTCACATTTCCTTCCATATCTACACTAAAAGGAGCGTCTGCAAACACCTCCGCACCCAACCAAATACCCGATTGATCGCTCCTGAATACTTTAGAACCTTTACCTATCTCCAAAGAGTTTACATTACTGGAACTTGTGCCATCGGCTACCGAGGGTATTACTGGATTATCTTGTACATCTGTAAATACGCTCATTAAGTTAAAGAGACTTGAAGCATCTCTATTGAAGGGGTTGTGGTAGTTACACAGGTAAATACCGCCTTTAATTGAAGAGCCGTAGCCTCTATTCCTTCCTCTAAAGATATTACTTTCCTATCTACATCTACCACCTGTGGGGTTGTAGGGGTTGTATAAGACCCCGTGTAGTTCTTATCGTACGATAAAGTCACTGCTGTCGAGGTAGGAAGTGAGTTATAGGCAATAGAAAAGTCGGTAAACATACTAAACGCCATCCTATCTGGTCGCATTACTCTGGTTTCAAAGTATGCCCCATCTAGTTTGGCTGTGTCCAAGAGATCCACACCGTATGTAGTTGAATTTTTCCAGCTTACAAGTATCTTCTGACCCAAAGTCACTATTGATCCTACTTCGATACTGCTTATAACGAATGCCCCCGTATTCCTCTCGGATATTGGATACGCTAAATCCATAATCCACGGGTAGTTTCTTGAATTCCTACCCATTCTGTAAACACCCTGTAAACAGGGATTACCCGATACATTAGATACCCCAAACAGTACTTGACCACCAAAATTAGACACAGCATCTGGGTGTACTATTGCCGTAGCCGTTGATGAATACTCTCCCTGTACTTTCTTATAAAGGTCTAAATTCTGCCCGTCGTAGGCGTAAATGTTTCCAGATAATCCCGCCGATACATAAACTAGATTATCTGCGGGGATAAAAGCATTAACTCCTACCTCCTCTATCGTGTCTGAGGTAGTGAATGAAACGCTCCATGTATTCCACCTGAATACCTCTGTCTTAGTTATGCTGTCGTCTATATATGTTCCGATTATTACATCAGTTCCTATCTTTCCTAGGCATTTAATGACTAGTGGGACTTTAATATCCAAAGCAGACGCTGTAAAGGTGGTTCCATCCCACTCTGCTAGTTGATTACCGTCCCCAATATATAAATTGAGATTCTGCTCTACCATTGGATGCCAGTATTTATTGGTTTTAGTAAATGTTTGCCAGTTAAGAACTTTGTTTGCTGTCCACTCTGACGACCCCTCAGCATCTGTGGCCAGTATCCTATGCAGTCTGGACTCGGTAGCCCACACTATATACCCTCTAAATTCTATCGCTCCTAAACATTTATGTTCCCCCGCTCCTGCTACCGTCGTATGTACCAGCGTCCAAGTACCTGCAGCACTTCTTTCCCATATTTTTCCGCTCGCGCTGCTGAAGTGATATGTACGCCCGTTTGACGACACCACCTGCCACTTTACGAACTCGTCTACTGTTGTACCACTGTCTTTGGTGAGTTTGTTCTCTGCTTTTAACACTGCGGGTGCTGAATGTGGATCTAAACCCACCATCCTATAAAGTGAGTCTGGTATACCCGACCACAGACTATCTGATAATCCCCCCATGTTCCAATTTGAAATAATTACGGGTTTAGCCACAGGTATATTATACTACAAAAAACCAAAGGAGACTCCCCAATACGCAGATGTGCGCACTAGATTGTCTCCTTGTTACTTACCTCCTATGCTGAAAAGCATGACACAACGCGCAGAGAAGAATGCAATTGTCCGCGCTCGTGGAGAGTTGTGGATATTTCCACTTCGGTTTGATGTGATGCACCGTGAGTGGATTTCTCCTGCTACCACGCGAACCGCACTGTTGGCAGGTCTCGTGATCGCGTTCGTGAACTACTTGCTTGTACGAGAATCTCGACCCAGTCATTTCTCACCCCCATGTCACTGTGATTGAGACATCGTCTGGATACCAGCCGTTTTTCCACTCCTCGCGGAAGACTCTTGCAACCGCGAACAGGGTGTCCAAAATGTTACTCTTGGTAAACAAGATTGGTACCAACTTCTTGTTACCTTCGTCGTCAACGAGATGGATCGTCCATGTAGAGTTCACAACACACCTCCTATTTAGTTTTCAATACTACATTACCACTTCAAAGGCTGTTACTATCTCGTCTTTAGCGTCTCTAGTCAGCTCACTGCTGGTTATCTCTGTTCTTATAGGTTTGTTAGCTACTAGGTGTATTGTCATAGACCCAAACCCTATCAGTCTTAACTTCTGAATAATCAATACCTCATCCTTTGTTAAGACCGCCTTATAGGTTTGTTCCTTTTCATAAGGCTTAAATTCGCTCATAATACCCCTCCCTCCATACTCATCCTTGGAGAATAGGGTGGCTCATAGGGATCGTCCCTGATTGGTGTAACAACCGCTGATTGGGGTATTCCTGTCTTTTTGTAGGACATAAGAAAGTACGCCAAGGCTCTAACTCCATCAAAGTGATGCCCAAACTTCCTGTGGTCGTCCCACTTAGGCTTCTGCTCTGACTGCCCGTCTGTCGTCTTTTCTAACCACAGGAGGTTCTCTATCTCCTGAACCAGCCAGTTTTGATCGCGTCCAGACTTCTCGTCAACACGCATGAGTGAGTTTGAAATGAAAAGTCTCGGCTCTCCCGTACCTTTCTGGATCGTCCCATACTCGGCTAGTTTCTCCGCCAAGGCCTCATCCCACGACGCTTTAGCACCTGCGTCCTTTCTAACAGGGATAAGTTTCATACCAAGCATAGATAACTCTCTTTGAAGTCTCGGGTTATCGTCGTCACACCAACCTCTCCTAATTGTTAGCCCGCCTGTTTTAGTGTCTCTTCGTTTCTTGATCTCTGTTGTTTGCAGATTCGTCTCTCTAAAGCCATCCATAATGTGAATAGAGTCGTCATTGTCCACCCCGATAAGAAACCACGCTGCAGGGTCGGAATAACCCCCGTCCAAACACTCGTAGTACGCCCAATCTCTCGGAAACTCCTTGTAATCCCTGAGGTGCTTTTCTCTCTCCCACCAGTTACAAACAAGTCCCACACGCTTTGTGAACCGCCCGTACTTTCTTACCTCCAAGGCTTCCCGTGTTAAACCCCTGCTCATAATGTTCTTTTGCTCATCGGTTAACCAAGGGTTATCGTCCCACCCCGCTGTTGAGACAAAATACAATCCCGTATCAGTCGAAAGGAAAATCTCGTCATAAACCCAAGTCATGCCTTTAATAGGTGTCATTGTTAAAACAATATCCAATGACTGTCCCGCTTCCTGTCTAACCACACACTCCTCGTAAATATCGTGGGGTGGCTCCTCGTCAAACCAAATCAGTCTTTTACCAGCTCCTTGAAACTTGGATCTTCCTTGTTCGTATGACTTAAAGTTGATAACGCTTAGCGTGCCGTTGTTGGCTTTAACCGTTATAGAACTATATATGCCTTTTCTTATTGTTGTAGTGTCTACTATCCTAGACTTTGGTAAGTAATATAATAGTTTCTTTTGGGTAGTTTCAGCCTGTGCATCAAATGATGGGCAGATAGACCATACTTCCACTGGCGGAGTAACATCCCTATATTCATGTTCACCCAGCATATATCTTGCCACTTCCATTGCACCGACCTCGGTTTTACCTACGCGGTTTCCCCAAAACAATGCTCTAGTTGACTGCGGTGCTTTATAAAACTGACTCTGCTTAAAGTGCCGTTCAGAATACTTCAGCGGATCTTCGTTCCTTCTGAAGTTCTCCTCATCCTGCACTTCTAGGTCTCTAATCATCTTTTGTCTTTTTACTTTGGTCAAGTCGGTCATAATGTAGTTTGGCTAATTCCTCATCAGTTAGATCACTATAATTCCTTACTGTTACTGCAGTTTTTTCTTCTGCATAACTTCCATACTTCTTATAATACATATCCACACCTTTCGCTTTAGCTGGTAAATCCCCACTCTGTTTGATGAGAAACAAGTGTTCCTTCATAACATCTTCATCATTAAATCCATATTCTTCGTAGTGCATATTGATATAGCTGTAAATGTGCGGTTTTGTGAGGTTTTCGTAGGCAATGGAATAAGCTACTCTAGCACTCTTAACATTATAACAGGCTTCATATACTGCATCCACTCCTTTAGCACCAAACACTAGGTAAGCATCACAAAATCTTTTCTCTCGCTCTGTTAGGGTATATGTCTTACCGTCTCTTGCTTTGTATGTGAATGTCTTTGGAGTTTTATTATGGCGTAAGTCACTTACTGTCTTGGGTTTTTCCCTTTTAGTAGGCATGGTTACATTATACACTAATACCCTAGGTGGCACGAATGTGTGTGGTGAGCCTGCCCAACTCTGCCACCGAGAGGAGTCCGAGGATGTAATGATGTTCGGTAACTCCAGCCACACTCATGCCACTTAAGGTATTATAATATTCCTATGTCAATACACTTATCTAATTCCACCTGCGCCTTAAAGAGAAACTTAAATCCATCTGCAATCGTGTTTAAATCCTTTTTTATCCCTTTATACGGCTTCTTGGACATGACCCTTAATTCATCATATCTTTTCTGCCCGTACGCCTTGATGAACAGATCCCTTTTAATCTCTGCATTCGCATCCACCTTAGAATGGCAACCATAACAAAGAGCGAGGCAATTATCTGGCTCGAACCTCGTCATATTATTGCCCCGCCCAAAGTTATGGGCATTATCAAGTCCTTGTAGGTGTCGATTATTTCCTCCCTCGACATACGGAGCAAATTTATGCTTACACCTTTGACAAGTCCAGCTGTCCCTCCCCCTCACAAAGAGTGAGAACCATTTATCTGCTGGTGTGCGTTTAATTCCCGCCATGCTTCTCTAAAGCCTCCAACTTCTCCTCTGCACTGGTTGTGTCCTCTTGAATCTCATCCTGCTCCTCCTTAGATATATGGGGTGCAATCCCACTCGTTCTCTCCAACTTCCCGTTTCTTAATATCTTATACATCCTCCCGACTGCTGTCAGGATGTCGGGAATCATCGCGTCAGGGAGGCAGTCAAAGCCCTTGTAGTCAAGGTGCTTTAAATCTCTGAAGGTCGCCTCAATACTGACTACGATCCTGACCTTTTTCTCGTCAAATAATACCTCTTTTTCGAGTTTAGTTATTTTCATGCTGTTTCTCCGTAGTACGCCGTGGCAATAGCCTCCTGCGCCTTAATTAAAATGCTCTCCATTTTAGCGTTGGTTGCGCTGTACGCTAGGCTATAGTAGCTTCTCAAAAGGTCTTTTGTTGTTGTGTTCATATTTCCTTTCTTAAACTTGGCTGGCTCGATGACTGGAGTCTATCGAACCAACCCTCCAGTCATCAAGCTCGAACTTTAGAAGTTTTTGGTTATTACGCTTGCAAAGTTCTCGGAATAGTCGCATACATTCATGCCCTGTATTCCTCTGTTATAAAAGCAAATTGCCTCTATAACATTATTCCCATTCGTGGCCAGTCTGTCCTCCAACCACTCGTTCACTCTTAGTGTCACCTGTTCAAAGGTGTCGTAACACTTCCAAGTGGACGAACTCTGTCCGTACCCAAATCCATTAAACTTCCCCTGCTCCCTACACCCATCCTGCTTGCCAGATGTGCTTTCAAGAAAGTAGATACTCTTAAGAACGGGGGCAAGTCTGTACTGCTCTATGACTTGCGTATCTGTCAGAGTAACGCTCTCCTTAGCCAGCGCGCCCGCTATGGTAGGCTCCTTTATCTCTCTAATAAAGCCCGTCCATTCTGTCCTAAGCGGAAACGCCCACTGATGTCCAGCTCTCCAATCCACATACCTCTCGGCTGCGTAAGCTACACCAACAGTCGTAAGCAAAAGCAAGATAAATCCCGCTTTTACCTTCGTCCATCCATACCCTTTCCTAGGCTTGGTTGGAATCACTATCTGCTTTTTGGCAGTTCTTCCGTCCCTTATATCTTCACGAATCTCAGTCAATAAATCTTTGTTTCTCATGTTTTTACACCCCCCTTCACTTACCGAGGTTACCCCATATCAAGTACCTTGTCAAGTCCTTTCCATCACCTACTAAAAAACCATGCCACAATAAAAATAATACCAGCACCTAACATACCTAACACAATCCAAGGTGCTTTATAGTCAGCCCAACTCTTAGGAAAACTAGCCTCCTGTATGTCTTTACCATGAATCCAAGTAACCTTTACATACGGCTCACCGACTAATTGTTTCTTACTATACCTCAAAGTTTGTAGCATACTGGGTTTTATTTCCCTACCAATTTTATACTTCTTAGCTACTTCAATTCTTTTCTTTGTTTTTTCCGTCATGATTACCTCCAAATCTTTCTGATGGCTTCCGTGCCACCAAACTCTTGTTACGGGCTTCCTGCTTGTTGTGTTCCATCTGCAAAAACCGTGCTTGGATTCTTGATATCTCCGCCAAGCAACAGTAGTTGTACATATGATCAGACAACTCGGTAATGAATTTCTTTTCTCCTGCTGTCACTTTTAATCCTTTCTTAAATAAATTTACCTACACAAAAACCAATCAAAGCGAAAGCTAGTATCCAACTCCATTTTTTAGCTAACGCCTTATTTCTTGCCTGACAATAAGCACTGTTTACTCGTTTCAAACCAAACTCACCCCCTTTGCATCGTTAATCTTCCCAACCAACCCCTCGGTGAAGATTCTGGTGACCCTGCCCCTCTCATAACCTAGTCGCTGATGATAAAGCCGTATCTAATCCTTTGTTCAACGCACTCATGAATGCGTAGGGATTTAGGTTACTCTATCACCAGCAAGCGGATTACGATAACCCTCAGCACTACTGGGAGATGTGATTCGAACGCCACCTTCGCAAGTAACATTCCTTGGCGGGTTACCCTTAGCCAAATTCCCAGTAGTCTTTGATTGTATTTCCCAGTTCTTGTTCACGATTTCTCCTTTCCATCAACATCTGTTAACAGCCACTCGCCCATCTTTTTTAGCACTTTGTGTATCTCGCTGTACAGTTTTTCCTTATCCTCTCTCAAAGCCTCTATCATCTCACGCCTCTCGCCCTCTTCTTGGAAGTCGCTGGCTGGAGCTTCTTCTAAATCGGATATTTCTTGGTCGATGTGGTCTGCTGTTCTGCCTGCTGGTGTGGGGGTGTATTTGGCAGGTTCGTCCAGACCTACAAATCTTTCTAAGCCGTATTCTTTAACCCGTCTCTCGGTATCTTCATAGGTTTTAATCATTGTAACTGCGTTACGACGGCGTTGGTCACAATCATAGGAACAAAGCAAAGCTATATCTAATTTATTCATTAGCCACAACCTATAGCGCAGGTCTGTTAGTACGCTAATATCTACTTTTTCAGGTTCGCTACCCGCTATGGTTGTTAGGGGTTTAATTATGGTCATTTCCCTCCCCCTCCCGTCCGTTAGGACTTAATTTTTTAGTTGGTTTGTTTTTTATTCTTTTACTTTCTTACTAATTTTATACATAGTCACCTCATCAATTTGCAGGAGAGAGAAGTTGGGACAACTTGGCATAGCACAAACATAGATATTATTCAGTACAGAAGA
>Ga0105051_10006250_pt1 | contig 12897 bp, 16 predicted proteins | sample FRY02_FD_78383 | JGI IMG/M metagenome (GOLD analysis project Ga0105051, IMG submission 78383) | Freshwater microbial communities from Lake Fryxell liftoff mats and glacier meltwater in Antarctica - FRY-02 (megahit assembly) | ecosystem: Environmental > Aquatic > Freshwater > Ice > Glacier...
CAACTTATGCAATATTATTAAATCTCGCATGCTAAATGGACTTACTCCATTCATCAATTCTGACATATAAGTCTTGCCATGTCCCAAAAGTTTTCCTAATTCTTGTTGGGTTATTTTCAATTTAACCAATTTTTCTTTAATAATATTTTTTCTTTTTTCAAGAAAAATCCCTTCTTGGTCTGCAATGAACTCTGCAATGTCACTTTCCTTGATCTGTGATTCACTAATTTCAGATTCTTTTGACCAATGCACTTCCTCATATGATTTTATAATTGATCGAAGTTTCTTCCTAGATTCAGTTAATTCTGGATGATCCTTTACATGTAAGCGTAGTTTTCTATCTAGAATTAATGCTCTTTCGAGATCTAACTCATTGGTTAATTTCCCGGTTTTCAAAATTTTATTCAAATCTGCTTGCTCTTTCATAATTAATTCTTTAATTAATAAACCCTCGTTCCTTCAACCACTTGTTTATTGTGTTTTTGTTGTTTTTGAAAGTGGTTTGATAGTCATCGTAACTTCCACTCCAAACAATGCTTGCATTACCTTCGGGCTCAAATTCTATAAGAATCATAACTCGATGAATATGTATATTGAATATGTAAAACCCATCATTGTGGACAAGATCAGCATCGGGTCTGATTCTTTTTAGTGCTTCTTGATTATTGCAGTTTTTGTTCTCGAGGTCATCAATTATTCTGTCTATTTCTTGGCAAAGTATCGTGTTACCGCGATTCTTAGATTTTAATTTTTCAAGTTTGCCAAGTCCAATTATCTCCATATGCTGAACAATTATACGAAAAGTTCGGTAAAAATCCGAACATTTAGAAAACTAAATAAGACGAAACATGAATGTTGCTTTATGAACTATTTGGCTCCTTAGAGAATATTTTTCATATACTGGAAAACACTCGGCCAATTTAAAGATCCCTATTGCTAATTGATAAGAAAGCTGAAAAACTTTCAGGTCAGAGAAAGTTTTGAGCAAAAAAAATGCTTACCCTAAAGTAAGCATTCTTGTAAATAATGACTGCTTTCAGTCACTTAAACTTAATATCGGCATTCAGTACTTTTACTTCCTACCTCAAAATTTAGTATCTGTAAGTATCCGCTTTGAATGGACCCTGAACAGCAACGCCAATGTAATCAGCTTGATGTTGATCAAGAGTTTCGAGTTCCACACCAATTTTAGCTAAGTGTAAACGTGCTACTTTCTCATCCAGATATTTAGGAAGAACATAAACCTTGTTCTCATACTTATCAGTGTTTGTCCAAAGCTCTAACTGAGCTAAAGTCTGGTTTGTAAATGAATTAGACATTACAAAAGAAGGGTGTCCGGTTGCACAACCTAAGTTCACCAAACGACCTTCAGCAAGTAAGATCACATCTTTACCATTGATTGTATATTTATCTACCTGAGGTTTGATTTCAACCTTTGTATTGCCATAGTTGCTGTTTAACCAAGCCATATCGATTTCATTATCAAAATGTCCGATGTTACAAACAATAGCTTTGTCTTTCAGTGCAAGGAAATGCTCGGCACGAACGATGTCGCAGTTACCTGTAGTGGTTACCACGATATCAGCTTCTTTGATTGCTGTTGCCAGTTTTTTAACTTCATAACCTTCCATTGCAGCTTGAAGTGCACAAATCGGGTCAATTTCAGTTACAATTACACGTACGCCCTGTGAGCTTAATGAAACTGCAGATCCTTTACCAACATCACCATAACCACAAACAACAGCAACTTTACCTGCCATCATCACATCAGTTGCACGGCGGATCGCATCAACCAATGACTCACGGCAACCGTATTTGTTATCAAATTTAGATTTTGTTACAGAGTCGTTCACGTTGATTGCAGGTAAGTGCAATGTTCCGTTTTTCATACGCTCATATAAACGGTGTACTCCGGTAGTAGTTTCTTCAGAAAGACCTTTGATACCTGCAATCAGTTCAGGGAACCTATCAAATACCATGTTAGTTAAATCACCACCATCATCCAAGATCATGTTTATTGGTTTGCGATCCGGACCGAAATGTAGGGTTTGCTCAATACACCAGTCAAATTCTTCTTCGTTCAGACCTTTCCATGCATAAACCTGAACTCCAGCAGCAGCAATTGCAGCAGCAGCGTGATCTTGAGTTGAGAAGATGTTACATGATGACCAAGTAACTTCAGCGCCTAAGGCGGTTAATGTTTCGATTAATACGGCAGTTTGGATGGTCATGTGCAGACATCCTGCAATACGTGCGCCTTTTAAAGGCTGCGACGGACCGTACTCCTCACGAAGTGCCATTAAGCCCGGCATTTCTGCTTCGGCTAATCCGATTTCTTTTCTTCCCCATTCTGCGAGGGAAATGTCCTTAACTTTGTAAGGTACGTAAGTTGTCTCTACTGATGACATAGTTTTTTTGGTTTTAAATGAGGCGCAAAGTTAAAAAATTGGGATGTAAATGGCAAGAGCTTTTTTGAGGATAGATTTAAGTGCATAACGCAGTAATGAGCAAAATAGGGATATTAATAATTATCATTACTTTTATTTCATACAAATCATATATTTTATGGCCACAGGCACAAAATATTAGGTTATCTGCGTAGTTTAAAGTTGATCCCATTCGTAATCTTAAAGTAAAAACCCTTAGGGCGAATATTATGCACCGCTGTTTTTAATTACTTTTATAAAAAATAAAGATATGTATCCAGAATATTTAGTTGCTCCAATGCGTCAGGAACTTGTTAATGCAGGTTTTCAAGATATGAGAACTGCTGAGCAAGTTGAACAAGCTATTAAGTCAGAAGGTACTGTTCTGGTTATGGTTAATTCTGTTTGTGGGTGTGCTGCTGCAAATGCTCGTCCTGCTGCAAAAATCTCTGTACAGCATGAAAAACACCCGGATAAATTTATAACTGTTTTTGCAGGTATGGAAAAAGACGCTGTAGATACGGCTAGGGCATTTATGTTGCCTTATCCTCCCTCCTCGCCGGCAATTGCATTATTTAAGGATGGTAAATTGGTTCATATGATTGAGCGCCATCAGATTGAAGGACGCCCGGCACAGATGATCGCAGATAATCTCCAACAAGCTTTTGATCATTATTGTTAAAGAAATATTACTGTTAAAAAACATTGTTAAGTAGGAAAGATCCGTCAGAAATGGTGGATTTTTTTTTGGATAAAATTTAAAAAAACTGGATAGAACCTAGTGCTCCTTTAACATAAGGATAATTTGGAGGTTGCCCCGTTGTGCGAGGCCGGGCTCTTTATTGCAATCTTTTTGCTTCGCAAAAAGTATTTTCATTCCGATCCCTAACCCAATCCATTCTATTATAAAAATATTGGATTTATTAAAGATCTATCTGTGATGACGGATTTTTTAGCGATTCTTTATATTTATCGATAACCCATTTAGTTAAATCAAAGGATGCTTCAAATGTTCGGTCATCTTTGAAACTTTCTATTTTTATGTTAGGTCTTAGGTTAATTGTTTCAGGCGCATAATCTAAATCGAAAATAGCGTTTAATTTATTTAAGATTTCTATCCTGTTTTATATCTCATTAAATGGCGACTTCTTTTTTATCCATTGAAATTGGATTTCAACACTTCCACTTGTGTAAACACCAAAGAACTGAAAGAAGTTGTTCTTGGGAATTAGTGCCGGAATGAACGATCCAGTTCTATTACCGGAACCCCACCAGATGGTATCAAAATTTTCCTTTGAAAAATTATAAATACGTTGAAATTTAGAAAGGTGCTCCGGGTGGCGCCTGCATATTTCTTCAAAAAAAGGTTTTTCGTCCCATCTATTATTTGAGTTGTATTTAACAGATTTTTGCTGCAAAGCCTGAGTTGTTTGTCCAACAACTCTAGGAACTAATGTTTTTAATTGATTCGTCTTACTTAAGAATTGCTTGAGTTCGACCCCAAGTATTTCAGCAGGAGACATTTGACCGTTCAAGAATTCTATGATCCTTAATAACTCTTTCGGGATACTATCTGCTACAATTAACATTCTGATCTTACCTGCCTTCAAGTTAGTCTGCACTTGCTCCCAATACTGGTCTGAAGAGCCTGAAACTAAAAAGTCATTAAGTGTGTCTTCTGCAACTTTTCCTTCAGCTTCACAATTATTTTGAAATTGGTTTATGATATCCTCAATAGACCAGTATGTTACCGCGTTTGCAGCATAATCAAGTATTTGGCCAATTACTTCTCTTCTTAGTCTTGTATCAGAACTTCTCTTAACTTCAACAAGTGTGGGAATTCCATCCTGATCAAGTAGTAAATGATCAAGGCTCCAGCGATTGGACTTATTAAGTTCATCAGGAACTCCCATCTCTCTGGTAACTAATAACCACTTTCGCGGGTATTCTTTATTTATTTGATCTCCTGATAAAAGATTTGGGTACTTTGAGAGCAGAAGCTGAAAATCGTCCTCAGTTAAATATTGGGCCTCTCGCATTTAATGCAATTCACCATCGTTCCGAGCACAAATATTGCTTCGCTCATAATTTTATATCTGATTAGTAATCCTTACTCAGAAGTTTTTCAAGTTCCGAATAGTTAAGATTCATACGAACCCGTCCTTGTTTAGCATAGGAGATTTCTCCGGTTTCTTCAGATATGATTATCGCAACGGCATCACTCATTTCAGAAATTCCAATTCCTGCGCGGTGCCGCAGGCCGAATTGTGGTGGTAACTTATCATTTTCTGTAAGTGGTAATATACTACTTGCGCATTTGATACGGTTTTCAGAGATAATTACTGCCCCATCATGCAGTGGACTTGTTTTTTGAAAAATACTCTCGAGCAAACGTCTGGAAATTTTTGCTTCAATAATTTCACCACTATTTTGATAAAATTGCTCATCAAAGTTTTTTGCAAATACGATTAAAGCACCTGTACGGTTCTTTTGAAGGCTTTTACAGGCATCAATGATTGGCTTAAGCAGGATAGAATTATTATTAACTTGCTCTTTCCTGCCAAAAATAAATGACCACCATGCTTTATTTTTCTGTAACGATGCATTTCGGCCAATAAGTAAGAGGAAGCGCCTAATCTCCTGCTGGAATACGACAATCAGTGCGATAAAGCCCACACTTACAAAGGCTCCAAATAGTTCAGTAAGAAGTCGCATGTGTGCCTGCTTGACCAGAATGTAAACTGCATAAATTATTACAAGTCCGAGAAGTATATTAAGCGCAATTGTTCCCCTGATTAGGTTGTAGATATAATAAATAATAAGCGCCACCAGTAAAATATCCAGGAGATCCAGGAAGCGCAGATTAAGGAAACTAAAGTCAAATCCTTCCATTCTACTAATGTAAATAATAATTGTGACTGTAAGTGGGTGGTGAAAACACCAACCACAGGAAATTAATACTCAGTACATCGTTTTAGTACAGAGTATTTAGTATAGAGTATTTAGTACTGAGAATTGCTGGCGTCCAGGGGAAATATAATTTCTAAAAATATACTTTCCCAAATTACCTGCAAGTCTATTTTTTTATTTTTAAAGAGTAAGCCCCCTGTTTCACCAAACAAAAAGAATGGGCTATACCTCAACAAAACGAAATGATAATTAATGAGGTTCTAGCTTTCGCTCGATGTCATTATTTAAGGGATATGAAATTTTTGATTATGTGGAGAAGTGTACTGGATCAAGCCCGGCATGACATGGGTCAAACCCGCAAAGGACAGGGTAATGGTGAGAGTATGATTAGATTCCGGCTCAGAGGCCGGAATCTACCTGCTCCAATGAATTGTTTTCACAAACCATTTTTCTGCCAAATTATTTCATTTCGGGTTTTCAATTTCAATTAAAATATTCATTCATATTTTAAAGATAGCCGGAATCTCCTCAACTTATAAATACTAATTTGTCATCGCGGCGGATGCCGCGACCCCATTTTTAATGGCATTCTTACCGATTTTTTCTCTTAAATAATGACATTGAGTGAAAGCTGGAACCTCAACTTTTCTTGAAGTTTTATTTCGAAATTTACTCGACAACAGCGACAAAGTATTGAGAAATAAGCACTGTTAAAAATTAATTTAATAGCGAATGATATTGATCTGATTGACAATTTTAACAGCTTCGATGGCGGCTTTTACATCGTGTACACGGAGAATATTCGCACCTTTTATAAGTGCGATTGTGTTAGCAGCCGTAGTGCCATTAAGTGCATGTTCAGCATCGGTATCAAGTAACTTATAAATCATCGATTTGCGTGAAAGTGCTACAAGAATCGGGTGGCCTACAGATCTTAAGTATTCTAGATTAGCCAGTAGTTCATAATTCTGTTCCAGATTTTTTGCAAAACCAAAACCCGGATCAATAATGAGATCATTAACTCCCATACTATTTAAGGTATGTATTCTGGAGGCAAAGTATTGCAAAACTTCAGTTGTGATGTCGTCATAAACATTTTGTGAAGCCATAGTTTGAGGAGTTCCTTTCATGTGCATCATGATATAAGGCACACCAAGAGCAGCGATAGTTTGAAACATCTCAGGATCTAGGGAGCCGGCTGAAATATCATTGATAATCCCTGCACCCTCATTGACGGCTGTTCTGGCAATTTCAGACCTGAAAGTATCAATTGAAAGTATAGCATCAGGATATTCCTTTACAATAGCTTGTAAAACCGGGATCAAACGGTCTGATTCTGTTTTTTCAGATATATGTTCAGCACCCGGCCTAGATGAATAGGCTCCGATGTCTATTAGTTCGGCACCTTCGGATAAAAGTTGTTCGGTTTTTTGCAGGGCATTATTTATGTTGTTATTTCTACCTCCGTCATAAAAGGAATCAGGTGTGAGATTCAAAACACCCATAATTTTGGGCTTCGATAGATCGAGAAGCTTATCCCGAACATTTAACGTTGATTTTTGCTGAAAAACTGTATTTTTACCCACCATATGTTGGCAAAATACCGATTAATTCATGGTTCTAACAAATAAAATTTAACAGTTTTGATTAATAAAACTTCAGTAGAATACGACAATGTCATCAAAGTTTGTAGGGAACTTTTTCTAAAGAAAGGCAGTGATTATGGCACTGCATGGCGTATTTTAAGGATATCTTCCATAACTGATCAAATCTTTATAAAGGCGCAGCGAATCCGAACTCTTGAAGAAAAGAAGGTTTCAAAGGTCGGAGAGGATATCACGTCAGAATATATTGGTATCGTTAATTATTGTATCATCGCTATGATGCAGCTGGATCTTGAAAACGATGAAAGAACAGAGCTCCCACTTGATGAGGTGGAGGTGTATTTTGATAAAAAGGTAAATGAAACTAAAGAGCTTATGTTTGCCAAGAATCATGATTATGGTGAGGCATGGCGAGATATGAGAATAAGCTCGTTAACTGATCTTATCTTGATGAAAATCCTACGGGTAAAGCAGATAGAAGATAATGCCGGACAAACATTGGCTTCTGAAGGTGTTAGAGCAAATTATCAGGATATGCTTAATTATTCTGTCTTTGCATTGATCAAACTCGGTCTTTAGAAGTCGTTTTAAACAGGATGAATTACTTGTTTCGGTTCCTTCTGATTTATAAACCTTGAAATCTTAAAAATGAAAAATATCTTATTAAATTTACTTAGAGCGATTGTCGGGTTACTATTTATCTTTTCAGGACTAATCAAGGCGAATGATCCGCTTGGATTTGGCTATAAACTGCAAGAGTATTTTGAAGTTTTTCACATTGCTTTTCTGAATGATTATGCCACGGTTTTTGCAATTTTGCTTTGTACAATTGAAATTGTTCTTGGGGCACTGTTACTACTTGGTATCCGTTCGCGGAATGTCGCTTTAGGTTTATTGTTAATTATTATTTTCTTTACCTTTCTGACATTCTACTCAGCCTTTTTTAAGGTTGTGACTTCCTGCGGCTGTTTTGGAGATGCTATTCCACTGAGCCCTTGGCAATCTTTCTCAAAGGATATTGTTTTACTGGTAATGATCCTGTATATCTTTAAAAATCGTAATGAGATTATACCTTTGATTTGCAGTGAAAAGCTTCAAAATTGGGTCATAAGTTTTGTTGTTCTGATTTCTCTAGGATTTGGCTTATATACCTACAATTTTCTACCCATTCTTGATTTTCTACCATACAAGCTTGGAAATAATATCCCGGAATTAATGATTATGCCTCCTAGTGCACCACAAGATGTGTATCAGATCACCTATACTTTAAAGAATAAGGTTACTGGTGAGACAAAATCATTGACTGATAAGGAATATTTGAGTTCCGGAATTTGGAAGGATAAAAGTTGGCTAATTACCGGAGAACCTGAAAGTAAACTGATAAAGAAGGGTTTTGAAGTTAAGATTAAGGACCTGAAAATAACTGACAGCCAGGCGACTGATTATAATACTGAAATTCTTGAGAATCCTTATTATAATTTGCTGATCGTAGCTTATGATCTATCGAAAACCGATTTGAATGGGATAGGTAATCTGAACGCAATTGCGATCAATGCGGCAGAAAATTTCAATATTCGGACCGTGTTTCTAACCTCTAATTCCGCGCAGGATGCAGAGGCCTTTACCAAGAAAAATAAACTGGTGATGGAGATATTCTATGCAGATGCCATACCTCTCAAAAGCATGGTCAGGGCAAACCCGGGTGTATTATTATTGAAAAATGGTACAGTTGTAAATAAATGGCATTTTCATAATCTGCCAAGCTATGATGAATTATCGGCAAAATACTTTAGTGTGAATTAAAAATCAGTTGATTAAAACTGATCAATTTTATGGATTGTAAATTGCTCAATGCAATAACAGATGTTATTCGCAGAGTGATTTAATATTTAGGGAGAAAGAATTTTATGAAGGTATTTCTGATTGGGTTTATGGGTAGTGGGAAGACAACTATTGGAACAAAACTGGCTAATTATTTAAAATATGAATTCATCGACCTTGATAAGTTGATTGAATCCAGATCGGGAATGAGTATCGTTAGTTATTTTGAACTTCATGGTGAGGTAGCATTCCGTGAATTAGAGCGGGATATTTTGCAAAAAACCGAATTTCCTGAAAATGTTATTATTGCTACCGGTGGTGGAGCGCCCTGTTTTAGTGATAATATGAAATGGATGAACAAAAACGGATTGGTAGCTTATCTTTCCTTGTCGCCAAAAGCTTTAGCAAGTCGCTTGGAGCATTCAAAAACTGATCGACCGCTGATCCGTCATCTGAAAGGAGATGAGCTAATCGATTTTATCAGCGCAAAGCTTAAGGATCGCGAAGAATTTTATAATCAGGCAAAATATGTAGTTAGTGCAAGTGACCTGACTGCCGAGCGATTATCTTTTTATTTGAATCTAGGATAAGGCTATGTCAACGTGAACTTGTTTTAGGGATCGTGTCTTGTCCTGAAATAGGTTTAGACTATAAAGTGTTTGAATGAACTAAATAATTAAAAAAGGCGTGGTAAATATTATATATAAGAAGAAAATCATGCTATCAAATAATAAGATGTGTTATCCTCCAATGTTAGTATAAAACTCTACCTGAAACGATTTTGTACATTTCTGGTATGTTTCAAGTCCGCTGAAGCCGCATTGTTGTTGTTCGTTTAATGTAAGTTCTTTTGATTTGTCCGAAAAAACTTAATATTTTGTTGATAAAGTATATTACTTTTGTAATTATAAAACTACTTATTTAGACTTAAGACAACCCAAAATTTAATGTTAAAAAAATTCAAAATATCCGAATTAATAATTCTTGCAAGCATAATAGCTTTAATCTTTTTATCGGAGTATTATTATATTGTAGTAGATAACCCCATGAGGGCAATATTTATTGGATTATGGCCGCCAACCATGATTGGACTATTAATTTACATAAACATAAAAAAGAATCAATAAGTGTTATGGATAATCTTGACCTAATTATATTTTCAGTTATTATTTCAGTAGCATTTATTATATTTATCGTAATGACGATTAGGGAATTTAGTAAGATGAGTAAAAACCCATACCAATCAGGAAAAAATACAGAAAATCCCCCAAATTAGAGTGTTCAATAGCTCTAGAAATTTATTCCTTGATTATATTTTTATTTATGAAAGCAATAGTTATAAACCTAAGGACCAAAGCGAATTTGAGATCCTGTCTGATTTATTGAAGAAGCTGGATATTTTTCCGTTCCAATGGAGGAAGAAAATTTAGAAGATCTTGGTTTGTCTAAAATGCCTAAAACAGTTAACAAAACTAAAAAGTTTAGTCAAGAGCCTTACCTTCCAACTCGACAATAATTTCATTTTTACGATTTATAACATCAAAAGGAGGATTATAGCCTAAAAAGTAAAATCGGTTTGTATATGTTATTTTCTCAGCATCTAAAGCTAATTTTAATTTCTGTTTATACTTTTCTATTTTTTCATCATCAGCCCAACCGCTAAAGGTGATGGCAGCAACAGTTTTTGCCGGTTCTTCCCTAAATTTGATCTGCGATTGGTTGGGTAGAGGTAGTGTTTCTTTTTTATATTTCTTTGGCACTAAAAACATCATGGTCATAGAGTCATCCAAAGACATGGCCACCGGGGAGGTCATCGCAATCTTTTCATTCTTTTCATTTCCGCCAAAAATGTATCCTCCTAAAATGGAGAATCCTTTACTCGATGCATCTTTATACTTATTACCGGGGAGTTGTACTGAAGTAAACAAACTTGCTTCGTAGGTACGTATTTCAAATATATCATATTTTTTATTGACTACATAAGGATAGCTTTCAATATTTCTTTGTCCACTCATAGCAAAAAGTTGAATAATAATAAAGGCTAATAGGATTACCCCGAGTAAGATTAATAGTATTTTCATTATTGAAATTTGATTAAAATGCCGTTTACGTTTTAAATGTGCAGGGGTGGTTTTCGGCTTAGCTATGTGTCGATTTTTTAGAACTAAGGTTAATAGAAGTCCTAATTTATACCCTTGCAAAAATGTTTCATAGAAGTAATAAGCAAATATATTGCCAAGCAGACATTAATAACAGTTTTTTATTTTTTAGGTCGATTTAGTAAGTTTTTAATTATAATAATAATTAATCGGCTTTTTTTGTCAAAAAATTGCCCAATTGCCCAAGTGCAACATGCAATTCCTACATAGCCTTCTGTTTCTACCGATATAATATCATTCAGAATGTCTTAACATTCCGTATTCGTCCAATCATAATTTCGTTGATATACAGGAATTACAAATTGCACATTAGGTGCTTGTAAAAAGTTATTTATCTGTAATTCGTTTGCCTTCATATTATTTAATTATTATTTACTTCAATTTCTTTTTCCCCTTAGCAGGTGGCAAAAAGTTCTCTCCTGTTATCACACTTTTACCTGTTTTTCCTTCTAATTCTTTTCTTGCATTTTTTGCCACAGATCCTCCTTTTTTTCCTGCCTTGGCATTTTCAATTACCCTTTGGATTGCTCTGCTTCCGCTATTTGTCTTGTTGAAAGTTCCGCCAATGCTGTAAAAATCAATTCCGCTTCACTCATGTGATCTCAGGTTTTGAGTTTTCAATCCCTTTAAATCTTTATGGCTTTTTACAGTTATTCCTGTCCATTCTTGATGAATAATATTGGTAAGAAAAGCAAATTCATCACCTTTTTGAACTCCACTTTCCTTCCAATAATCCGTAAGCTTATTGCGTGTATCCTGCCCAGTCATTCGCTGCTGAATCCACTTTTCGCTTCTACCAAGTTTTTGCCAGTTCTCACGTGCTCTATTCAATCCCATTTCGGGATCTTGAATTTCTTGTATCCGTTCATAACCTACTTTGGCAAGCCATTGCTTGAAGGGTTCTGCTTTGGGTGAGGGGATGGATTGAATAATACGAAACAAATTAGGGGTATCCAAACAATCGGTTGCATATTTTTTACCATCGACTGCCTCAAATTTCAGTTGTACGATATTTTCGTACAACTGACTTCCTTCCTTTGTCAATTTTTTCTTTAAATCGCTCCAGTACCGCTTAGGAATACTACTACCAGTTAATATTTCTATTACATCAATAACAGAAAAAAACCATTTTTCTAGTTCTGCATCCCAGTGGGTACGAACATTTTTACTTTCAAATAATTTAATGGCGGTTTCTTTGGTCATAATATATCAAATTGTCTGAACTATGATTTTTTTGATTCCTGTGATTGAGTTGATTTGAATTTCTTATTGCTGAGCCGTTTGAAGTTTAAACTTGTTTCTCCAAAGTTAATTAGCAAGCCTATTTCCAAATTTTAAGCTTCTAAATAATTGATAGCCTGGGCAAAATGAACATCCTCTAATTTGGTAATGGCCTTTAACTCAACTGAAATAATTCCTTCAACCCAAAAATCAACCCTCCAAGTTCCTATTTGTTCTTCTCGATAAAAGATAGGCATTTCAAATTCCCGGCTAAATACAATACCAGCCAGGGTCATTTCAATACCCAAAGCCCTTTAGTAAATCACCTCCTGTGCCAAGGGCATCCCTTTGGGAAAATCCATTACCCAAACTGCTATGAAAAGTCATTGCACATTTAATTATTTTACCTGTTAGTTCCGAATATTTATATTGTTCGTTTATCATATTGCAATCATATTAATCATTCAATCACAAAAATCATAGTTCAGACACCCTCTACAATTTTTATTTCTTCCTCGGTAAGGTCGTAAAGGTCATATATCATTTTGTCCAAATCGCTTTCAAGTTTCGTTGTGTTTGTTTCAGGACTATTTGATTTTACTTTTATAATTTTCTCGATTACTTCCTTTACACTATAAAGTACTCCCCATTGTTAGGACACCTGCTAAGGTAAATCTAATTTAATTAAAGGTTTATTGTTGTTGCTTGTGGTGTGGGAATGTGGGAAACTCCCTTCAGAGTTTTCCATATTCCCAC
>Ga0105051_10006251_pt1 | contig 12896 bp, 18 predicted proteins | sample FRY02_FD_78383 | JGI IMG/M metagenome (GOLD analysis project Ga0105051, IMG submission 78383) | Freshwater microbial communities from Lake Fryxell liftoff mats and glacier meltwater in Antarctica - FRY-02 (megahit assembly) | ecosystem: Environmental > Aquatic > Freshwater > Ice > Glacier...
CTTCTGTAGTCATTTCTGCCAAACGCAATAGTGCGGTTGATAAACCTCTTGATTCTCTCTCTAATTGCGCACCTCTTATTATTGCTTGAACAGCAGATGCGGAGGAATCAAACCCCTTTTCCTCGATAAAATCCATACCTCTTGATTGCAAAATTCTCGCCTTTGCTGCTTGCTCTTTCAACATCAAAACGCGAGTATTTACTAAATCATCTTCTGCTTTTACAATTGCTCTAGCATCTAATACATCCCCCCGCATATCCCAGCCATATTCGTCTCTCCAACGTTTGAAGGTTACTAGGTCTACAACTCGATCAAATTCATCTATAGGAAGAATTTCGTTTAGTCTTTTGACCAGAGTTGGGCGTCCAGCAGCCCACCACACCTGAAAACATTGCTCTTTATAAAACTCACTGTAATTTGTTAACTTTGGAACATTTGTTTTTGCCATACATCAATTATAGGCAAATATGCTAAATAAGTAAAATATGATTTATCTCATACTGTGCTATACCAAATCTCCCTCAACCCCAACTCTTTGTGCCATACAAAAGAAACCATAGACCTTACCGCGCCCATATAACCCTTATCGTAATGCCACTGATCAATATTAGTCAGACCTGGGAGATAACGCAAAATTGTACCACCATCCTCTTTACCCGATTGAGAATGAAAATTTCCGGAATGTATTTCTGAATATCTGGTTTTTCCCCAATCCTCCCTTGCTTCCACTTGTAACCAAGACGAAGCTCTTGCTTTTGGAATGTCTCCATGCATCCAACCAACTAAAGATGTTCCAATTACTCTATATTTCCTAGACTTGTGCTCAGAATCAAACGTTATATTTTCATTATCCTTGAAAAAAGCTTCTAAAGTCTTAATAAGATGATAGCCACTTAACCTATCATGATTTCCAGCTATATAAAGAACTTCCACAGGCGAGATTTCTGATAATTTGCTAATAACTCTCACAAAACTATCTATTCCCAAGTCAAAAATGTCGTATGGAGATAGCCCGTCTGTAGTAACAATTGTTCCAGAAGTAGTAGCCTTCTGAAAATTATCATAGTGAAAAATATCTGCTAAAACAGGAAAATAAATTTTGTCAAACTTTCTATTCCCAACTCTATTAATTATGTCTGCTATAGCTTTCTCAAACCTCTCTTCTGGACTATGGTTAGCATCACTGCCAAAATGCAAATCACATACATCTATCTCTAAAACATCATCTGATGAGGAATAATTAACTTTTGGTGAAATAAACTTTGTAATAGACTCTTTCCTAGTAAACATTCCCATAACATCGTCCAAAGAAATGTCCTCTAAAGTTTTCGGCCTAACAGTAATCTTACTCTGATACATAACCTGTTGACCATCTTCTACTAGACCATGCCACCTATTACTTTTTGCAAAAGACAAGACCCATTTTTTAGGATCAAATCCGTGTGCAAGTAAAATAAACTTATCATCTTTCATCTCTGCTTCGCACATTTCAATCAATTTATCAGACGAATAAGTTCCATCTGGATTTTTAGTAGATGAATCAGAATATTTAGCTGACTCGTTAGCGGTAAAAGTTTTACTAACAATTCCCCTTCTTTTTCTTTCGTGTAAAAATGTGTATCTAATTATCTCCCCACTATCATACCCCCACTTTTTTGCTAAATCTGCCCAAAAAGGCTTATTTCCAGTAGATTTGTTCCAAAAACTAAAACAGTCTATAAATACTTCCTCGCGCAAGATTACCTCCTAGACTTTTATGAAGTCTACAATATCATACTAACTTTTAAGGTGCAAATTTGCAAAGGCTAATTTCATGCCAATTTCAGGAGTGCGTTTTCAATTGCTGTATCCAAATTTTTATCTGCATACAGCAAATAAGTACCATGATTACGCCAAGCATTCAAAGACGCTTTGTAATCAGTGTAATCTCTACAATTTTCTTTCTTCGGCTTTACTCCAACCAATCTATTTGCTTCCTTTGGGTCAAGAGCATATACCATGAATAATCCGCCGTCATCTCGAATTATACCGATAAAAATATGCCCAATTTCTCCAAGCGCATAATGAAGTTCAGAAAGTTTGCCCATTAAAACCCTCCTCTATATTTATCCACCAAGAAATTGTATCGTTTTACACCGCTTCTATACAATTTCATATCTTCTGAATTAATTTCTTCTATCTCTCTTTTCATTTTTCCACTTAATTTGTATTCAGAAGTATTTCTCGCGTAATTCCTATTTATATGAACATCGAAAACTATCTTTTTTTCTGGTGCAAACATATCATAAAACAACTTCAAACTATCGTTATAATCTTCAAATAGCCCCACAAAAGAAAAATCGTTTACTTTTAGCGGATAAAACCTTTTTGTAAACATATTAGGAATTAGCCTGGCAAAATCTACTATAGATAATCCTTTTTTAATAAGTTGATTACAAGCTGGCTGATCTGGGTCTGGCCCTTTTAACCAATAATAATAATGACTTATAACCCTCTCTACAGGGTTTCTAACCCAACAAATAAAATTAGCTCCAGGAATGTTAAAATATCTCTCCATAAAAAAATGACCATAAATTACTGTCGTTTTGTTAGTATGCCTAAGCCGCTTTAATAAATAGCCGTGAGGAGGCTCACTTACATAGTCAGGATGTTGACAGGGGGTGTAATCATGAAAAACATTTCGTTTACCATAAATAGTTTCTAAATGACTTCTAAAAGTTAGTCCACCAACTTTAGGCATATGATTACCAATTATTCTCATTTTTTTCTCCTTTTTAGATTACTTGTGCATCACTAAAAACCGCCCCTATAAATTCCATAATACACAATCATAAATATAGTCCACAGAATAGCCACAAATCCGAGAATGGGGTGTCTTTTTCCATCAATCACAATCAGGAAAGCCGCTAGTGCAAATAAGACAATCCCAAAATAAGCGTAAAATGTGTACATTTCAAATATACTCCCACCGTCCAATAGTTTCTAAATACTCTGCTCTACGTTCCTGTAGTTTTTCAATAGCCTTATCAGATGTCCCCAATCTATGATATTCCAAATGATGTTCATGACACATTGGCACTCTATTTTTCCACTTCATAGAATCTTTTCCAGATGATCTAGGAATAATTTCGTTAATTTCACTTGCAAACTTATGACAGGGATTATCTAATCCTATACACCTATGTCTAAACAGCCAGTAAATGAACTTTTCTACAGAATAAAAATGATCTTCAAGAACTGAATCTTTATAAATATAAATTTGATCTTCGTTTTGCTCAACTTGAACAACCATTAAATTTCCTCATATTCCTGTACTTCAGGATGGTTATTCATAAATCTTCGGAATTGATTTTTAGTCATCGTGATTTTAGCATGTCTAGCTAAAGTCGTATTCCATTCTTCATCAGTTAATAACATCCCTTGCTCTAAAAGCATACTTGCATAAATCTTTTTAGCATATTCTAAATTTCTAAATGCAAATCTCCAAGCAGCTTGCCATACAGCACCAGTTGTCCAAATTTTTCCATTTTCTGGGTTTTTTCCCCATTTATCAGCAGCCCATTTTACTAATTTATTGTATGATCTACCACTTCCCATATCAATAAAGTAGTGATTGAATAATGCTTCCCCATCTAATATTTTTGGCCTTCTTTTACCTGAACTCATCTTATTTTTCCTTTTTATTAGAACTTTTCAAAAATAAAATTACTACAACTATTGTTACTATTACATCTACTATTCCAAATATTATCATTCCTTCTGGTGTACCTGGCATATCTAATCTCCAAACTAAAACTAAATTTTCTAATTAACTATATACCATTATAACAGAAAGTACATTAATTTTAGATTAGAATAAAGTATATACTTTTAGTATAGATTTTTTTATACGATAAATTGAATTTTAACGGTTTTCTCCCCTCACTAAAGAGAGAAACGAAAAACAAATTTTGTTTTTACGTAGTCAGGTTATTTTTGTATCGCTACAAAATCGGGTGCAGGCGCAGTTTTGATTCATGCCCTTTCCTGACTCTCCCCGGCCTCACGGCCCTGCGGCGGTCGAGTCTCTTACGAGTTATATCCCCACTCTGCATTAAAGGTTTATTTCTCTACTTCTTCCATCCCGCGTAAACGTGCCTCTGGATTATATTTCTCACCAGCGTAGTGAGTGTTTGGGCGCTTGTATTATTTCTGTATGATCTGCTTGAAGCAAAAAGCAGGCCAATTGACAGGATAATTCTATTACACTGTGTAAAACAAAAAACTCTCTTGTGGCTTACCTGTTTGCCTGTTCATAAATGTTATAACTAAGGATTATACATTGACAAACAGGAAACCCACAAAAGAGCTTCTATCTTAATTATGACAATTTTATGAACATCTACATTATACTCATTTTCTGAAAACATGCAAGGGTATTTATATATTCTCATAAAACTCTAATCTAATGTTAGTAAAATAGTGCTATTATGTTGAAAAGGAGATTCCTTAATAAATTCTAAAAATTTTCTCGCTGCGATTGGTTGTATGTTTTGGGTAGCTGTATTTGTGGTAGTTTTCATTGTAGTTGTCATCAATCCTATGGGATGGCCCTGGTAGTATAGTACAGAAGTCTCATATTGCTCTAAGGTAAAGACTATTATAATATGCTAGTATTTAATAGTCGGCCCTAGGCTCATCCTAATTATACATGCTTCTCTCAACTTAGGGCCGACAAACTCTAGGATTTGGGAGAAGCATTTATAATATATTTTACACGGAGTAAAGATGAAAGATAGGCAAATTTATTTATACAATACCGAAATTTATGAAATAGGGTTCGCGCTTGGAGAAGAAGAAAAACAAGAGAGGTTCGTTTCTCAAAGATGTGGCTGGATAGAAATTTCAAACGGTGAATATTATAGAATTAGGGATGCCGTTAACCATGCCCGTACTCTATTTGTGTCTAACATAAATAATATGCTATAGGATAAAGGGTGTAAATATGAATGAAAATCTTTTTGATAAGTTAAATGATTGGGTAAATAATACGGAAGGCTCTCTAGTAAATTTTTTAACCGCGTTTGCGCCTTGGCTTGCTCCACTTGCTCCGGCTTACATGACTTATGTTCACATGGTTGACTTTCTTTTATTTCCAAAACCATTAGCATTTTCTTTAGCTCTTGTAGTAGAAATTTTGGGATTTGGTACAGTAAGTACCTTCCTCGATTTTTGGTTTTTCAACCGGAGAAATAAGGCGGCAGTAAAGAAAGCCCCCATTTGGCTTGTAATGGTTTCTTTTGGATTCTATTTGGGTTTAATTTTAGTCTCAAATGTGATGATCGATGTGGCAAAAGCGTTTGGAACGGAGATGCACCAAAATCTTGCTATTGTTTCAGTAAGAGCACTCCTCACTCTCCAAACAATTCCAGCGGCGATTATTGTTGCTGTAAGGACAGGACATCGTGATCTTATTCGACAAATTAGTTCGGAAAAACAACAGAAAGTTTCGGAAAGTTACCAGAAAGTTTCCACCAATGAAAAGGATGTTTCTGATAATTTACCGAAAGTTAGTGACTGGAGAAACCTGCGCCCCAAACTTTCTGATGAGGATGTGTATAATTTAGCATACCTTTCTCCTGGTGGAGTTCAAGAGACGGCAGGTAAGTTTGGGGTGACCGAGCGGACGGTAACTAATTGGAGAGAATATGCTCGTAAAGAAATTGGAGTAGATTAACGTAATTTATAAACAATTTTGGAGTCATGATAGATACAGGAGAGACTAAATGAGCAGAAAAATTAGTATAGATTCTAATGGGATTATGGCCTTTGTATGGTCGTCAGTAGATTTCCTTATAACGATAATCAAAGGGATTTTGATTATTGGTGGGGCTATAGGAGCATCATTAGCAGACGTTGTTTTTGGTGCGCTTACACTTTCTTTATTGCTAGTAAATATAGAAGGTACAGCTCCAGAGGTTCGATACGCGCCTATACTTGTTTCTATGGGAGCTTCTGGAATTCAACTTATTTTGTGGCAGCTTATCCAAAATAAGGGAGGCATCGCTAGATTATGGAAATCTAGGGATTTTGCACTAATAGTATCTTTATTTGCAGTCGTCCTCATGAAATTTGGAGATGATTACATGGATATTGCTATCATAAATTATTTGATGGTGGGCAGCGTGCTTCCTACATCTTTAGGCCCAACTATGTTTAGTTTCTTGAAAGCAGCAGTGTTATTCATTGTATGGGTGCTAACAGGATTTTCAGAAATTTTCGTAGTAAATGCTGTAGAGATATTAAAAGGATTTAAACAAGACACGCCCTCTCAGAAAAATCAACAAAGTCATAATTCTTCTCATAACAATCCTGGGAAACAATATAGGCCGAATAATCCACTAAGCCAGGAAACCTTTGATAGGCTGCGTAATAGAAATAAGTAGTGTCTCATAAAGGAATAGTGTATAAGTGCTTTTGTTACAAGAAATTATATTATTTGTAATAAGGTTTTCCTTGATGGGAATTTATGTTTTGGCGATAGTTGATGTTCTTTTTGGTTCTGGGGTTACGAAAAAGAAGGAAGTAAAAAAGAGTGGTTATGGTGTAATTTGGAGAATAGGTGAATAAGATGAAAAATGCAGTTGTTTTAGATTGCGATGGAACTGTTTTTGATTTTGAGGGATTATTTTGTAAAAAGTTTGGGTGGGAGAGAAGGCATTTTGTTAATCTAGAAATGCGGTATCCTAATAAGGCTTACGAGATTGAGTTATTTTCCCTTTCATCACGAACATACGAGCAGCTAGATATTATCGAAATGGGGGTAAAGATTGCTAGATTTTGTGATGAAATTTTTGATATTCACTTTGTAACCAATAGGCCAAGTCATACAACGCAGGTAACTGGTTTAGCATTAAAGAGCAACAAAATTCCTTTCAAGTATTTATCGGTAGGTGAAAACTCAAAAATTCGTCGCATCCAAAGAATTTCTCCATTGTTTATTGTAGAGGATCTACTTTCTGTAGTAGAACCTTGTGCAGATTTAGGCATTTCGTCATTTCTTATTGATAGCCCCTGGAATCAAAAAGATGGTTTACATCCTTTAATTCATCGTATTAAAACTTTCGAAGAATTTTTAGTTCTTTACACGGTGTATTTTAAAGAGTTTATACGTGCCTAGTGGGGTTGTGCATTATCATTATTATAAAAGAATATTGGTTGTAGTAGTTCCTGCATCTATTGGCATTATGTTTATTAATTTATATGCCGGTATGGGGTTTTTATCCGGATATTTTTTCCACAGATGGTGTGATAATGATTGGGATATTATGGGAGCATCATCCAGTGAGGGGCGGATGGTGAATGAGCTTCCAATTGTGGGTCATTTTTTATTCGGTATTTCTTCCACCTATGGAAGTGTGTTCAGGAAAACTCATCGAAAATTTGTTTCTCATTTTCCATTCTTTTCAACATTAATTCGATTGATGTTTTTAGGAGTTCCTATTTTCTTTTTCTTGAAGTCGTTTGATTTTGATTTCATGCAAGAATGGTTTCAATTAGGTTTATTATTCTTTTGGCTTGGTCTATCTTTTGCAGATTCCATACATTATCTGTTGGATTTATTAGTCGGGGAATGATAAAATTAGATGAAGAAATCTTAGAAAAGCATTGTGGAAATCTTATATCGTTAAATGAGTAACATTAGGTGACAAAGATAAGCAGGCTATAGAATGATTATAAAATCTCCAATTGTATACGATATAAGTCATTATAAAGAAGTTGCTGACTTCTCAAAAATAGTTCCTCGACCTTTCTTGATAATAACCAAAGCAACAGAGGGGTCTTATTTTGTAGATAATAAGTTTGTTCGCTTCTTTAATGGTATGAAGCAGGCTGACATTCACAGGGGTTGTTATCACTTTAATCGAAAATCTGTAAATCCGGCTATACAAGCTAACCATTTTATAAATACTATTAAAGCGCAAATAACTAATGATGATGTTTTGGTACTGGATGTAGAAGAGGGAGGAGAATCTGCTTCTGCTCTTATGGAATTTATACAAATTGTGAAGGGAGTTTACCCAAAGAATCCCTTCTTAATTTATTCTCGTAAGAATATCCTAGACCCTATAGCAATGACAAGTTCACAAAGAGAATTTTTTAAATCGATTCCCATATGGACTGCCGGATACCCCTTTAACCCTGATACTTATCCAACCCCTCCGGCTGGATATATTCCAGATAGAGCTAAGTATGGGCCTGTATGGTTGTGGCAATACACGAGTAGCGCGATAATAGGGGGAATACAGGGGTCTGTAGATTTGAATTGGATACACCCTGACCTTTACGCTATAATTAATACAGGAGGTCAAGTAGAGCCTCCTCCACCTACGCCTGGAGATTTAAACATGACTGAAACATTCCCCAACGGGGTAAAAATAACTACTGGTAGAGAGTATAACAGTGATTATGAAACTATCATCATTCCACCCACAGCGATTTCGAGTGCCACACTAAATTATAATGGAAGTTGTAAAAAGGGGCAGGTTTTAGATGGGGATGTTATTTTCAACTGGTCTCCGTTCTGGGCTTGTAATGATGTAAATACCGGCTTGAAAATTGATGGTAAAGAAGTTGCCCCTTATAATACAAATAGTTTTGCTCCCTGGATTAGTTGGGATTCCAATGGAGTTTTAGTGATAGAGTTTAATGCTAATCTATGGAAAAATCGCTCTACAGCTGGACAAGGGTTTCGTTACATTATTCAGGATGGTGTGAAGAATCCAAGATGGAATTTTTCTAATAGCAGTATTGTTGCATGGTCTGAGACTCATCCTCGAACATTTGTTGGTAAATTATATGATGGCAGTACAGTTATTGTTGTAGTGAGGGGGAGGGATAGTTTAAATAAAGGCTGGACGCTACACGAGGGGGCAGCATTTGGACTTTTACTCGGCTTACGTCAGATGGTTGATGGAGATGGTGGTGCATCAAGTCAAGTTGTTGTGAAATATTCTGACGCCCCTATTAATGTGTTTTGGGGAGTAAATTCAGAAAACCGCTCTGTTCCTGTGTTTGGAGTGATTAAATTAAAACAAAAGCTTTCAACCGGAGTGATTGTAGAACCTCCTCCTCCGCCCCCGCCACCTCCTGTTGGAGACGATATTTTTTACTCGTTTGTTGGTGATATAACAATTGTTTTGAAAGACTCTTCTGGAAACATTATTCAAACAAGTAAAAACGATAACGAAGTTAGGTGGGGAAAGGTGTAGTGATGTCGGTTCGTTATATAAAGCCAGACAAGCCTATAATCCTTATACCAGATTCTGGGGTTGGGTCTTTGGATGCAAATAAAATCTACGGATATTTGCTTCATGACTACCAAGTTGGTAGTTGGTGGGGAGTGGATAAGATTAATAAAACTCGTTGGTATCCTAAAACGTATGGAAATCCAGAGACGGTGGCAACATTCTTAAAAGAAGATCGTGTATCTTTATCTCCAGCTTGGCAAGATTTTCATAAGCTTATGTTCACTCTTGCTGCGTTTGGTGAAGCTAAGCTCTCTTTATTTTCAGAAATAAGTCAGGCGTTTGATAGTGTTATGTCTCCAACACGTGTAATAACGAATGACAAGGGATTCCCCGAGGGGTATATGCCTCTTTGTATGGGTGGAAATATTGTAGAAATATATGGCCTAAATATCGAGCGTCCAAATGCTAAATTTGGCCTGTCTTACAAAATCAAATGTTTGGATGGTTCAAAAAGTCCTCCTGACGTTGAAGATATTTTTTGGAATCATCCAGAATTGTGGTCAAAAGCTACGGTGGCTCGTTATGCGTATTCAAATGATGATATTCCGCTATCTAATCCCTGGTCACACGTTATTCCATTTCCACAACTAGATAAATACAATGCTCATGTTCCTTTATTAAACATATCCAACACAGGATATAACTGGATTCCAATTCAACGAATGGGGTTGTGGGAAAACAATTTTGCCCCAAACCCATATAATCCAAAACAATCAAAAGCTTTTGAATAAGGCAAAAACAACAGAGCTGTAGGAGGCTCAAATATGAAAAACTTAATATTGCTATTTGTAATTCTATTATCTGTGGCGTGTGTTCCGGTTCCTGAGACAATAACGCCCACCGTAACTTTAACCGAAATTACGGCTACAGAAACAGAAACTGGTGCTCCAACTGTAACAAACACATCCACTAAGACGGCTACGGTAACTGCAACCCAGACTATATCGCCCACTACGCCACCAACCGTAACCCGAACTCTGACAGCCACAAAGACACCGACAGTTGCGGCCTCCAAAACACCAACCAGGACGCCAACTCCAATTAAAACGCCTATTGTCACTACTCCACTCCCCCCCGATGATGGGATTGGGCCACTTGAGTTGGTTTACAAGCGCGGCGGGATTTGGCTTACGCCTGATGAAATACAACAAATACCAATGGATAATGACTCTTGGGATATTATGGTAGATTGGGCTAAAAAGCCGATGGATATTGTCAAGGACATCACCTGGACTGCCGGTGGTGCAGGCTCTGGTGATAGTCAGACACCAAGAGCAATCCTGGCCCGAGTTATTGTGGGGATGAGAACCAACAATAACCAAATGTTGCAAGAAGCCAAAACAGAGATTGATAGAGTTCCAGAGGCCATTACTAAAGCACTAACCAACGAAGATGAGAAGTGGCCGCAGAGAAATATTGGCCCGATTGCTGTAGCGGCTAACTTGCTGGATTACAGACCACAAGTTCTGCTTGACGCTTTACACTATGTAATCTATGTCGAGAAGTTTGACGGAGAACGGATAACGATAAGAGATACCGGACTTAATGGTCTGACAAATAAGGCTAGTTGGGGTAGATGGTCTCTCCTGACTGTGGCGTATATTATTGAGGACTTTAATACAGTCAACTTGGTAGTAAAGGCACATTCTAAGGCTATGGGGGAGCGTAATTGGGCTGGAAAGGTAAACGATTTCAAATTTAACTTGTCCGGTACGGGCGCTGGTGACGACTGGCAGACATTACAGCCTGGAGGCAAAAGCGACCCTATTGCCATTATGCCTGCGGGTATCTACTATCTAGATCATGGGGTAGGAGGACTTTGGTTGGCAGACCAGTACAGGTCAGGTAATGGCCCCGTATGGCCACCGGTGTACACTAATTACATCTATGAGGGTATGTCAAGTTATGTAGCTGTAAGTTGGGCCGCACACCATTTGGGGTATGAAGATGTGTTTGCCCTGGGTGATTATGCTCTGCTCAGGTCTCTGGTATTTCAATACTCAAACTTTGATGGCAAAGCGTCGTGGCCTGTGGAAGGTAACGACACTTGGATTGCTCCTGGTATCATGGCTTGGGCTAAACCAATCTTTGGTGATCAACTACCTGATTACATTAAACCAGAGTCAAATGCAGGAATATCTTGGCCTATTTCTGTACCCCCATCTGGTCCTCCGGGACGAGGTATGGGATTTATGTACACAACTCACTATGCAAGATTAGTGCCGTCATTAATGCTGTTAATAGATTATTAGACATTTTTCTAATCATAGTTTAATGTAGAAGTTTAGTAGTAGTGTATACTATAAATGGTTGTGGTTATGGGGATTTTCTCCTCCTTTTGGGTTGGCTGCTAGGAAAGACTAGTCGCGAGCAGGGCGCGTTATAAAATTGGCGCTGGTAACGTCAATCCCTGCAAAATAAAATTTTTAAAGGAGATAAAATGAATCGTGGTCAACAACTTACATTGTGGGGAGGTATTTGCCTTGTAGTGGGCGCATTGCTTCCTTGGGCAAATTTAACGAGCGCGTTTTTTTTCGTGTCAGATAGTTTGGCCGGGTATGAAGGAGACGGATTATTCACAGGCGCTAGTGGTTTGATATTACTCATTAATGCACTAACAACAAAAGGTAAATTAGGGAAGGCATATTCAATTGCAGCAACTATTTTTGCTATTCTTGTAGGATTAATTTTAATTAACGACTTAACAGGGATTAATACAGTTGTGAGTAATGCTGAAAGTGGTGTAATAGCTTCTGTCGGAGTTGGAATCTACATCAGTATAATCGGTGCAGTATTAGCAGCAATTGGTGGACTTCAGACTTCATAAAGCACTATCATTGCCTGAACCTGAAACAACCTGTGTAAATAATGAATGGTGCAAATAAAAAAGTGCCAAAAGGATAAAACAATGAAAAACGATAAAACTCAGATAAAAGAAGCGGGGGATGATAGCAAAGAGTATTTCCATTTTCGCGCCTACCTTTCCGCTTGTGATGCGCTAATTCGACTCCGCAAAGATTTCGCGGACATCTCCAGTGCCTTGCACGCGAAAAAGGAAGAAGTTGTCGAGCTTCGCAATAGACTCGATAAGTATTATGAAGATTTTGACGAAATCTCCCACGTCTTGCATGTTGCCGAGCGCGAGAACGTCCAGCTGCTAGAAATTAAGAAGGCGGCGCAGGCCGTCGTTAGGGACGCTGACAATTACGAGTTTATGTTCAACGATGACGAGCTGGAGAACTTGAACGTGCTGGCCAATGCGGTAAAGGAGCAAGCATGACCGCCACGGTCCAAGTAACCCTCAAGGGCAACTGTTCGTGGAACTGCACCAACACCAACGCCGAGTTGGTGCACAAGGCGGCCCGCCGCCACGTCTCGCGATTCGGCCACAAGGTGAGCGTCGAGAAGGGGACCATTACTCACTATGAGAAAATGTAGTGAGGATAAAATGATAATTGTATTTTTAATCGGTCTTTGTGTATATTTTTCCCTGTATGGCGGCACGCTGGGTGCGTCTACAACCCAAATGGTTTTTGTTTGGGTTGTTCTGGTGGTTACTATCGCGAGCTTTGTGCGGGCAGCGTCGTCCTCTTGCATCGGGGACGA
>Ga0105051_10006257_pt1 | contig 12891 bp, 3 predicted proteins | sample FRY02_FD_78383 | JGI IMG/M metagenome (GOLD analysis project Ga0105051, IMG submission 78383) | Freshwater microbial communities from Lake Fryxell liftoff mats and glacier meltwater in Antarctica - FRY-02 (megahit assembly) | ecosystem: Environmental > Aquatic > Freshwater > Ice > Glacier...
AACCTTTGGTCACAATTCTCTCGGGAAAAAGGTTACCATCATTGAAGCAGATATGATCGCCGGGATCAGAAGAGATATTAGTGATTCAAGATTTTCGGATAGGTTTTATCCACTAACGATATAAAGCAAGCAACTTATGAATTAAAGCAAGCAACTTGGGACTTAAAGCAAGCTAACTGGATTATAAAGTAAACAAATTGCAATTGAGAGCAAACAATATGGAAAAAATACTATAAATACATAAAAAAAGCCTTAAATAGGTAGTTTTAATTTGGTTCGATCTTAATCCAAATAAAAGTTTAACCACATGCTGAACCCATCCCCAAAGATATAACTTAAAAATAGATTTTTAGGAGGAGAAGTCAAATCTTTTAAATTAAGAGCATAAAAAGTCCTTAACTAGACTTCGGTTGAGATGCATAGGAATCCAAGTTCAAAAATAAAGAGGAAATACATTAAAATAGTTTCAAACAAAAAAGTTTCCGTTACATAGGGTCCCTATAATTAGAAATTTAGCCCAAAAAGTAATGAAAACAATACAATAAATAAAAACCATTGAATTTTAAGCATGAGCTGCTCACTTGATGAGATAAACTTAACAAAAATTATATTAAATCACTAAAAATCAATATTTTATACATCTTTTTTGAAATTTAACTTAGTTTTTCTTATTTTTTTACTCGATAAATATAATTTAACAACTATTTTGGACTTTTCTATAATTTAATTTTTGCTAAAATTGTTTCTTTTTAATTTAGGGTTTAATTTTACGTATAATTATAGTTTATCTGCTAATAATTATCATTTTCAGATAAATACAATACTTAAATTGCCAACTTAACGAGTCATTATGATTCTTTTAAGCCTAACTCTAAGTGCATAAGACGAGAACAAACTTGATTTGGAGTCAAACAGGCGAAACAGTCATCATAATCCAGTTATTTAATTATTTACTTGTTTTGTTTAATTTTACTATTAATGTTAATATTACCAATCCTAAAGTGATCAATGATAAATAATAATTAAAATTAGTACAAATATTCTATTCATTGACTATATTTATCTTTTATGATATGATTTTTAACATAAGAAAACAGAAAATAATCATGATACAATAGTTTATGCCCTTACGTGATAACGTAGGATTTTATGTGAATAACGTAGGATTTCATGTGAATAACTTAAACGACCCTAAAATAGTTCAAGCATGCGTGATGTTTTACTATTTTTGGCCGATTAATTCAAGATATTTGGGCATGTTATGGGTTTTTAAGAAATCTAACTTGTTTTTCAAGACATTGACAATATTCTTTTTGTCTTTGACTCCTAATTTTAAAGCGATATTATCGAGAATTATAGCGTACTTGTTCTCTTGCAATTTTTTATCCTGGTCTGAATTTAAGTTTTATTTTGACTTTACCCTGGTTTACTTTTTATGACCCATTTTCTTTATTTCATTTTGAACTTATTATTAGTTTTCTTACTTTATTCTTTCGTAGTCAGCCATCACTTGTTAGAGCTTGTTTTTTCTCTAAAAGTAGGCTATTTTTAACTTTTTGTTTCTTTCGTTTTATTCCATTAGCTTTTTGAACTTATCACTATTTTAGAACTCAAATCCTTAAAATTAAAACAGTTCTCGCAGACTTTCATAATCTTACTATAGTTTTTGTAGTTTTTATTAGAGAAGACGAGTCTTTTTTTATTGCATTAGTTGGAGGCTCTTTTATTACTTGTTCTTCATATGCCCCGATAACGAGGACTCAAGCCTGTTTTTTTCCTCCTTTATATCCTCAGTAATTATAGAATTTATGTTTTATATCTGTTTTTAAAGCTTAGACTTTTCTTACAGATAGTTCTGAGCTTACCTCTCTACAAGTTGCTTGTTTTTTTACTTTTAGCTTTAGAGCATGTTTTGCTTTTATTTTAGCACCTTAATCTACTCAAGCTATTCAGTTATCGATTTCATGTTTAGCTTCTCGAAGCTGATCATTTTTTTTAAATTTTAAAGCAGATAGTTAAGAGATGCAAGATATTCCTAGTTTTTAGTCTTGTTTTAGGAGCAAAGTTTCAAAATTATCTTAAGCCTCTCTTTTTGAAGAAGACTCTTACAAAAATAGCTAATGGCTTCTTCTTTTTTCTTTATTAATTAATCCAAGATCTTGTTCTTTTTGTGCTGTTTTTAGCTTTCATGTTAGTTTGAGAAATTCTTTTTTTGGTAAAGTTCCTTAACTTTGAGCTATTGATAAGTCTCGGATAGTTTCTTGTTCTCGTATATAATTTTGTTAAGCTTTTTCTTTTTTTGTTATATATGAGATTTAATGTATGAAAGTTCATAATTGGTGTGTTCCTTTATTACCCATTTCAATTTGGGTAAAACTTCATTTGGCTAAATTCCTTCCATTGATGGAGGTTAAAATTGTTTCCTCAACGATATAAATTTCATATCTTATTGACAGTTTTCGTTGATCTCGCTCAGAAAAATCTCAGACTGGTGGAAACTTTCTTGATCTTCAATTTTTAATCTTTTTTTTCTTATTTCTAGTTCTTTTGATAAGGCGTTTAAACTGAAATCTGGTACAACACTGACTTTTTGAGCAGCTAATCTCGCTTTGGGAGATGTTGTTTATCCAAATTTCGATCCATTGAATTTTGATATGTTGAAAATATTAGTCTTAGTTTTGGAAAAGCTTTTGCTATCAATATAGTCATCCTTTTTGGTAAACATCTGTCTCTTTTTTTATCTGGCCTCTATAGCTACCAATAGAGCCTGTTTTGTATATCGAGATTACTGCTATAAAGTATCAAAATCATCTCCTTATATTTTCTTACATAACTCTGGAGTAGTCGAATAATTATTTTGTAAGGAAATACACACCCAAGGAAATTGAATCCATATCCATCTTTTGTAGTAGTAAAGTGACGGCTTTATATTTCTCATTCGATAATTTTATCTGATCTTGTTAAAAGAGTATTGAACTTTATTTTGGCTGTTTGGGTTCACAGATTGATAAATCTCATCCACATCCAGATAAGTGTTTTCAGTAACACAAGATTGACAGGTTTGAGGACCGTATGATTCGTCTTTTTTCATAAACTATTCAAGAACTTTTAAATAAAAGTTTCTGAACTTTTATCGGTTCATTGGCACGTCGACGTTGAGCTGTTAAATGTCTGACAAAATTTTTATGTTTGAGGTGGATTTTTTTTTTATTTCACCTTTGCTAAGTTACTCCAAGTCTCTCATCATTTAATTGATAGAATTACTGTAATTGACTGTTTCCATATGAGGGTCGTTTTTTTGAGTGGCTTTCATTTGTTAAAATTCAGGTGTTTCTTTAGGAAAGTATTTCTCTCTCAGTTCTTTTATTTGTTACTCTACGTTAAATTCTTGATTTAAATCAAAATCTTCATTGTTGTTAAAGGAATTGTCATAGAAAATGTCCAAATCAGAAAGCTACTTAAGTAGGCCAACTTTGTGGAGTTAAACAGCATTGCCCTAAATGTATGGATGACGGAAATTAGGAGTTTAGTAAGTCTCAAAGTCACTGAATTCCTTTAAGAATCTGGAAATCTGTACTATTATTCTGAATATGTTTTCATCTGAAGGATGATAATGCATCGAAAAACCTTCAATTGCCTTATTATATTCGATTACCGGATCAAAACCTTTTTATTCCAGTTTCTGCCAATACCTACTGAGTTCATATTTGTTGTTGTAGTTAAACATTAGTAAAAAGTTTTCGATGTTTGATATGATTTATTTTAACTTAAAGTAACTTTTTGCCGCAAAAAGATGATAAGTCTGCTCTTAAAGCTTTCTAGTACAGTTCGAAGTGCTTTCAAGAGATAAAGCCAGAGATTCATGATAAGATACCAATATATCTGAATAGTTACCACTCGAATTATTACTTTAGAAACTTTTTGCTCGATTGAATACTGTTTCAATAAATGAGGTTGATTTAATTGAGTAAATTCCTTCGTATTTTATTAACACAGAATCGAAGATAATCAGGAAAAAGCTCCATTAATTTTAGCTTATTTTCCCAATATTAATTATTTCTTTAGGAGCCAGACCTTTTTGCGTCAAGCACAGGTAAATCAGAATGTTCTAAAGTTTGTTTTTTAATGGTGAATTTTACACCCAAAAATCAATAACGAAATTGTAAAGTTAAGATATCCTTTAAATTTTGTCAAGCTTTTTGAAATTCATTTTTTCTGTTAAAATTTGTCTGATTAAACTTGAGTTTTATTTCATCCCTTAAGCAGATCTTTTAATTAAGAGACTTCCTTCGAAGAATTAAATAAAGTTATAAGTGTTGCTAACTGGTTCAAATTTGTGAATTAATTTTTAGATAGTTTACTTGTATATTTTTTCGATGGAAGCTTAAAGTATTGATTACTGCTATAATGCATTTTTTAGTATAGAGAAAGTGATTTCAGGATTTAATTTAATATCTACAATTTAACATTGGATTCTTTCCAGATGTTAGAGGCTTTCTGATCCTTTTGAGGCAGTGACAATAACTTTGACATTTTTGGGAAATAATTCGGGGAGCCAGAATGCAATATTAGCCTATTTTCCTGTTTAACTGTCGATAAACTGATCAACTCCTTAGATGACGATAACAATCTTATGATAGATTTATTGTGCACAATAAATGACAAGTTGTTTTTGAATTTAAGAGCTACAGATATCCAACCAGTACGCGAAGAATTTTCGTATGTTTTCCTCCAACAGGTCGACATTTTGCTTCAGTTTCAAAGCTTCTCTAAGCTTTATGATAATTCTGTAAAGTGAGTAGAAATAATTGCGGTTATTACTGCCATTGCTGGCAAAATGCATTATGGTCAAAGCTTTTTACTTTTTGTAGGAACTGGATGATTGATTTTTTTACCAATTTACCAAAATGGTCTTCATTCCACATCCTGGCTCAGTCTTAAATACTAAAGGTTTGTTTGGAGTGCTATCATCTTAAATCCAGCTTGTGATTTTATGAATATATTTCTCTTGGCCTGAGAAAAACTTTTTCTTTTCGTAATGTTGCATGGTGCATTTACTCAGACTAAAATCAACAAAAAATTACTCAACATAGTTCGTATATCTATCATATAGGTTTTTTTTTTTAATTGTGATATTTTAGCCCTGTTTTGAGTCGTTGTTTCTTTAAGAACTATTTTCTTTTAGGGAATTTTCCATTTTTAGATTATAATTCGATTTAGAAGTTTATAAATATTTATAATTTTAAAAGTTTATAAAATTTAAAGACAAAATTTTCTTTATACTCTGTTTATAAAGCTCAGCAACAAACAAAATATAGTTTAAGATACGATCATACTTGATAAGAGGGCAAATGACATTTATAGTCCTCAATTCTCGAGTTACAAAGTAAAATAGAAAAACCGCAAGAACTTGAACGTCGATTAAATATCTTTAAGACTTTCCAAATTTTCAAACTACCTCGAACAAAGCTCATCGACCTTAAGAATTAAAAATTAATGATTGACATAAATAACAATTTAACTCAGCCAAGTGTGGAGTTCAAGAAAAAATATCCGAGAGAAACAGACTTCAAAAAAGCAGCGTCTAATCGCTTATTTTAAATAAAGAACAGAAAAAAAATGCCGATTAGTAATGCCAGTTAAATGGTATCGACATTCTCACCGAATATGAACTTAAGCCCATTCACAAATCTGACTTTTAAAAGGCATTAACTCAGTACGATTCTCATGGCCGGAAAGCTCCACTGAATGGTTCAAGTTAGAAAATCATACAAGTTTATTAACAAGTCCTTGTTTTCTTCGGTGATGTAATTCATGAGTATTACCCTTAAGTCAAGGATAAAGTGCCTGCTTTACAACTTCACATTACTGAAGTAACTGCCGTGTACATTGCAACCAAAATGGAAAAGATTAACCCTTTAAATCAGGACTGTTTAAAAAAGATTGTCCATAAAAATATCAAAATAGGACTCGATCAACATGGAAATTCAATGCTTGATTCCTTCAGCTCCAATAAAACTAATATGAACATCTTTCACCATTCCATCCTAAAACCGCAAATAAATTCTAAAACCAAGACAAAAAATTCCAAAAAGAGTTTGTTTAATTCTTCATAGCGTAATTTTCCTCCTCAAATCTTATCTTCATAGCTTTATGTTCCTCCTTTAATCGAGCATTTTATACAAGCAAATCACCAGTCTCTGCTTGCTAATCATTTCTTTCCGGAGTAAGACTTAACTAAATTTAACTATTTAAATAGCTACTTGGGTGGCGGGAAGGGTTGTAGAATCGAACAAAATTGACATAGTTGGCTGCTCTTGAATGGCGGTAAGTTGTTTCTTGCCTCGGTGATCTCAGGTTTCTATCCCTTGGGGGTCTGGGATACAATCCTATCGGGTTGGATATCGTTTCTGTTTTTTGCTCTTGTCCATGATCGTTTTCTATCTCAATTTTTAGGTCGTTTTATTTATTTATTATATCAATACAATTTTTAGAGCTTTTTTTATAGATAACGATTACTATCATTGCAAATCTAAATCTACATCAGGTTAATTATAAATCAATTGATCATTATTGATAGATTTTAATATTTGATCCCTTCATAATTTGCCTTTTTATTATAAAAATTAAACTAGCAGCGAATATAATAAACTAAATTACAAATAACAATAAAAGTATATTAACCTGCTATAAAGAAAATTCAAACCCAAAATTATATACTAACATAGTAAAGTTATAATAGCAACCCTCAATACAGAAGCAGATAAAATGGCTATTGCAGATGCATTTAAGGCGGGAACTACCGATATTCAATACCACAAATGAGTTATTATCGCATAGGTTGAGTCACCTTGGTTGTTTATATCCTCCTCAAGGTCATTGATTATGTTAAGTGGGTGTCTGCTTAGGAGGCTGAGGAAAAACAGGCTCAAGGTGCTAAAATATAAGCCTCACCAGAAAAGACACCACCGATAGGGTAAATGCTTTTGTTACTAAAATAGAAATGGAAACAAAAATTGTAGGATGTTTACTTCCTTATCATTTATACCAGCCTTATGGCTGCCTTGTCATTTACGCTGTGTTATATACCATATGTTTTTTAAGCTGTTATAGCATATTTTTAATTTGCTGCATTTTTTGCCCTCGTTATTGTCAACATTTTTGTCAAGAATGCATAACCTGGAAACTGAAATAGAACAAAGGCCTCTCGTGTGTTCTGGATAGATATATTTATGAAATATCCTAGTATTGTGCATACTCAATATAACTCAACTTATAGCAGGGCTCACAGGTATTGTGAAGGTCTTACCCTAAATTAAATACATTTGCGAAAGATCAATTTACTTGTTCAAATAATTTTATCTAAAGCCTTTATTTTACTCATATTATTCGTTAAAGTATTTATCAAATTTATTGAAATTTATATTCAATAATAAAAAATTTATTTATTAAAATAGTAAGGATTGCAGTGAAAACAGTTTTAATATGAAAAAATTATTACTTCGTGCATCAATTCCTTTATTTAATGTTGTAATATCTCACTCCAGTGACAAAATAAATTTGGGGTTTAGATACGAACTTCCACATACAAAAAGAGACAATAGTTGAGGTATTTTAATGAATTACGACAGTGATAAGCTAAATTTTACATGATTTTTTCTTTAACAAACTTTACCTTTTCCAAAACATACTTTCCTTCTCAGATCCAAATCATAATAATAATCCAAACAATTTCAGTCAATCAATCTTTTTAAAAAATAATAAATAATTCCAGTAATCGCCAAAATATGAGAAACTGATAATTTTTGTCGAAACACATGCTATTCCAAACTTTTTAGCTTAATATTTAAAGCTTTATACATTTGCTTATTAAATTTTGGATTGAATGCAGGAAATAAATAATGAATCTCTTAGAAAAATGAGAGTTAATATATATTTTTTAATAGAATCTTTCTTATGGAAGAGTTATTTATAAATTTTTATAGAAAAATTCATAAATATTTAATACTGCATGCTAAAAAAAACCAACCCAGTCTCAAATATTTAACGTTGATAAACCGAACAGATAACAGTATCATCTGGCAAGGTACTTCAAAAATAATTTCAAAAAGCGCGTCAGTAAACAACATCATTCACGGGGGTTACAATTTTCAGCAATAGCCAAACAGTCATTTCGTTGATTGTAATGTCTTTCTTATATTCAAAGAATTGGAGAGGTTCAAAAAGAATTATTCTGTATTTAATAAGTAGGAGAGATAAAGGTAAAGGGAAAAAAAGATAAAAATTTTAGAAGAAAGAAAAAATAACAAGTTTAAAGATAGTCCAGGATGAGAAAAAATCAAATCGACTAGAAAATAGCTTTAAATGATAAGTAAATGAGATTTCGCGGATTAAATTCCGGCAATAGTTCGTCGTGCTTTTTAATTCGATAACTTAATCCAAGTTTTTATTTTTTAGCTCTTTAAATGTAGAATCAACATTTTAATGATAATAATTGTAGAAATATTTTAGAAACATTAACTGTAAAATGATTAGAAACAAATTTAAGTTTTAAGAAATTCTTTCTTGGAGATTTTTTTAATTCCAATAAGGCAAAATAATAATTAAAACTTGAAATAAAGTCTTTTAATATCTACAGTCATATTAGTAACCAATAAATAATTATAAATCAATAAAAATAACATGCTTAATTTTTCTTCTCCCAATCGATCGTACACTTACGATCACGGTTACTGTCACAGCAAGATTAATTAATGTATGAATTAAATTATTATTAGTTGGCGAGAAAAGTAAAATCAGTCTGAGATCAGTTTTGTAAGAAAAGCATTAACTAAAATTATCTTTACCGAGAATAAATGGAAATTTAAAATAAATTCCCAAGAAAAAAGCAAGCTTAATCTTAAAAAAGCTTAATCAGTTCAATAAAAAAATGTATGACAACCCTTAATTTGATTAAAAGGAGAAATAAAAAATATAAAAGAGTGAAATACTTAGCAAAAAAATAAGATAACTGAAATAAATGCGATTATTTGATAAAAATCGACTTAGGAACATCAGATATGAAAACCAAACACGAAGCTCCTCAATATTAAATGATTTCCATACACCAAAGACAAACGGTGGTTTCAGTCGAAGCAAAACTGGAGGAATTTATTACAAATGATCCTTAAGATTCTTGAACTAAATAAATTTTATTATCTTTTTATATCCAATTTATTTTAAATCTAAGAAAGAAATAAAATACTCAAATGGAAAATCATTGACAAAGTTATTAACAAGTTTAAAGTTAACGATAACGTTTGATGAATTTTAACTGCATAAGTTGTTTTGCTTATAAGCGCTATCGGGGGTCCTTTTTAAGAACTGCCCCAATAAATTATTTGAAATTTTTAGACACATGGCAGTCAGAAGGGTACTCAATTTAGTTGGTTATCTGTATAAACTTAAAAATTACTATCTTAAGTAGGTCCTCTTGACTTTAGATATTAAAAGGAGATGAGCCGAGGTGGAGCTCAAAGGCTAAAATGCCAATAGCCCAGAGATCAACCTTCTAATCGTATTTTTAGCCGTTTAATAATTACGGTGAAAGATACAAAGGCGTACCACAGAAGGTGCTTCTTAATTATCCTTTCTTGTACACAGCCCATCCAAAATCGCAGAGTTTTACATTTCCCTAAAATAAGATTGAAATTACATGCACGAGCACAATATTTTAAGGCTTGATATCCCGATGTAGTATTTTTCTATCATGAACGTAACTGATAGCGTCCAAGAGATTACCGATGATAAAGGATGTGCTTTCCTCGGACAAGGCTTGACCGTTCTTAACAATATCATAGAGCTGGCCTCCTTCGCCCAGTTCTAGGATAGAATAAAAATAGTTCTGATCATGGAAAAATCCATATATTTTAGCAATGTTGGGATGTTAGAGAAAAGCCTGAATTTTAATTTATCTGACGAACTGCGTCAGGAAATTCTCCTCTATAACTCTTTTCTTTTAGACCATCTTCAAGGCCACCATGAAACCTGTGTACTTTTACATGGCAAGAAAGACGCTTCCGAACGTGCCTTAGCCTAGTTTTTATACGATTTAGAAGTTTTCTATACTGACTTACCCAGGCATATTGAAAGAACCGAACATTTCCTTGCTTTTCTTATGCGAGCCTTAGTTTGGCTTTTTTCGATGCAGCCCAGAGTTTTTTAAGAACGAAGGAATTGTCTTTTATGAACGGGCTCCTGTTATTATGTTATCGGTTGAACGTGTAGAGGATGTTTATTTTAAGTGCTTTATTCCCTTGGGATCGAAGCCAGGGCTTTTAAAGTAAGAAAGATTTGTCTAACCCGCTATAATGTTACATTTACGTTTCAATTGGGCAGGACGAAAATTTGAAATTACTTTATCTGTCTTCTCGGGGATTATGTTGCTCTTTCGCGATAAAATGCTATTCTTCTTGAACATGTATTCCTGGTGGCTTTTTGGAGAATTATTAGGCTCTTCAGTACTCAATTTAGGCCTTGCATAAGATTGTAGATCTTCTTGAGACGAATATCTTGACAAAAAATTTGATTTAAAAAGGTTCTATTAATTTTTATTTTGACTTTTGGGTGTATACGGGTTACCATTACCACTATTACCAGAATTATTCACTCTCAAATAGTTTGAAAAAGACTTGTTTGTTTAGATATTAAACCATTTAGGAGAAGAAGAATGCATATTATTAATATTTATTGAAAAATAATTGAAAACAAATAAACATTGTAAAGAAATCAGATTTTACTTTGAAATACTTACTACAAAAATATCTATCTTACTAAAAAATTGTAGGATTATTTTACAAAGATGGAACAATACAAAATTGTCATTTAAAGTATGTGTAGTTAGTTATAAGATATATGTTTACTATTACCGAATATGAATTACGAACAAAAATAGGTTCTGTATGATATAATATATAATAATGGGTTAAACAATAGATTAATCTTTAAATTAGGAAAGATGGAAGGTAAATCCAAAGATGGGTAGTTCCAGAGAAAGGTCAGCAAATGCAAAAACATTGAAAAAAACTTCCTTATCATCTGTAGTAAAATAAGTACTCTACGTATTCCTGATTCTGCTGGTAGAGCCTATCGAAATTCTTACAGGGAGTCAGGTCTACTTTCTTGGCTTAGTTCGTGTAGTAGTTTCTGTATTATCCACGCGATTGGGATCCTTGGTACTATAACCTTGTTTTTTGTCGTTTTGACTGCTCGCAGCTCTTTTTTAAAGTGGTAAGGTGGTAGAAGTCTACTTATTCGTCGATCTTTTTCTTGAAATTTATATCTTTTTTAGCCTACTAGAAAAAACCCTAACGTGCGAAGTAACCCGTATGTAGCACGTCTGTGTTTACTTTGAATCGATAATCGGAGCTTACTTATGATGAATGGTAAGGAGCCCGTTTGAACAATGGTGAAATTACGTATAACAAGAATACCACGATGAAAAGATAATGAAATCCGATACCCTGGTTTCTTTCACCTTGACCTTGTCCTTCAGCACCAGCTCCCGTGTTATACGTATGGCTTGAATAACAGAATTAATTACGTTCTGAATCTCGGTCCTCTGTTTCTGTTCATTTGCTGCATTCCGTTCATACCAAAAAATGCCTTAAAAATTTAATCGAAATTATCAAACTCATCGTCTCCTGTTTGTTGATAATGCTGTCGATTTTGTTGACGATTTCTTGCCTGGATTTATTATTATGGCCCATATTTATCGTACCTTTCTTTTTGTTACGGATTTATAAGTATGCTATAAGAATTTGACACTTTTTTAAACACTTATTTAGACCCTTAAATAGTTTATTGTATACCTTATACGCTATTTTTGTCTGGGTGAAAACGAAGGGCTAACTTTTTGTAGGCCTTTTTTATTTCAGCTTAGCTAGCATTCCTCTGAATACCCAAAATGTCATAGTATTCCTTTTTCGCTAACATCATAACAATCTCTTATTTCATTTATGCCTACTTTTTGTCCATAATTTTCAACTTTTGAACTTCTGACAAATGTAAATTTTATATACAACCAAATTTATTTTTAATCGAAGATGATTTAAATAAGCTAATACAATTTATATAAAAAAATTCTTAGGGATAATTAATTAAACTTTAAAAAAATATTCTTAGTCTTTTTAATCAATTAATTTTATAGTAATCAATTTTTCTTTATGATTAGAATGAGCCGAATAGCAACGAGATGTATTAAATTTTCTTTTTTAGTTCTTAAGAATTTAAATTTAAGAATTATGTAAAGTAGCTTTGAATATAAAATTTAAGAAAATATTTTTTTAATTAATATAATATATTTCATAAAAAGATTAATGGGCAGAAGACCAGCCAGATGCTACAGATGTTGTAGAGGAAAACCGTATCCTAAATCAAGATACAACAGAGGTGTCCCTGATCCAAAAATCAGAATCTATGATATCGGTAGAAAGAAGGCTCCAGTTAACTAATTGCCATACTCAGTTCATATCGTATCAGACTAAGTCGAACAAATTTCTTCCGAAGCTTTAGAAGCAGCCCGTATTGCCTGCAATAAATATTTAACAAAACACGTTGGAAAGGACAACTTCCACTTGAGATGCAGAGTCCACCCATGGCACGTCGTCAGAATAAACAAGATGTTGTCATGTGCTGGAGCCGATAGACTCCAGACCGGTATGAGACAAGCTTTCGGAAAATCATACGGAAAAGTTGCCAGAGTTAAAATCGGATCAATTCTGTATTCTGTCAGATTGGATAAACAACACGTCAAGCCAGCCTTGGAAGCCTTCAGAAGAGCTAAAAACAAATTCCCAGGAAGACAAAAAATTATCGTTTCCAACAAATGGGGATTCACTCAACTTACTCGAC
>Ga0105051_10006264_pt1 | contig 12882 bp, 11 predicted proteins | sample FRY02_FD_78383 | JGI IMG/M metagenome (GOLD analysis project Ga0105051, IMG submission 78383) | Freshwater microbial communities from Lake Fryxell liftoff mats and glacier meltwater in Antarctica - FRY-02 (megahit assembly) | ecosystem: Environmental > Aquatic > Freshwater > Ice > Glacier...
GTCGTCACCGCCTATAACGACATGCTGTCGGCTCACCAGCCCTATGAGCGCTTTCCCGAGATCATCAGGGCCGGCGCCCGCGAGGCCGGGGCCACCGCCCAGGTCGCCGGCGGCGTCGCGGCGATGTGCGACGGCGTCACTCAGGGGCGCCCTGGAATGGAGCTGTCGCTGTTCAGCCGCGACGTCATTGCCATGTCCACCGCGATCGGGCTGAGCCACGGGATGTTCGAGGCGGCGCTGCTGCTGGGGATCTGCGACAAGATCGTCCCCGGGATGCTGATCGGCGCGCTGCGGTTCGGGCACTTGCCGACAATCCTGGTGCCCGCCGGGCCGATGCCCTCGGGGCTTGCCAACAAGGAGAAGGCGCGGGTCCGCCAGCTGTTCGCCGAAGGCAAGGCCAGCCGCGAGGAACTGCTTGAGGCCGAAAGCGCCAGCTATCACAGCGCGGGTACCTGCACCTTTTATGGCACCGCAAATACCAACCAGATGATGCTCGAGATGATGGGGCTGCACCTGCCCGGCGCGAGTTTTGTGCAACCGGGCACGAAACTGCGCCAGGAATTGACGCGGGCAGCGGTGCACCGGGTGGCGGATATCGGGTGGGCCAAAAACGGCCAGGACAATGAGGATTACCGCCCGCTTGGGCACTGCGTCGACGAGAAGGCGCTGGTCAACGCGGTGGTCGGCCTGCTGGCGACCGGCGGCTCGACCAATCATGCCATCCACATCCCCGCGATCGCCCGCGCCGCCGGCGTCATCATCGACTGGGACGACATGGACGAGCTCAGCCGCGCAGTCCCGCTGATCGCCAGCGTCTATCCCAACGGCGCGGGCGACGTGAACGCGTTCGCGGCAGCGGGCGGCATGCCGTTCGTGATTCGCGAGCTGCTCGATGCGGGCCTCGCGCATGGCGAGATCCGCACGGTTTACGGAGCCTCGCTGCGGGATGGCGCACAGGAACCGCGGCTGGAGGGCGATGCGCTGGCTTTCGCGCCGCCGCCCGCGACATCCGCCGGACCCGCAATCCTGCGCGGGGTCGCCGATCCGTTCCAGCCAGAAGGGGGCTTCCGGCTGCTTCAGGGCAATCTCGGGCGCGGCACGATCAAAACCAGCGCGGTCGATCGCTCGCGCCGGACGATCGAGGCCCCGGCGCGAGTGTTCGCCGACCAGAACGAAGTGATCGCCGCGTTTCGGGCGGGCAAGCTCGAGCGCGACGTGGTGGTCGTGGTGCGCTTTCAGGGCCCCGCCGCCAACGGCATGCCCGAACTGCACAAGCTGACCCCGCCGCTCGGAGTGCTGCAGGACCGGGGTTTCCGGGTGGCGCTGGTCACCGACGGGCGGATGAGCGGGGCGAGCGGGAAAGTGCCCGCCGCGATCCACGTGACGCCCGAAGCCTGGCACGGCGGCCCGCTGGCACGGCTGCGCGATGGCGACATTGTCCGCGTCTGCGCCGAGCGGGGCGAATTGGTCGCGCTGGTCGATCCGGCGGAGTGGGACGCGCGGGAACTGGCTCCGCCGCCGCCCACGCCGCCGGGGACCGGGCGCGAGCTGTTCGCGATGCTGCGCCATCTCTGCGATACGGCGGAAAAGGGCGGCTCGGCGATGCTGGCCGAAGCCGGGCTGTGACCGAGCTCGTCGCGGTCGATATCGGCGGCACCCATGCGCGGTTTGCGCTGGCCGAGGTCGAGGCCGGCCGGGTCCTGGCGCTCGGTCCCGAAACCACGCTCAAGACCGCCGAGCACGCCAGCTTCGATACCGCCTGGGAGGCCTTTGGCGCGCAGCTCGGCCGGCCGATGCCGGGTGCCGCAGCGATCGCTGTCGCGGGTCCGGTGCAGGGCGAAATCATCAAGTTCACGAATAATCCGTGGATCATCCGGCCGGCGCTTGTGAGCGAAAAGCTCGGGGTCGCCGCTCACGTGCTGGTCAACGATTTCGCGGCGGTTGCACACACTGTGGCGCAGGCGGGGCCGGAACACTTCCTCCACCTTGCCGGACCCGACGAGCCGCTGCCCGAAGGCATAGTCAGCGTGGTCGGCCCGGGCACCGGGCTGGGCGTCGCGCAGCTCTGGCGCGACGCCGCTGGCTACCGGGTCCAGGCGACAGAAGGCGGGCACATCGACTACGCGCCGCTCGATGTGATCGAGGATGCGATCCTCGCCCGCTTGCGCCGGCGCTACCGCCGCGTCTCGGTCGAACGGGTGGTTGCCGGGCCGGGCCTTGCCGACATCCACGCAACGCTGGCGCTGATCGAGGGTAAGGCGGTCCGCGAGATGGCGGATAGCGACTTGTGGGCGCTGGCAATGCGCGGCGAGGATAGCCTCGCCGCCGCAGCACTCGATCGCTTCTGCCTGGCGCTGGGCAGCGTCGCGGGCGACATCGCGCTCGTTCAGGGTGCTTCGGCGACGGTGATCGCCGGGGGCCTCGGCTATCGCATCCGCGAGCAATTGCTGTGTTCGGGCTTCGCCGGGCGGTACCGCGCCAAGGGTCGGTTCGAGGCGATGATGGGCGCGTTGCCGGTCAAGCTCCTCATCCACCCGCAGCCTGGATTGCTGGGGGCAGCGGCGGCATTCGCACAAGCGCATCTGAATTAGGTGCTTGCCCGGACGAAACGTGAGGTGCGATGTTTCGACCCTGCTTCAGATCCGGTCGATCCGCTTTTCATGAACCGGAAATCCGCACTTTTGAACGCAAGCGCTGATGACAGGTAAACGACGAACAGGATCGGCCCGAAAAGCGAGATCGCGCGGCGTGCATAGTTCGGACCATCAAAAGGGTTACGCCTCAAGCGGAGGAGCGGTGTCTGCCGCGGCGAATGGATGGCTGTTCGGCGGTCGCGAAGCGGTAACATAGCCTGTATCGACTGAATAATTGTGCGCTGGACCGTTTTTGCTATGAGCAGCACAGTGGGGCGGACGGAATGACCCAGGGCGATCAGGGAAGCGAACCGCAGCAAGGGAGAGGCATCGCCTTTGCCGCGTTGCTTGGGCGCTTCCAGCTGCGCGCATCGGACGGAAGTGAGGTTGTCATTTCCAACCGGCGCGTGCGCGCCGTGCTGGCGATGCTGTGCGTTGCACCAAACGAACCGATCGAACGTGAATACCTCAGCAAGCTGCTCTGGCCGGGCCGGTTCGAAGCGCATGCCAAGGCAAGCTTGCGCCAGTGTCTGCTCGAGCTGGGCAAAGCGCTTGGTCCGTTTGGCGTCGATCTGGTCGAAGTGACGCGCAGCCGGGTCAGTCTTCACCCTTCGGCCATCCGCACCGACCTTGGCGAGCTGGAGCTGGCCTTGCGGATTGGCGACTATGCCGCAGCTGCCGGGCAACTTGCTGCCATTGGCGCCGCCCCCATGCTCGAACATATGGAGTTCGGCGCGGCATTTGCCGAATGGCTTTCGCGGCACCGGGCCGAAGCGGAAAAGCGCTTGCAGGCCGCCATCGCCAATGGCCTTGCCGCTCTGGAAAGGGCGGGCAATCAGGAGTTGCACGCGCGCCTGCTGAACAGCTGGCTGCTGCGTAAACCTTCCGGGCCAAGCCCCGCCGCAGCCGATCAGGCGAGCGGCAGGACACCGATCGCGGTGCTGCCGTTTCGGCCGGTCGGGATGAGCGAGGAGCAGCTCTATTTCGCCGACGGGATCGTCGACGAGCTGATCACCGCGCTGGGCCAGGTGGCGCAATTGCGGGTGGCCGGTCGCACCTCCTCGTTCCATTTTCGCGGCAGCGATCTGGCGCTTCCCGAAATCGCCGGAGCGCTGCAGGTTTCGCATCTGATCGAAGGGTCGGTGCAGCGCCAGGGCGAGCAGATCCGGATCCATGTCCATTTGATCGACGGCAACACCGGATTCGAAAGCTGGGCTCAGCGGTTTGACGGCACCCTGGACGATGTCTTCGCGCTGCAGGAAGGGGTCGCGCAGGCGGTGACGTCGGCGATTGGCGCCGCACTGGGCATTGTCATGCAGCCGCCGCTGGTACCCGGCATGACCCACAGCAAAGAAGCTTATGAACTTTACCTCCAGGGCCAATCGCTGTGCGCGCGGCGGTTCGGCGACGGCGTTCTGGATACGGCGATCAATCTGTTCGAACAGGCGCTGGCGCTGGATCCGGACTTTGCCGAATGCTGGGTTGCGCTGGCCGAAGCGCACCAACTGGTCGCGGTTTATACCCAGTGCCTTGATCGCAATGGCCAGTCAGCGCGGATGGCGGAATGCGCGCAACGCGCCATCGCGCTGTCGCCGCAACTGGCCTATCCCTATTCGCTGCTGGGTCTGCATGAACTGACCCGGTTCAATTTCCTCGGCGCACTCGACTATGCGTTCCAGGCCTATCGGCTTGAGCCGGGCAACCCGGCAGTAGCGATGCGGCTGGGGTCGTTCCTGATGTTTTGCGGAAGGACCAGGGATTCGGCACCCTATATCAAGGCGGCTGTCGAACAGGATCCGGTGGACGGCCGCAAATATTCGCTGCTCTGGGGCATTCAATTCTGCATGGGCGATCTGGAGGCGGCAACCGCGTCTGCCCAGCGGATGATCGATCTGGGCATGATGTCCATCCCGCTCGGCGTGACATCGGCAGCGCTGGGAAATCACGAAGTTGCCATCGAACAATATCTGCTGACCCAGCAGAAGGTGAACGATATCATCCTGCCTCCGGTCGGGATCGGCGTGCAGACCCCAGAGGCCATGGATGCTTATTGGCTTGTTGCGGCCAAAGGGATTTGCAGCGGGCGGGAAGAGGATCGCCAGATCTATTTCCAGGTGCTCGAAATACTCTACGCCATGCTGCACGACAAATCCGATCTCTCGATCAGCGGCCCGGCCGTCTTTACGGGCAACGCCGAGCTGGTGTTCAAGACGATCGGCCACAGCATCAGCCCGTCCAATCTGCTTGCCCTGGTTCCATTTTGGGCGGATATCGATCCGATCCGCCGGATCTGGCAACACCCCGAATTCATCCCCTTCGCCCAGCGCATCGGCATGGCTGCGGCATGGGACAAATACGGCTGGCCCGATCTGCTGCCGCCGCCGGAAAATCGTTAGAATTAGAGGCTCTCCGGCACCGCCTGCATCAACAACGCCAGCGATTTGTTCAGACTTGCCGTGGAGCATGGCTTGCCCAAAGCAGGCCGGTTGCCGAGGCCACAAGGGTGCTGCGCCGCATGGTCTGGCTCCTCATCCTTGTGCAAGAACGACTGGTTCAATCAGCCGCTGGCGTCAAAGCCCCATGACCGGATTGACGTTTTATTGACGCTTTATTGACGGCCGGGCGGATTGACGACCGACCTTACGGCACCGCACTATCTCGCCGAGGGAACGCAGACATTCTTGAGCCTTTGAGCAAGCCGGAAAACACCGGTTTCGCTGGCGGGAAAGCTGTGTCTGCGACTTTTGGGGAACCCGGATGCGCGCAGCGACTGCCACGGACCAGGGCATCGGCAAATCGGCGATGAACAAGGCCTTCTGGCGCATCCTGCCGCTGATTCTGATCGCCTATCTGTTTGTCACGGTCATCCTCAATGCGCCGCTCATCCTGCAAGACGCGACCACTCTGGATGCGAAATGGATCGGCTATGTGGTGGCGCTGGGCGGCATTTCGGGTGCCGCAGCGGTCCTTATCGTCAGCATCATCGCCTATCTCGGGTTTGCGACCATCTGCTTCACCCTGCCGATGCTGACCTCATCCGGCTGGGCCGAAGTGCTGCATGTCCGCGAGCTGGCCATCGGCGCAGCGGCGATCAACACCATCTCGCAGATCGGCGCGTTCGTCGCACCCTATGGCTGGGGCGCGGCCAAGGATGCGACCGGCAGTTTTCAGCCGGTCATGATCGGGTTTTCGCTGATCGCGCTGGTGATGTCCGCGCTGATCCTGCTGCTGCGCCATCAGGTGCGGGAGCGCGCTGTGCGGATGGCCCTTGCCTGACTGTGCGACACATTTTTTTGGGAAGCCCTTTCATCGCGAAGGGGCAATGAAGCGGAGAGAAACGATGAAAACGATGAAATCCCTGTTCGTGGGTGCGGCGATGATTGCGGCCACGCTGGCGACCCCCGCGATGGCGCAGGAATCGAGCTACAAGCCCGGAACCGTGTGGGAGGCAAGCCGTATCGATGTGCTGCCCGGCCAGTTCGAAAACTACATGGACTATCTTTCGACCACCTGGAAAAAAATACAGGAAATGGGCAAAGCCGAAGGCGTGGTCGTCGAATACCATGTGCTTCAGACCAACAACCCGCGCGCGGGTGAGCCCAACCTGATCCTGATCGTCGAATACAAGGATTATCAGACTACTGCGCAGCAAGAAGCCATGCAGAAAAAGGTCAATGCCGCTCTGGGGCAGGATAACCGCAAGGCCGCAGATGCCGGCGGCGAGCGTACCAAAATGCGCGAACAGCTGGGCTCGACCGAATACCAGGAATTGATCCTGAAGTAAGCGACCCGCTTCAGGATCATGGCAGGCGGCGCCCGACTCAGTGCCTTGGGCGCCGCCTGCCTAACCCCTCTGCCCGTTCACGGAGAGGACGCCATGTCAGCCATCGACGAAATCGCCCGCGAGTTTACCGGGATGCTGCGCGCCGGCCGGTTCGAGGCGGCGGGCGACCGGTTCTGGGCAGCCGATGTCACCAGCATCGAACCGGCCGGCGCGCCCGCGGGTATCGTCCCGGTAGCAAGCGGCATCGCCGCGGCCCGGCGCCAATGCAGCGCCCGGTTCGGCGCGGGGCGGATCGAGGAGCTGGGCATCGACGGCCCATTCGTCACCGGCGATCAGTTCGCGTTGTTTCTCGACATGCTGATTGTCGATTCCGCCAGCGGCCAGGCCACGCCCTTCACCGAGATCGCCGTTTTCACTGTCCGTGACGGGCAGATCAGCGAAGAACGGCATTTTTATGACTGAGGCCAGGTTCGAAGTCTGGCCATTTCGTCACGGGAGGAATGCGTCATGACCGATCATAACCCAATTTCACGCCGCGCGTTTGGCGGATCGATCCTTGCGCTCGGCGCGCTTGCGGCCAGCCGGGCGATGGCGGCTCCGCTCGTGACTGCGGAATCGCCGATGGGACCATTCTACCCGACCGGATATGCCGGCGAGGATGATTTCGACCTGACCCTGCTCAAAGGCCGCCCCGCCCGCGCGCTGGGTGATGTGATCGAGGTCAGCGGGCGGATTCTCGATCGGCTCGGCAATCCGGTCAGCGGCGCGAAAATGGAACTGTGGCAAGCCAATGCCAACGGCCGCTATGCACATGGCAACGATACCAGCGCAGGCGCGCTCGACCCCAATTTTCAGGGCATGGCACGGCTCGTCACCGGCCCCTCGGGAGAATGGCGCATCCGGACGATCCGCCCGGGGCTTTACGGGCGGCGCACACGGCACATCCATTTCGATGTCACCGGCCGCGCCCACCGCTTGATATCGCAAATGTATTTCCCCGAAGATGCCGAGGGGAACGACCGCGACGGGCTCTTCAAAGACCTTGGCGGCGATGCGGCAACCTCACTTGCACGGGTCGACTCGCCCGACCGCTATCGCTGGGACATCGTCCTGATGGATGCAGGCTGATGGCGACTGCCGCCCCGGCGATCACCGCCCGCCCCTCGCTCGCGCTTTCCGAAAACCGCAATCTGCGGTTCGTCGTGCTGTTCCTGCTGTATGTCGCGCAAGGATTGCCGTTCGGGCTGATCGACTTCGCCCTGCCCGCCTGGCTGGCGCAGAACGGAGCCTCGGCGGCGGCGATCGGCGGGGTGCTGGCGATGGTCATCCTGCCGTGGACCTTCAAGCTGGCCTATGGCTTCATCATGGACCGCTACGCCTTTCTGGCGATGGGGCGCAGGCGATCGTGGATCATTGTCGGGCAGGCCGGTCTGGTCGCGGCGTTGGTCGCGATGGCGATTGCGAACCCTGACGTGGAACAGATCGGCATGATTGCCGCCCTTGCTTTTGCCATGGGTCTGGCCTCCGCTTTTCAGGACGTTGCTGTCGACGGGCTGGCCGTGGATATATTGCCGGAGGACGAGATCGAGCGCGTCAACGGCTACATGTTCGGCGGTCAGGCCATTGGCGTCGCTGTCGGGGCCGCCGTAAGCGGATATCTGATCGCCTATCACGGTCTGCCCGCCGCGACCCTCGCACTGGCCGCGATCATCGCCGCGATCCTCGTGCTGGTACTGATCGTCCGCGAGCGACCCGACGAACGGCTGCTGCCGTGGACCAAGGGTATGGCGTCGCGACGCAACCTCGATCTGCACCTGGGCGCCTTTGGCCCGATTATTCGCAACCTCTTCACGGCCATGTTCACCCGGCGGACGCTGATCCTTGTCCCTGCTTTCATGGCGGCTACCGCAGCCTGGGGTATCTTCCTGGGGCTCGGACCGCTGTTCGCGGCCAACATTCTGGGATGGGAAAAGGCAACCTATAGCGGCTGGGGCAGCCAGGCGTTTCTGATCGCGGGTGTTGCAGGCGGCCTGTTGTTCGGCATTGCGGCAACCCGCTGGGGCGCGCGGCAAATGTTCATCGTCGGCGCGCTGATGGCTGCTGCCGGCGCTGCCGCGATGCTCGGGCTGCAGGACCAGTGGACCAATCCCGCTGTCCTCATCGCCGCGATCTTTGCGTTTGCGACTCTTGCGGTGCTTCGATCCGTCACCGCTGGTTCGCTGGCGATGCGGCTGTGCACCCCGTCCGTCGCGGCCACGCAGTTTGCGGTGTTCATGGCGATCCTCAATCTGGGGCGGACGATCGCCTCCGCTTCGCTCGGCTGGCTCGATAGCCTGGGCGGCATCCCTGCCATGTTCGTTGCAATGGCCGTGTGCAGCCTCCTCGCCGCCGCCTTCGCCTTTGCCGCGAAAGTGGGGCGCTGAAATGGCGACGCTTGCCATTCCCGCCCCTGGCCGAGCCGATCCCGATCAGCGAAGTCGTCGCCCGTGCCGGGGCGGCAACGCTCAGCGCCGCGCCCGCCGTGGGGTTCTTTGCGGTCATCGCGGCCTATCAGATGATCTACGGCGCCTATACCTGCTGGCACGCGCCGATCTATTTCGTCGAGGAAGATGCCAATGCGGTGAAGAACATCCCCCGCGCCATGGGCACCGCGCGTATCCTTTATGGCATGGCGCGCGATGGGCTGTTTCTGCCAGTGGCGATGCGGGTCAACAAGGGGGGCACGCCGCACATCGCCCTCGCCATCACCGCCGCTTTTGCGGTGCCGCTGATCTTTAGCGGTGCCTTCGTCTTCCTGTTCGACCTCGCCCTGCTGGCCGCCTTCATCGCCGCCGATCCGATGAGCGGGGTTTATATGCTCGGATTGATCGCAATCTGCGTGCCTGTCGGGATTGTCCTGCACCGCCGCCGGGCAGCAGCAAGCCGCGCGCTGGCAAGGCGCAGGTAGTGCTAGTAGCCGCTCAGCCTGGCAAATCTGTCACGCAGGAATGCGCTGGCGCCCCATGAGGCCTCGAGAATCCGCGCGCGCTTGAGATAGAGCCCCATGTCGTACTCGTCGGTCATCCCGATTCCGCCGTGGAGCTGGATGCCTTCGCGGCTCATCGTATGAAGAACGTCGTTGGCCTTGGTCTTGGCGATGCAGGCCGCCGCCGGCACACTGTAGTTCGCGTCGAGCGCCTCAAGCCCGCCTTCGACCGCCGAACGCATCTGCTCGAGTTCCGAGAACAGGTCGGCCATCCGGTGCTGGAGCGCCTGGAAGGTCGCCAGCACCTGGTTGAACTGGACCCGCTGCTTGAGATAGGCGAGCGTGGTATCGAAGATCTGGGTGGCCATTCCCAGCATCTCGGCCGCCGTTAAAATGCGCGCGCGATCCAGCACCTGGTCGGTGAGTCCCTCGCCCCCGCCGGCCAGCCTGTGTGCGGGGGCATTGGTAAAGGTGATTTCACCGTGGCTGCGGCGATCGACCAGCGAACGGGCCGACACCGTCACCCCTTCGCCGTTCTCGACGAGGTACAGGCCATCCTGCGCCGAGACGACGAACAACCCCGCCGAATGCGCCTCGGCGACGAATGTCTTGGTGCCCGAGAGCTTTCCATCGATCACCGCTGTGCTGCCGCCGCTGCCGCCGCTGCCGCCGCTGCTGCCGGTGTGGCGCGCGCCTTCATCGATTGCCAGGCTACCGATCAGCTCGCCCGAGGCGAGCCGCGGCAGGTATTGCGCCTGCTGTTCGGCGCTCCCGCCCAAAACGATCGCGCTTGCCGCCAAAGTCGTCGCAACGAGCGGGCTCGCCGCCAGGCTCTTGCCCAGCTCCTCGATCACCAGTCCTGCCGAAAGCCAGCCGAAATCCGAGCCGCCGTGCGCTTCGGGAATGACGATCCCGGCCCAGCCCATTTCGCGCATTGCGCCCCACGACTTTACGTCGATCGCCTGCGGATCGCCCGCGTCGCGTACCTTGCGCCAGGCACCGACCGGGCTTTCGTTGGCGGCCCATTCGCGCGCCATGTCGCGCAGCATCGCCTGTTCATCGTTGAGGATTGCCATGTCGTTGTAAACCTTACTGGTGATCGAGCATGCCAAGGATATTCTTGGCGACGATGTTGTTCTGGATCTCGGTCGAGCCGCCGTAAATCGTCGTCGCCTTGCCAAACAGCCAGCCACGCACACCAGTCAACTCGCTTTCGGAAAAGCCTTCACCCTCCCAGCCGAGCCCCTGCCGGCCCATGATCTCGATGGCGAATTCGGCGCGCTCCTGGCCGAGTTTGGTCCCGGCCTTCTTCAGGATCGAGCTGATCGTCGATACCCCGCCGCTCTTGCCCTCGGTCGCGGCACGACGCGCGGTCAGCAGGAACGCGGCCCAGTCGATCTCGAATTTCGCGATCCGGGCACGCAAGTCGGGATCATCCAGTCGGCCCTCGGCGTCGATTCCGCGGTATTTCTTCGCCAGGGCGGAGAGCGAGTTGGCAAAAAGTGCGCCCAGGGCACCCCCGCCGGACAAATTCGTCCGTTCGTGCTGGAGCAGGCGCTTGCCGATGGTCCAGCCCTGGCCTTCCTCGCCGACCAGATTGGCCTTGGGGACGCGAACGTTGGTGAAGAAGGTCTCGCAGAACGGCGACATGCCCGAGATCATGCGGATCGGCTTCACTTCGACCCCCGGCGAATCCATGTCGATCAGCACGAAGCTGATCCCGCCCTGCTTCTTCGACCGGTCGGTGCGGACGAGGGCAAAGCACTTGTCCGCCCATTGCCCGCCGCTGGTCCAGGTCTTCTGGCCATTGACGATATAGTGGTCGCCCTTGTCCTCGGCGAACATCTGCAGCGCCGCGAGATCCGATCCGGCATTGGGTTCCGAATAGCCCTGGCACCAGCGCACCGCGCCGCTGCAGATCGCCGGAATATGCTCGCGCTTCTGCTCCTCGCTGCCGTATTCGAGCAGGGTCGGGCCAAACATCATCACGCCCATCCCGCCGATCGGGTTATAGGCGCCCGCCTGGGCCAGTTCCTGCTCGATGATCCGCGCCTGTGCCCGGCTCAGCCCGCCGCCGCCGTATTCCTTCGGCCAGGTCGGGGTGCCCCAGCCGCGCTCGCCCATCGCTTCGCGCCATTTCGTCATCGCGGGGGTATCGTTGGCCGGCCCTTCGACCGAGGAAAAGGTCATGTTCCTGCCCTTGAACTCGGCCGGAAAGTTCTCGGCGATGAACGCGCGCACTTCAGCGCGGAACGCTTCATCGGGATCGGCATGAACGACGGGGGCGGCGCTAACGATGGGGGCGGCGCTAACGATGGGAGCGGCGCTAACGATGGGAGCGGCAGGGGCCATGGGAGAAATCCTTCTAAAGTACCGGGCTACCGGATGCAGAACCGCGCAGCATAATGTCGTTGGCTTCGGCTTCCTCGGCGCGGAGCCGCGCGACATTGGCTTCGTGGCGGGCGCGATCGATCGGATAGAACAAAAGGATCAGGCACCCAACCCCCCACAGCAGCAGCACTGTCGGAATGTAGTGAACGAGGAGCGAATCGGTCATCGCGTCGGTAACCGCAGCCGGGTCCAGCTTTTTGGGAAACTGCGACACGGTGAGGATCAGCCCGGCAACGAAGATGCCCAGGGCCGACGAGCACTGTTGCATGAAGCTGGCAGCCGCGAAGAACACCCCGGCGCTGTGCTGCCCGGTCTCGACCGCGTTATCCTCGACCACGTCGGCCAGCTTCGAGGATATGTTGATCAGCGAGATCGCGACCATCGCGCCATAGACCGCCCCGATCAGGAACAAGGTCGGCACCAGCAACGGGTCCCCGGGGCGAAAGAACAGGTCGAGATAGCTCAGGAGCAAGGGACTCAGACCCAAGCTCACCCCGAAAAACGCCATCAGGATCGAGGTGTTGCGCTTGCCGAACTTGCGCGCAAAGATCGGCGCGAGCGGCGCAGCGAGCGTGGCCGCGATCAGCGCGTCGAACGTCAGGAGCGCCAGCTGGCCCCGGTCAGCTTGAACAGGTAGGTCCCGAAATACAGCGTGGTCGCGCTGTAGAGCCCGATCGCGGTGTACTTGAACACGCCGAATCCGAAGATCGCCAGGAAGCCGCGATTGGAAAATGCGGTGAACATTTCCGAGAAGTGGCGGCGAAGTGGCATGGGCGCCTCGCGCGCTCCCGCCTGGCGCAAGTGCGGGATGTGGTTGTGGGTGCCCAACCCGCAGACCATCATGGCGATAAAAATCAGCACTGCTCCGGTCAGCGCGAACCAGACGTAGCCCTCGGGATTGAGCTGGCCGCGCGGGTATTGCGGCGTCGCGGCGAAGTATACCGCAAGGCTGAAGGCCGAGAAGCCGAACGCACCGGCATAGCCAAACCACCAGCGCACGCCGAACAGCCGGGTCCGCTCGGTGTAATCCTGGGTGAGTTCGGAAGCCATTGCCGAGGTGGGAATCTCGAACGCGCTGATCGAGACCCGGGCGAGTGACGCGATGCAAA
>Ga0105051_10006265_pt1 | contig 12878 bp, 9 predicted proteins | sample FRY02_FD_78383 | JGI IMG/M metagenome (GOLD analysis project Ga0105051, IMG submission 78383) | Freshwater microbial communities from Lake Fryxell liftoff mats and glacier meltwater in Antarctica - FRY-02 (megahit assembly) | ecosystem: Environmental > Aquatic > Freshwater > Ice > Glacier...
CAAGTAATGAAGCAATCTTACCAAATAAGACTGCTTTTTATGCGCTAACATTAGTAGTTAAGTTACACGTAATGACGTTTTACTTTTTAAAAAGTTAGAATGACTAGAAACCAAGGTATCACCGAGAATATTTTAAAATTAGTAGGAGAAACACCACTTGTTAAGTTACAGACTATAACAAAAGGTTTTAAAGGTTCTTACTTTGCTAAATTAGAAGCATTTAATCCAGGACACTCTGCAAAAGACAGAATTGCATTGCATATTATTGAAGATGCAGAAAAAAAGGGGATTCTAAAAAAAGGCTTTACAATTGTAGAAACTACTTCTGGTAATACGGGTTTTAGCTTGGCAATGATTAGTATTGTAAAAGGCTATAAATGTATTTTGGCAGTAAGCGATAAATCATCGATCGATAAAATAGATATGTTAAAATCGATGGGTGCAGAAGTACATATTTGCCCAGCCAATGTTGCTCCAGACGATCCAAGATCGTATTATGAAGTTGCAAAAAGAATTCATAAAGAAACTAAGAAGTCTGTGTACATTAATCAATATTTTAACGAGTTAAATAGCGATGCACATTATAGAACTACTGGCCCAGAAATTTGGGAATAAACCCAAGGTAAAATTACACATTTGGTAGTTGCAAGTGGCACAGGTGGCACAATTTCAGGAACAGGTAAATACTTAAAAGAGCAAAACCCTGCTATTAAAATACTAGGTGTAGATGCGTATGGTTCTGTTTTAAAAAAATACCACGAAACAGGGGTGCTAGATCCTAAAGAAATTAAACCTTATAAAATTGAAGGTTTAGGTAAAAACTTAATCCCCACTGCTACCGATTTCGATATTATAGATGTTTACGAAAAAGTTACTGATAAAGAAGCCGCTTTGGCATCTAGAGAAATTGTGAAAAAAGAAGGTATTTTTCCGGGGTATACCTCAGGTGCCGTATTACAAGCTACCAAACAGTACAATGCCGCTGGTATGTTTGATGATGATAGCTTTGTGGTACTCATTTTTCCTGATCATGGATCTCGATATATGAATAAAATATACAGTGATTCTTGGATGAAAAAACAAGGATTCCTGTAAAATATTACGAGTTAACTATTTGAATAACTAGAAAAAAATGGTTAATTTGTGTTATCTAATAAAAACAAAAAATGACGAAAGATTTATTTGAAAGGATAGTAGAAGATAAAGGTCCTTTAGGAAAATGGGCAGATATAGCAGAAGGCTATTATGTGTTTCCTAAACTAGAAGGTCCTATTTCTAATAGAATGTTTTTTAATGGAAAGAAAGTAATTACCTGGAGTATTAACGATTACTTAGGTTTGGCAAACCATCCAGAAGTATTAAAAGTTGATGGTGCTGCTGCAACAGAACACGGTATGGCATACCCAATGGGTGCTAGAATGATGTCTGGTCATACTCCTTTTCATGAACAATTAGAAAGAGAATGTGCAGAATTTGTAGCCAAAGAAAAATCGTATTTATTAAATTTTGGATACCAGGGTATCATGTCTGCAATAGACGCTTTGGTAACTAAAAATGATATTATTGTGTATGATATGGATACCCATGCCTGCATTATAGACGGGGTTCGTTTGCATTCTGGAAAACGTTTTGTGTATCGTCACAACGATATGGAAAGCTTCGAGAAAAATATTAAACGTGCCAAAAGAATGGCAGAAAAAACAGGCGGCGGAATTTTAGTAATTTCCGAAGGTGTTTTTGGAATGAGAGGAGAGCAAGGGCGTTTAAAAGAAATTATTGCGTTTAAAAAAGAATATAATTTTAGACTATTAGTAGACGATGCCCATGGTTTTGGTACATTAGGAGAGGGTGGTAGAGGTACTGGTTTTGAGCAAGGTGTGCAAGATGATATTGATGTGTATTTTGCAACGTTTGCAAAATCGATGGCTGGTATTGGTGCTTTTTTAGCAGGTAATAAAGATGTAATTCAGTATTTACAATACAATATGCGTTCGCAAACCTTTGCAAAATCTTTGCCAATGGCAATGGTAAAAGGAGCTTTAAAGCGTTTAGATATGTTGCGTACCATGCCAGAATTAAAAGAAAAATTGTGGGAAAACACCAATTCGCTGCAAGCTGGTTTGCGTGCTGCTGGTTTCGATTTAGGAACTACACAAACCTGTATTACGCCTGTATTTTTAAATGGAGATATCCCAGAAGCAATGGCAATGGTAAACGATTTGCGTGAAAATCACGGAGTCTTCTGTTCTATTGTGGTGTATCCGGTAATACCTAAAGGATTAATTATTTTAAGATTAATACCCACAGCAACACATACACAAGAAGATATAGACGAAACAATTACTGCGTTTTCTGCTATTAGAGCATTGTTAGAAAACGGTACTTATAAAAAGATTGCAGCTTCTATGATGTAACGGGTGCAAAACCCAAATTATCAAGAACAATTTAATATTCTAAACAAATATCTTGTAAAAACCGAACATTTCTGTTCGGTTTTTTTATGCGTGTACACGAGCTACATTGTGTGCTTTTGCAAGCAGTTTTTTGTAGGTGGCACTAAGCTGTAATCTCTAAACAAGCTACAACTACCAAAAAGCGTCAATTTTGTTAAAAACTTCATGGGTTTTGTGGATAAATATGGGTTTTATTTTTTAATAATTTTCGCTATATTTACAAAGTGATACAGCTATTATTTTCTGTTTTTTATACATCGGCATATTAGTTAAGTAAAAAAGCTTTTAAAACAGCTCTTTTTACGCTTGCTAAAAGAATAAAGAAGACTAATGTATCCTAAAACAAAAAAAGCCTTAAAGATGGTACTTTAAGACTTTTTTAAAACGGTAACACTAAAAGAAGTGTGTAGTTTCATTTTGAGACCATAAAATTACAACTTTCTTTTAGCTTACCAAAAAATATTTTGTTAATATTTTAAAGCAGTCCGCCACACTGCATTTGGTAAAAAACATGACTTAAATTTATTGGTATAAACTCCTGTATGTATTTTAAATACAAACGGTTATGCTACATAAAGACGTATGTGGTATTGGCTAAATGATTGCCGAGTTTTAAAGCGCGCTAAAAGGAGGTCTTTGCATTGCTGCCTCTATAAAAGCAATGCATTTTTAAAACATTTTTTTTAGTATGGTAAAAATTATACCAATCCGTAAGTCTAATCCACAAGATCGTGTGGCAGACAATAAATTTTATGCACAAGCAGTAGCTTCTGGTAAAACAGATTTAGAGCGTTTGGCCTATTTAGTGGCGCATCAAAGTACTGTTAGAGAAGGCGATTGTTACGCTGTTATTTTGTCTTTAATTCACAATATTGTAGACGAATTAAAACAAGGTAAAATTGTAAAACTAGACAAGTTGGGCACTTTTAATATTAGCGTTAGTTCAGAAGCAAGGGAAACTGCCGATGAAGTATCTGCAAATTCGGTAAAAGATGTACGCATAAAATTTAGACCCGATAAAAGAATTAAAAGTTCTTTAAATATAAAAACAATCGATTTTACAACTTCTAATAAAGTGTAAGTCTCTTCTTTTTAATTTTTAAACCTCAATAACAATAGTTATTGAGGTTTTTTTATGCCCAAAAGTATCAAAAAAACCCAAAACTGCTTATAAGCTTTTTTAAAAAGCTTATAAGCTTCTATGTAAAACCTTATAAGCTCTTGATCAATACCTTATAAGCTTCTTAGTAAAACCTTATAAGCTTTAGTGTGAGACCTTGTAAGCTTTTTAAAAGTGCTTATAAGCTAATTTACAGCCGGTTTTTTAGGCAAATTATACTTTTTTTAGACAAAAAGGACGTTCGTTTTAGCGTTAAAATCGCTTTTTTAGGGTCAAAAAGAGGGTAAAAAGCTGTTTTATCGTGCAATTTATAGCTTACATATTGTTTTTTTTGGGGTGTTTTGGGGGATTATCAACAAAAAATAAAGTCGTTTTTTCTTAAAAAAAATACGTTTAGCTGCGGAAACCCGTAAATAATATTCAATCTGATTTTAGATATTTACACATTCAGAGTCAATTTTATATTTAAGAATAAAATATTACTGTTTAAAAAGTTAGAAAAGTATAGAAACTATTTAATAAATCGGTTGTGCATATTGCGTTAAAAAATTGTTAGAATGTCGGTTCGAGTGATCACGTTTTGGGCGTGATTGTATCGAGAACCATTTTAATAACTAGAATTTCTATGCTCGTTACAAATTTTAGTCATTTTAATTGTGTACTTCGTTCGAATTTATAGAATATTTTAAAATGTAAAACGAGTCTATTAAGAATGAGATTTAAATAGGTAATGAGTATGGAACTAAAATTTAAAGTATATTAAAATAGCATTGTTAACTATAATTTTAATACATTTAGAGGTATTTAAAAAGAATTAAAATTACATTTTGGTTTTTGTATTAAAAACTAGAATCAGTTTAGAACTTCTTGTTAAATAACAAAAAAATGTTTTTTGATTAATGTCATTATGCAAATTTAAGATATTAGACAATTGGGTTAATACTTCAAATTTTCGTTATGAACTTATGGGTCATAAAAAGCAAACCTTTTATTATCCGGCGATATTTAACCAAAAAACAATATATTTGTTTACATATAACCTGTTGTACCCAATGCCGACAAACCGCCAGCCGCACAAATAGCACATTTGTTTTTTCCCTATGCTAAAGCCAACGCTCCAAAAAACAAAAGAGCTATTTTTTGCCAACGCGCGGAATAAAATGTAAATTTGAGAAAAATGAAAAAATTTTATAAATAAATGGCAATATTTCAGAAATCAGTAGTTAAAAAACATCTGAATAATCTTGACAAGGCGCAAGTTGAAAAAGCATACATAAAATTCCGAGAAAACTACACTCCAACCAAAATAGAACAAATAAAAAAACTTAAAGAAGAAGAATATCAAGATGGATTTCTAAGAGAAATCTTTGTTGACGTTTTAGGTTACACATTGCGACCTTCCGAGAATTTTGACTTACAAAGAGAATTTAAAAACCAAACCGACGGAAAAAAAGCTGACGGAGCAATTCTCAAAAATGAAAACGCTATTGCCATAATCGAATTAAAATCAGCCAAAACAAAGGATTTGACTTTAGTTACGCAACAAGCATTTAATTATAAAAACAACCAACCCGAGTGTAAATATGTAATTACTTCAAACTTTCAAAAGTTGCGTTTTTACATTGACTATTCAAACGAGTACGAAGAATTCGATTTATTTCATCTTGAAAGAGAGGAATTTGAATTACTGTTTTTAATTCTCAGAAAAGAAAGTATTTTTTCAAATTTACCTATTAAACTAAAAGAGGAAACTCAATTCCACGATCAAAATATTTCATCAAAACTTTATAAAGATTATTCTAATTTTAAGCGAAAATTATACGATAATCTTACAATTAATCATCCAGAAATTGACAAATTAACGCTGTTTAAAAAGTCCCAAAAATTATTGGACCGTTTTCTGTTTATTTTATTTGCGGAAGATAGCGGATTATTGCCTCCAAACTCTATTTCAAGAATCATAAAACGTTTTGAAATTTTAAAAGAAGAAGATTCTTACAAACCACTTTACGAAATATTTAAACAATATTTCGGATATATGAATGTTGGCAGAAAAGGCAAAAAACATGAAGATGATATTCCTGCATACAATGGCGGACTTTTTTATGAAGATGAACTTCTAAACGCTTTAAATATAAATGATGAACTTTTAATTACAGAATTACGGAATCTTTCGAAATACGATTTTAATACCGAAATTGACGTAAATATTTTAGGTCATATTTTTGAACATTCTCTTAATGAAATTGAAGAATTTAGCGCTGAAATACAAGGAACAATAACCGACAACAGCAAAAGTAAACGCAAAAAAGACGGCGTTTTCTATACACCAAAATACATTACGCAATATATTGTAGAAAATACTATTGGCACACTTTGCCACGATAAACGCAAAGAATTAGATATTTTAGAAATTGAATTTGAAGATTCTTTTAGAACAAAAGATAACTCATTGTCCGTAAAAGGGAAAAATCTATATCAAAAACTAACCGATTATAAAGATTGGTTAATTAACCTAAAAATTATAGATCCAGCTTGTGGAAGTGGCGCGTTTTTAAACCAAGCCTTAAACTTTTTAATTGCTGAACACACAACCATTGACGACATTATTGCAGAACTTACAAACTCGCCTTTACGATTGTTTGACATTGATAAAAATATTTTAGAAAACAATCTTTTTGGCGTTGACATTAATGAAGAAAGTGTTGAAATTGCTCAACTTTCCTTATGGTTGAGAACTGCAAGAAAAGATAGAAAATTATCGAGTTTAAACAATAATATTAAATGCGGGAATTCATTATTAACAGAGAATTTTGATTGGCATAAAGAATTTCCGAGTATTATGCAAAATGGCGGTTTTGATGCCGTTATTGGAAATCCGCCTTATATAAAAGAATACACAAATCGTCAGGCATTTGATGGTTTACACGAACATTATTGCTATCAAGGAAAAATGGATTTATGGTATTTCTTTGGCGCATTGGCATTGGAAATTGTTAAAAAAGACACAGGTTTAATTGGTTATATCGCGCCTAATAATTGGATAACAAATTCAGGAGCTTCAAAATTTAGAAATATTGTAATTAACAATGGAAAATTAATAAAATTCATAGATTTTGGTGATTTTAAAGTGTTTGATTCCGCAGGAATTCAAACAATGATTTACATTATGAAACGTTCGGAAAATAACCAAAAATACAATTTTGATTATGCCAAAATATTGGACAGCAAAATAAAACATCCAGATGCCCAATTGTTTCTTGAAAATGTGAAAGATAAACGATTTGACTATTTTACAACCGAAATTGAAAAAGTTAAATATCTTGATAAACCTATCAACTTCATAAACGCAGGTTTAAGCATTGTTATAAACAAAATAAAAGCGAAACAAAACTTTGTTTTTGACGGTAAAGAAATTGCACAAGGAATTGTCCCAAATCCAGATGTTGTTAACAATAGAAATATTAAAAATTTATTAGCTAAAGATATTGAAGATTTAAATTTACAAGTTGGTGATGGAGTTTTTATTATTTCAAAAGGAAAATTCAGTCATTTGAGTAAAAATGAAACGAAATATATTAAGCCAATTTTTGAGCCAAATGAAATTGAAAGATATAAATTTATAAACGAATTTGATAAAGAAATAATTTATATAACAAAAAAGAATTATCAAAATGATGCACCAACCTTAATTCAACACTTGGAGAAATATAGCCCAATAATGAATGAAAGAAGAGAAAATCAAAATGGACGGTTAGATTTTTTTCATTTACATTGGCCACGAGATGAAAGTTATTTTGAAAAAGGAATAAAGATTTTAAGTGTTCGCAAATGTAACCGACCAACTTTTGTTTACACCGAAGAACCATCTTATGTAATGATGGCTTTCAATATTATTAAAACCGTTCGTATAAATCAAAAATATTTAACAGGTTTATTAAATTCAAACCTAATTGCTTTTTGGTTAAAATATAAAGGCAAAATGCAAGGCGATTTGTACCAAGTTGACAAAGAACCTTTACTGAATTTGCCTATAATAAAACCGACAAATGAAACTCAAAACGAAATTTCAGAATTTGTTTCTCAGATAATAGAAAGCAGCCAAAAACAATATGATTATAGCAATTTGCTTGAAAAAACCAAAACAGAGAATAATTTTGAGCGAGAAATACAACTTGAAAAAGAATTAGAGAACATTTCAAAAACCATTGAAAATGCAGAAAATGAGATAAATCAAATGGTTTATAATCTTTATGAGTTAACAGAAAATGAGATTGCAGAAATTGAAAAAAATATAACCTAAAGCCAACGCTAAAAGCCACACAAATTGAAATAAATGAGAATGAAAAAAAGCAAAGAGCACAACAATGCACATAAAAATTGCTTAATTTAACTAAATAGAATGATTCTAAAACTTAATTTCGTTACATTTAAACATCGGAAAATTGCGTTTTAAAACCCGCAACTTTTCATCATGTACAAACTGTTGGCGGTAATACAATACAGACATTTAATAATTTATATAAAAAATGAACACAACAAAAATAATTTTCGACACAGCTAACTTTTGGACAGTTAATTGGTACTATTTAGTAGCATTGACAGTTTCTATCATAGGAATTATTATTGCCTACAAAAATTTTCGCAAAAAAACTGCTTCAGAAGAGGTTACGGAAATTTTTAACTCTAACTTGTCTGCAACAAGTAATCCTACTATTCCAATTAATATAACAAATAACATTAATACAGAATCAACAGAAAAAACAGCAGACAATAATATTTATACTAATGGAAATCAAGAAGAAAAATTAAAGGCTACAACAAAAATTCTATTTGTCGACGACAATCACACTGAATACAAAATGGTTTCAATACTTAAAAAAGCAGGTTGGACAAAAACTAAATCAGTTAAGGATATTACAGATCTTGATACTCAAATTATACTTGAAAGTGATATAATATTTGTAGACATTAATGGAGTCGGCTTGACTTTATTTGAAGATCAAGGATTAGGTCTTGCCTCAGCTTTAAAAGTTAAGTATCCAAAAAAGAAAATTATTATTTATTCGGCAGAGACTTCAGGGGATAGATTTCATAAAGCTCTTAGGCAGGTCGATGATTGTTTACCAAAAAACGCAGAGCCATATCAGTTTATAAATCTAGTTGAGAACTTATCAAAAACACTGTGACAAAGCACTACTCGATAACATCTGCTAAAGGAGAAACCATCTCTATAAATCTTGCTACTGAATGTAAGGGTTGCTTTTCTAAATGCAATACACCAGGTAATACAATTAACGATTGCCCAAAATATGGAGGACAAAGACGTCAAGGTAAAATAACAAATTCACGGGGAACTACTTTTCTTTGCGATCAAACCAAGACAACCAAATTGTTTAGGGACAAATTAGAAGGATTATCATATGCATATCACGACCTAGTTTTACCAAAGACAACAATTGAAACTGAAACAAAACTCATCGAGCAAAAAAGAGTAAATCGGCTTGTACATAATTTAACTTCAATAAATGCCCATAATATTCAAGAGTTGTATGACCTAGTTCCTCAAGACGTCTTATCGACAAATTATCAGAAACAACTTGATTATATACAAAAGGAAATAAGACTACACCCAAAAAAAGCAGCTCTAATGTTCATTCGAATTGCTAAGCACAACATTCATATGAAATCTGAGTTCTCGATATATAAAAAATTGGATAGAAATAATGCTGTACTTGATTTAAGCAGTCATCCTATAAGGAAAGTTATTTTAAATATTCTTCATACTTTTTTTGTTGATTTTACTAACAATGAAATTTATGTTTCAGTATCTGAATATGCTGGTAAAGTCAAGATTGATTACGAGAGTATTCAGGTTGCCTTGTACCATCTTATTGAGAACGCATCGAAATATACAATGCCAAACAGCAATATAAATATTTCATTTTCCGAAATTGGGCAAAACATAAATGTTTCATTTAAGATGAGAAGTTTGCTCATTAGGGATGACGAAAAGGAAAAAATATTTGTCGAAGGCTATTCTGGACATTCTGCTTGCAATTGCCAATTGAATGGTGACGGTATAGGAATGTGGCAAATAGAACAAATGGTAAAACTTAATAACGGCAGTGTAACTTGTAATTGTGGGCAAGAAGCATTAAAAATTAATGGAATTCCGTACGCAGATAATGAATTTGTTTTAACATTATTAAAAGCTTGGTAAATAGACATACTACCGCCAATAACTAAGTATAATTTATGCTCAAATCGGATTAAGCCACAAATCTTAAAAAAACACTTAAACTAATACAAAAAATGAATGAAGAAGAAATAATTAGAAATGAAGCCAAAGAATTTTACGAATGGAAAATTAATCAATCCGACAATTATAATATTGTTGAAGAATTTCAACTTATAAAAAGTCGATTGTATGATTTTTACTCTTCCGAAAGTAAAGCTATCTTTTTAGATGAAATAGAAATAATAGTAAAAACTAATTTACAAAACCATCGGGTTGATAGACATAATGGAGAAGCACATTCGAGTTGTGGAGAAGAAATAAATGCCGAAAAACTCCTATTTTATATAAAACAAGAACTTAATACTTTACCGATAATTGCACATCAAAAATTTAAATCATCAGAAGAAAACATCAGAGACCAAGTATTTATTAGTTATAGTCATTTTGACAATGAATATTTGAAAGATATACAAAGACATTTTAAACCATTTCTTGATAAAATAAATTTTTGGGATGATTCTAAAATTCAACCTGGACAAGAATGGAAAAAAGAAATCGAAACAGCTATATGTAAAGCTAAAGTTGCAATTTTTTTAGTTAGTACAGATTTTTTAGGTTCTGATTTTATAACAACAAAAGAAATACCTCCATTATTATCAGCCGCTGAAAAAAATGGAGCGGTAATTTTAAACATAATTGTAAAGCCTTGCTTATTTGAGGAATTTGAAAATTTAAATAAATATCAAGCGATGAATTCACCAAGTCGTCCATTAAGCAAAATGGACATTAATGAAAGAGAAGAATTATTTGTGAATTTAGTTAGGCAAACTAAGAAAATATTAAATGAGTGAAAACCTTAGGCAACAACGAATATAATTTTTGTTCAAATCGAATTTAGTAAAAACCGCCAATAGAGAAAACCAATGGAAATTCAATTAAAATCAGAAATTACGTGTCCATACTGCGGACATAAAAAAACAGAAGAAATGCCAACTAACGCATGTCAATTCTTTTATGAATGTGAGAATTGTAAAACGGTTCTAAAACCAATCAAAGGCGATTGTTGTGTTTATTGTAGTTTTGGTTCAGTAAAATGTCCTTCAATACAACAGAAAGAAAGTTGTTGTTAAAAAGCCAACGCTAAAAGCCATACACATTGCCAAGTCGCTAAAACCAGCCACATAAACCAAAACTTGTCAATAAGTATGTCTTTGCCGACGCAAATTGAAATAAATGAGAATGAAAAAAAGCAAAGGGTACAACAACGCACATAAAAAATTGCTTAATTGAACTAAATAGAATGATTCTAAAACTTAATTTTATTACATTTAAACATCGGAAAATTGCGTTTTAAAACCCGCAACTTTTCATGTCCAAAACCGTTGGCAAACATTAAATTGATATTCAATTAAATATGAATAAATACAATTTACCAAGATATATTGACGAAAAGACAAAGCTTAAAATAAGACAAAATTCGAAATTTGCTTGTGTTGTTCCCAATTGCCGAAACTCATTTTACACATATGAACATCTTATTCCGGAATATAAAGATGCTAAATTTCATGATTCTGAAAAAATATGTTTAGCCTGCCCAACACATAACCCAAGGAAAGTAGGTCCTGAAGGACAAGCAAATTATTCAAAGCAACAATTAATAGATTATTATGAAAATCTTAAAAAAAGCAAAAAAGGACTTAAAATAAGAAATAAAGATTTCTTTTATGGGTTAAAAAAATCATTAGAAATTAAAATTGGAGAAAGTACATTTAAAAATATTTCTTCTATTATAAATATAGACGGTATCGATGTTTTCTCATTTACACAAAATAAAAATCCAGAACTATTTGAATCCGAAATAATATTTTCGGGAATTTTTAATAAACCTAATGGTGATTTACTTTTTAAAGTAGAAGAAAATGAATGGATTTCGGACACCAATCATTGGGATGTTCAAACGACTAATGGTCGAATTACCATTTATAATAATAAAAATGAAAGCATATTTAAAGCTCAAAAAATACCAGAACATAACAGAATTGAGATAACACAATTAGACTTATGGTACGATCCTTTTCACATAAAAACAGAAAATGGCAAACTACTTGTAGGAAGGATCTCGAAAAATGGTCAAAAGTGGGTTTATATTAATATTGATGCCGTTTTTGAACATAGTAAGTGCGCAATTTTCCTTACCAAAGAGAATCTAATGAAAGAATTGAATTATTATGGTTTCGAAATTTCAGGTAATAGTGGTGCAACCCTTTTCGGAAATGGAATACATCTTGGAAAAGCTGGTGGTATAATGAAAATTCGTTCAGCTAATATTTTAGCTTCTAAAAACGTTGAAAACAAAGTACCTAAACCAACAATAAAAACTCCTATTCCAAAAAACGGTAATTATTTTGTAAAAGGTATAATAGAAGAAAAAATCATAGAATATCCACTTTGGACAGAAACTGAATATTGGTTGAATGGCCAGAAACTGAACGCCAAACCTAATTCCTGGGGAGTTATAAACGAAAACAAGGAACATTTATATTATCTTTCTAGCACAGAAAAGGAGGATTTATTTTTAAATAAAGGATTTGTGGGACACTACGCGGATGACTTAATTAATACGGAGATACAAGATAAAGTGTTTGAAATCTTAATCGAAGAAAAAGATTCAAATGGAAATTCCGTAAATAAAAGAATTAAAAAATCTGAATTAAAAAACAGAAAAATTATTTCGGAAATAAATCCACACACAAATAAATTTTATCATCCGCATCAGTTCGCTGGTATTTCACCTTGGAAAGAATAGAAATAATTAACGATTTGCCAACACCGTACAAAATTAATTGCTTGGTTTCTAGATTACTTACGAAAGTCCTCGCGGACTTTCTATCTGTGAATTATTTATTAACTTTAGTGCTTAAACACAGCAACTAATCTTGTACAACAACGTTAGCAGTAATACTACATTTATTCTCCGAATGAAGTTACTACTGTAAAATCTTTTTCTTTTCTTTTTTCTTCCACCCTCTTTAAAGAAATGTTAAAATACTCTTTGTTGTTCTCA
>Ga0105051_10006267_pt1 | contig 12872 bp, 6 predicted proteins | sample FRY02_FD_78383 | JGI IMG/M metagenome (GOLD analysis project Ga0105051, IMG submission 78383) | Freshwater microbial communities from Lake Fryxell liftoff mats and glacier meltwater in Antarctica - FRY-02 (megahit assembly) | ecosystem: Environmental > Aquatic > Freshwater > Ice > Glacier...
AAGAATGGCAACTGACTGCTTTCGGCGGTGCCTGCGATTTGAATCGCACCGATTGAGTTGCCAGTTTCGGCAAGGATGAGACTCTCGGCGAAGAAACATCCCATATAGAAGCATGTTGCGGGCTTTTCGCGCACCATTCGGCCCGAGACATAGGCGACGAATCCGAATTGCTCGTCGGTGATGTATCGAATGAGATCCTGGTTGTAAGAATCGGATCGCCCCGCCGCCATATAAGACGCTTGCACCGCTTCGCGCGCGGCTTCCATGACAAGCGAACGGCTCGTGGGCACTTCAATCGTCGCGTCATATTCCGCCGCGGTCTTTGCGACATGACCGAGCACGGTGATGCCCGCGACGGTCTGAATGTTGTCCATGTCTTGAATGCCAGCAACGAAGAGAATCGATCGACCCATTTCTGTTGCACGCCCCACGGCTTCGTCGACCGCGTCGAGCGCGGCGATACGACGAATCTTGACTGGGTGACCAGCGCGTGCGCGAAGAATGCAGATGATGACGCACGCGCTGACGATAAGGATTCCCAGAAATAATTGAATCTTGGTGCCGACGAAAAAATTGCGCGCTGCGAACACGGGCGCGGATTCGCTGCTGGGCGATCCAACACCTTGCGCATCGACGGCCGAGACGCGGAAGACATGCGCGTGATCGAGCGCGAGTTTGACCGCGTCGAACGACATTTGATCGGCAGGAACATCGGCAACTTTGATCCAGACGATTTCAGCGGTGAGTTGATCGTTGATGATTTCGCGTCGCTCGATGCGCCACTGCGCTTGCACGAGGCCGTTCGATCCAGCGACCGATGATATCCATGAGACCGTGACCGATCCGCCAGAGTCCCACGGAACATCAGTCGCCGTCACGGAAGATGGTGGCGTCGGTGCGGCAATCACGCTCGCAGAGCTTGCGATCAAGCAGACTCCTGCGATCACGATGCATTGCAGGTGTTTAACTATGCGGCCCACGATGGCACGGTAGTTTGAATTGCGTGTTCTTGCGAACAGCACAAGAGTGATGACAACGCAGCGATCTCACTTCGCAGGCGGCAGACTTCCGGGGCGAGAATGGTCTGAGCCTCGACATCGGCTCGTTTGATCGCATCCGCGTCCATCTTTGCGGCTTCGACATCTGTTTGGGGAATGGTGACAAACGCCTGAATCACTCCATCACCAACGCCCATCAGCGCCCAGCCTGCGATGACACCTGCGCAGAACATCGCAAGTTGGAGCGGTGGAGCGGTGGAGCGGTGGAGCGGTGGAGCGGTGGAGCGGTGGAGCGGTGGAGCGGTGCCGCCCGTTCGCACGCAAACTCAAGTGCCGATCAATTCCACATTCGCACGCGGGACGATCACGCGCTGACCATCTTCGAGCGCCACTTCGAGCACGCGTGCCTTTGAGCCCGAGCCGAGGACCGCGGGTTGTTCGGGAAGTCCTGCGACGGTGCCGAGCAATCCAAAGTATGGATCGCGAATGATGCGGATCGCCGTGCCGATGTCGAGCAGCCCGGCCGTCGCGCCGCCGGTGAAAATTTCTCCACTGCCGCTTTGATCGAGTGGGATCACGATCTCGGGTCGCATCACGCCGGCGCGAATTTGCGTCGCGCCGTTGACGCTGGCGAGTTTGCCGGCGTGCGCGGCGAGCAACTGGTATGTGCGCTGAGCCATCGAGATGTCGCCGAAGCCTTCGGTGATGAGCAGTGTGATGCCGAGTTTTTCGCTTCCGGTGACTGCAACGCCGAGGTCATAGCCAAGCACATCGCGCAGATCGGCATCGTCGATGCCACCAGAAATCAGTGCGGCGGCGCCGATTTCTCGCGCCTTTCGAATTGCGCCCGCGGTCATGCGAGCACCGCCGACGACGATGGCGCCTTTCATCGACGGGTCGATGTGTTCTTCGAGAACATTCTCCGAGTGCGACTTCCCTGCGATCATGAGGCGTCCCCATGTTTCGCCGCCGACTCCGAAGATACCTTGCGCAAAGACCGCTTCCGTCTGCACGACGCAGCCTTCGCCTGCGATGACTTCGATGATTTTGCCCGCGACATATGCGCACACCGTGACGGGAAGTTTGGGACCGCGGATGATGGCCATGCCTGTTGAATCCGAAACACTCTCAAGCACACCCGCTGCCGTCGACTTGGCCTCGGTCTTCATCATGCCGAAGATTCCCTTGCTACGCGCGAGCGCATCACCCACCGTGACGCTGTCACCGATTTTCTTGAGCATGAGCGGAGGCAATTCGCTTGGATTGACGCTGAGCAATCCAGCAACCTTGATCGGAAAAATATCACCTTCAAGATGCGTCTCAGCGACGATGGTCTCGGCCACCACTGTGTCGCCAACTTTCACACACACGCCTCCAGTGACCGGAAGCAGTCGGCGAATTTGAAATGTGGTTCGCGCGGTGACTTTGAGTCCGGGGGTGAATGCCTTGGCCATGATGAAAATCCTGCTGTGATTCGTGCACTATTCGTAGACACTGAGATCTTTGAGCCAGCGTGTTACCGATGCGCGACGCTCGGCGTCGGTTGTGGGAAGAATGAGTGGTCGTCCGCGCGCATCGAAAATAATGCCGACCGTTCCGCCGCGCACTTCGCGTGTGATCGGTTTGCCAGGGCCCGCGCCCATGTCGAGTCCCTTTTCGGGACGCACTTCGAGTGTGCCGACCGCGCCAGGCGCGAAACGCACGAGTCGCATTTCGCCGCCGACGAGTTGGCCTTCGATGGGTTGCGCCGCCGCACCCGAACGCAGCGTGAATGCGAACGCGGGACGACCCGCGCGCACTTCGCCGCGTGGTGCGATACACCAACCGAGCACGACGAGACAATCTCGCTCGAAGACTTCCATCGCGGCGCGCGGATTCACCGACGCGAGCACGCCAAGATGCGGCATCATGAAGATGGAATCCTTGGCGATTTCGGTGAAGCCCTCTGGCTCAAACGCGTCGATCATCATGAGCGCAGTTTGTTCCATGCGCGGCGCGTGGCTGAGCACGCCGCCCGATGCGACCATCAAGTCGAGCGTCATGTTGTCGACGAGCGATCCACCCGATTGCTTTTGGCTGAATGCGTCGCCGACGGTGCGTTGTTGCTGAACGCCCTTGAGTGCCGTGGCGAATGCTTTGTGTTGGATATATGCCAAACGCAGCGCCTCGCGCGAAACCGCCTGCTCGAAGACCAGCGCTTCGAGCGTTTGCGGAATCGTCGTCGGGCGAATCATCTTGTTTTTCACGCGGTTGCGCAATTCGCGTTCGTCCATATCGAGATGTACCCAGCGCAAGACACTCGCCATGCCCGCTTCGGCGCAGACATTCGAGATGGAATAACTCATGCCGAGATTGGCGCTGACTGTTCGGTTGAAGACGCCACCGAACACGCTGAACACATCGGTGGTTGCGCCGCCGATATCAACGCCCACCACATTGATGCCGCGTCCCTTGGCGATCGTTTGCAATATGTCACCGACCGCACCCGGCGTCGGCATGATCGGCGCGTTCGCCCACGCCATCAACTTGTCATATCCCGGCGCATGCGCCATGACATGTTCGAGAAAGACATCGTGGATGCGTTCGCGTGCAGGACCAAGATTTTCGCGCTCGAGCGTTGGTCGCAAATTGTCGACGATCGACAACGCGAATCCCTCGCTCGAAAACACTCGTTCGATTGTTGGGCGCGCTTCCTTGTTACCTGCAAATATCAACGGCAATTTGTATTCCCCACCGAAACGCGGGCGAGGCCGCGCGGGCGCGATGAGTTCGGCGATCTCAATGACTTTCTTCGTGTCGCCGCCATCGGTACCGCCCGAGACAAGCACCATGTCGGGACGCAGATCTCGAATGCGCTGAATTTGCTCGTGCGGCTTGCGACGATCATTGCTGGCTATGGTGTCCATCACAATCGCCCCTGCGCCGAGCGCCGCTCGCTTGGCGCTCTCCGCAGTCATTTCGCGCACGACACCCGCGACCATCATCTGCAACCCGCCGCCCGCGCTGGATGTGGATATATAGAGATCGCATCCATCAGCGTCTGCTGGGTTCTTACGGCGGATGATCGTGCCGTCATCAGCAATCAATCGGTAACCGGAAAGTTCCTGTAACTCGGTCACGGAATTCACGACACCCATCGTGACATCCGCGAATGGTTCTTCAACGGTCGTCGGCGCTTCGCCTCGGAATGTCTGACGAAAAACGCCGTCCTTCTCCTCGATCAGGATCGCTTTGGTCGTGGTGCTTCCGCAATCCGTGGCAACGATGCGCATGAGCGACGGAGGTTAGAGGGTGCGGGTGAGTTTGTGTCGATGACTGCGTGGCTAATCACGCGGAAATTGGTTGTGTCGGATTGGCCAGCGCATCTCGCTTCTGCAAAAGTTGCGCTGCGATGCTGACTGCGATTTCCGCTGGAGAATTACTGCCAAACGGCAATCCAATTGGACAATGAATCGCCGCGACCGCTTCGGCGCTGAAGCCTTCACTCATCAGCGTGCTGCGAAGCGTCCGCGCCTTGGGTTCACTGCCGATCACGCCGAGAAACGCAGCTTCATTGCGCTTGAGAATCTGCCGAACGATTGGCAAGTCGGTGGCGTGGCCTTGGCTCATGCAAAGACAGAAGGCGTGCGCAGGCACTTTCCAAACTTGCTCGGCCAATTCACTCGTCAAGACAATCTGCACATTGGGCGCGGACGCGATCTTGCTCAACCACTCTGGGCGATGATCGACGCACATGAGATTGCAGTGAAATGTCGACAACAGCGCAACCGTGGCTTGCGCGACATGACCGGCGCCAAAGACAACGATGTTCCAAGTGTGTCCGACCGAAACTTCATAGAACATCGTTGCAGCGCCACCGCAAACCATGTTGAGATCGCGTTGCAATTCATAGCGAACTATTTCAGGGACGACCGGTTGATTTGAGTTGGATGCCGCGACCGCACGCGCGATCATCTGTTGCGCATGATCGATCGCACGGGCTTCGAGCCGACCACCGCCGACTGTTCCCCAGGCGAGTCCATCCGAGGTAACGATTGCCTTTGCACCGATGTCTTGGGGAATATGACCCTCGGGCTGAACAAGCGTGACGGTTGCGAAGACCACACCGCGGTCGGTGAGTTTGTGCGCACGCTCGAGATATTCACGCATGATGCGACTCATGATGCACGCTCGATAGGCAAACGCTTGTCGTTCATTTCAGCACCGCCGCTTCCCACTGCGCAAACGCATCCGGCGAGAGCATGCGCAAGACACGCTCCGCCGTCGCTGGAATTGCCAGTGGATCGCACGCGACGGCGCGCTTGGTCGAATCAGCCGTCACCGCGCTGATTGCGTCGCGCACCGCCGTCCACACTGAAATTGCGAGCAATAACGGTGGTTCGCCGGATGCCTTGGTGCTGCGCACATTCACGGTGTTGCCTTCGTTGAAAATCAGATCGGCGTTGAAGATGCGCGGCGTGTCTTGCACGCTGGGAATCTTGTATGTGCTCGGCGAGTGCGAGACCAGCAGCCCGTCGTCGTTATAAAAAAGATGCTCGGTCGTCAACCATCCCATCCCCTGCACGAATCCGCCCATGACCTGTCCCATGTCGAGCGCGTGATTCACGGGCCGCCCCATATCCATCAACATATCGACGCGGCGCACCTTCACCTCGCCAGTCGCGCGATCGATTTCGACTTCACTCGCCGCAACACCTTGTGTGAAATATAAAAACGCTTGGCCTTTGCCCTTGACCTTGTTGAAGCTCAGATTAGGCGTTGCGAAGTGGCCATACTCGCTGACGGAAATTCGATTGAGATATGCCTCGCGAATGAGCTGGTGGAATTGGATCGAGAACGCGCCGCCCGAACGAGGCGTGACCGTGACCTGTGCGTCGCGAAATTCCACGCGGTGATCGTTTGTGCCGCCGCTGCCGATGGTCTCATCGACGATCAACTCGGGTTGTGTCCCATGCGCAGCGGTCTTGCTTGCCCAGTGCTCTGGCGCAATGCCGCGCAACTGAATCGCCAACGACGCGAGGCGGCGTTTCAATTTTTCGCACGCGACGCTCGCCGCCGCTGCGTTGATGTCCGTTCCCGCCGATGCAGCAGTCGGTGAAGTGTTGGCGTTTTTCTCAGTCGAAGTCGGCATGATGCGAATCGCCGCGATCGGCAACCCAAGTTGCTCGGCCACAATCGTGGCGATGCGCGAGTTGACACCCTGCCCCATCTCCACCGCGCCAGTGGAAACTTGCACGGTGCCGTCCATGTGAATATTCACCAGCGCATTGCCTTGATTGAGAAACCGTGTCGTGAATGAAATGCCGAACTTGACGGCGGTCAGTGAGAGCCCGCGCGGATGCAGCGCATGATGTGTTGCACACTGTGCGTTATGTTTGCGAATTTGCTCGCGGCGTGTGCGATATTCACAAGTTGATTCCAACTTCTCAAAGAGTGCGGGCAGACAATTGTTCTCAACGCGCTGGCCATACGGTGTGATGTCGTGCCCTGGTCGATAGCAATTGAGTTTGCGAACATCGAGCGCGTCTTGGCCAGTGGTCCGCGCGATGTCTTCGATGATGGATTCGATCAGCGCCACACCCTTGGGACCTCCGAAACCGCGAAAGGCTGTGTGCGGATGGAAATTTGTGCGGCAGACTTGACCACGCACGCGGAAGTTTTCGATGAAGTATGCGTTGTCGCAGTGCAAGAGCGCGCGTTCCATGATCGCAGTCGAAAGATCTGCATAAGCGCCGCCATCCGAATACAACATCGCATCAAGCGCGAGAATTTTACCGTTGTCATCAAAGCCACACGCATAGTGAATCTGAAACGGATTTCGCTTACCCGTGATGATCATGTCTTCATCTTTCGATATCGCCAATCGCGCGGGCCGCCCACTGTGATGAGCGATGAGCGCGGCATATGCGGCGATGGGCGCGGCTTGCGATTCCTTGCCCCCAAAGCCGCCGCCCAAACGCTTGGCGATGCACACGACATCGCTGAAGGGAAGTCCGCACGCCTTCGCGACGACATGCTGTGTTTCGGTCGGATGCTGCGTCGATGAATGAACCTCGAGTTGGCCATCTTCGCGTGGATAGACAACGGCTGCTTGACTCTCAAGATAAAAATGATCGGCGCCTTCGATCTTCAGCACGCCTTCAATCGTGTGCGCAGCCTGCTTCATGACGGACTGCGCATGACCAGTCGCGACTGTGCGCTCGCACCCGATGAAGTTGTGCTTTGCAACAGCATCATCAATGGAGCGAATGTCTGGCAATTTTTCCCACTCCACCACAACTGCGGCGAGCGCCCGCACCAGCGCCTCGCGCGTTTCGCAACCCAGCACCGCGACAACTTCACCGACATAATTCACTTCATTCACCGCGAGAATCGGCTGATCTTGAATGATCGTTCCCCAAACATTGTCCACAACATCCGCCGCTGTAACGGCGCATATGACGCCTGAAATCTTCAGCGCAGGCGCGGTGTCAAGACGCTTGATGCGCGCATGCGCAAACGGGCTATAGATAAGTCCGCAGTGCAATTCGCCCTTGAGCATCGGACGGTCGTCGACGAACTCGCTCTTTCCCGTGACATGAGTCGACGCCGAGTCATGTGGTGGCGAGCCTTGATCGACCAGGATGATTGCGGCGTGGCTGTTTGGAGTCTCACCCATGCAACACCTCACTGCCATAGCGGCGAAATAGATTCGCAGCCGTGACCCGGCGATATGCGGCGCTGGCACGCACATCGGAGAGTGGCGTAATGGAAGCTGCGATGAGCTGCGCGATCGATTCGACCTTCTCCGCAGTGAGTTCACCGATGAGCGCTTGTTCCGCATCCGGCAATCGAATTGGCGTCGCGGCGACACCACCATATGCCACGCGTGCGGAAGCGATTTTCGGCGGACCCTTCTTGCCGCGGCGAGTGAGCAGCGTCACGGCGAATGCGCAACTCACCGCGCTGATGTCGAGGTCTTTGCGCTGTGAAACCTTATAAAGCCGCACCATTTCCTCTTCACGCGTGTTCTCAAACGAGACATGGGTGATGATCTCGTCGGGCCCGATCGCCAATTTCTTATAACCGACATAGAGCTCGGTCATCGGGATGACGCGCTTGAGAACTGCACCCTGTCCACTTGCTCGCCGTGCGACATGAATCGCTCCCCCTGCGATCAGCAGAAACGGCAGTGTGTCACCGACTGGCGAAGCGTTGGCGATATTGCCAATGAGCGTCGCCACATTCTTGATCTGGCTTGACGCAAAGAGATTGAGAAAGCGCGCCAACTCTGGAGCGCGCGTTTCGCTGCGACGCCGCACCTCGGCCAGCGTCACGCGCGCGCCGATCCGCATGCCGCTGCGCGTTTCTTGCACTTCATACATCTCTTTCACCAGATGCAAGCTGAGCAACGCACGCGGCAGAGGTTTGCCCTTGTTCACTTGCACGCCCATGTCAGTCGCAGCGCCAAGCACTTTGAATCCCAGATTCTGCGCCGCAAATGTGCACGCTTCACGCAGCGAGACTGGTGCGAAAAAGGTGACGCCATCGTGTTCGATTCGCAACGATTGCTGTGTCGCAGTGATGGCATCGACGATCGCAGTCGCATTGGAATATCGCCCCGCGACGGAATGTTTCTCGGTCGCACGAACGGTGATCGCCGCTTGAATGATCGGCGCATATCCCGTGCAGCGACAAAGATTGCCGGTCAAATAATTCGCCGCCGTCTTCGCATCCACTGCGCCAGCGCTGTGTTCAGGTCGTTCCAACATTGCGCTGATCGCCATCACAAATCCAGGCGTGCAGTAACCGCACTGCGAGGCGTGACAATTGTTCATCGCCGACTGCGCAGGCGACAATTCATCACCGCACTGCATGCCTTCGACGGTCACGATGTGCGATCCATCCATCTGCGCAACTGTGGCGATGCACGAGTTCATCGCTTCAAAATTGAGCGTTGGTATCGCGGCAGAATCTTGCTGCGCACGCGCAACTGGAAAGGCTCGCAAGACCGTGCACGCGCCACAATCGCCTTCTGCGCAAACAATCTTGGTTCCGGGCATCCCCGCTTCTTTGCGAAGCCAATCGGCGAGCATCATCAACGCCTCACGACCGCGAATTTCGCGGCGCACGCCATTCACATGCAAGAGGGCTGCATCACGCATCGATTGTGAAGTTTAGCACCGTGATCAATCAGTGACCGCTGGGAAAACGCGCACACGATTGATCCCCCCGTCCGGAAAAACAGTCACACGAATCTGATCGCAAGCATGCGGTGCGTCGATCTGACACGCGAGCGTATTGCCCGCGTATGCCTTGGTTGGGGTGCGATCCACAAGCGTGATCCAGTGATTCTGACAACGACCTTCGACTGCGATCGCACTTGGATTGTTGTTGATGAAATGGGTGAAATCGATTTCGATGCGACCGATGCGCGACTGTCGCGCCAACTGTATCACCACATCTTCGCTGTGACCAGGCTCACGGCTTCGAGCCGATTCAAGTCCATCAAACATGTGCAGCGGCGGGAATGGAGAAATCACTTGCGATGCGACGCCGTAATGCTGATTCGTGGCAGAGACGACGCGGCCGCCAAACGCGGCGCTGGCGAGATCGATCGAGCGCGCATCGACACCCGCAGCGATGCGAGACAGTTCTTGGGGTGATGGCGCGAATGTCGGCGCGAGTGGCTTGTGAGTCTGCGCATCAAAGTGTGCGAATGCGCGAGAGTGATTGGCGAAGAGTTGCGCTCGATTGTTGGATGGGAGATCGCGATCAAAGAGCGCCAATCGTGTCACACCACCGTCGGGATAGATTCGCACACGAACCCTCTCGAAGTATTCGCCTTTCGATTGGCTCTCGAAAGCGTGCGATGCGTGACCCTCGAGCGCACTGCGTTGCACAATGGTGTGCCACGCATCGGTCGCACGGCACCAACCATCCACGCTGATCGACTGCGCTTGATTGCCAAGATGAAATTGTGTCGAGACCGAAACGCAATCAATCTGCGTCGGCATGCGCAGCGTGAGCACGAGCCAGTCACATTCATGCGGGTTGTGACGCACCGTCTCCCAACTGTCCATGATCTTGCCTTGCCGACCAAAGAGCGATGGATCGAAGAGAGGCTCGTGCGGCGAGATCAAGTTCTCGGCTCGCGCGAAACGCTCGTTCGAGACCTCGTCGATCAATGCGCCAACCACGCGATTGAAATCTGCCAGAGCATCGCGTGGACCTCTGCGCGTGATCGATTCCGGCATGTCGCGTTCAAACGCACGAAAGATACGGTAGTGATATCCCGCATTCACCCGCTCGGCAGTTGGCACATGGGCGATGTTGCAAGGCGTTTGCACACGCGTCCAATCCATGCCGGATATTCCAAGATGGACAAGAACAATTTGCGCAATCTGCGCGATACACGGCACTGCATTTTCGTCGCCAGCGCACAATATGACGACGCCACGGCCCGCATGCAGACCGGCGTAACAGTGCGCGAACAACGCGCGGAATCCATCGTTGGATCCTTGATGCACGCATAAACGGTTTGGTCCAGCCTCGGCGGTGAAAATGCCGAGGCCCATATTGCATCCCATGAATTGTTGACTGCCGCGATCAACGCCGTGCAGCATGCGCACGGCCGTGTCGTGCGAAATCGGCCCACATCCGCGCACATCGTGGAAGGCTGTCGAGAGCGCAGCGAGAAATCGTGCAACATCTGATGCGCTGGCGATCGCGCCCGCCGCGAAGGCTGGAAAAATTTTGCCGCCGACTGGGAGTGGTTCGCCTGAATCTAGAAAACCAATTGCGTATGGCGCGGCGGTAGTTGTTGTTGCGTTGGCTGTTTGCCCAAACGAAAAGTGCAACATATTCAGCGCTTGGATAAATGGCGCGGACAATTGATCGATCGACTTGCCTTCAAGCGACTCGATGAGATGCTGCAAGATCAAGTATCCACCGCCTGAATATTGAAACTTCGTGCCCGGTGCATTCAACACGCCAACCTCGCCATCCGATGCTGCGCCAGTTCCCGCAAGCCGCACGCTCAGCGGCGGCAATGGCTGATTCGCCGGAGTGCCAACAACGAAATGCATGTTGATCGCTTCATGACTCAGCAGATGCGCGAGCGTGACTTGATCGACCCACTCTGGATGTGCGGGATCGAGTGAGCGCAATCGAAACGGCGAACCGCTGCGCGTGAGCAGAGGCGCAACGCATGTCGAAAGTGCGATACCCGCACTGCGAAAATATTCCATCGCCATGCACGCGGCGATGCTCTTGCTCAGCGACGCAATCTGAAAGCGGGTTGTAACCGTGACCGGCTGCCCCAAGTCGCGCTCGCCGAAACACAGCGTTTGTTGTGTGACGCCGTCGAGCACGCAGACCGACAGACCACGCGCTGACTTCGCTGCGCATGCCTCGCCAATCGTCTCGCCAATCGCCTCGACGACACGGTCGATTGGCTGTGCGAGCAATCGCCGCTGAGTGATCTGCCAAAGCGCATCACGCGCGCTTTGCAGTTCAACATCTAGCGAGTTGTTGAATCGGCTGCGAAGCACTGTCAACATCTGCGACCCCGACTTTCCCTCCGCCGAAATGAGGAACTTGAAATCAAACTTCGCGCGATACTTCTCGCCTTCGTGCAAGAGTTGCGTGTGAATGTCATGCGTGTCATCCCCGTCATGCCCCACACCCGCCTGTTCCCGCGCCGCCGTTGCGTCAAGGCCTCGCGCAGATTCTCCGATATCACCGTGAAAGCTCGCGGCTTCGTTCACATCATCGACAGAAAATCGCATCAGCGTTTGCTGTGCCGCACGCATATCCATCACTGAATTTTCCATCATTTCACGCACGAATTTCTGGCTTCCGCACGCGCTGAAGAGCGCATGACACCGCGCGACACGCCGCGGCAACGCATATTTCCCGGGCTCAATCGCCATAGCCGCGCTCAGCGGATCATGTTGATTCGCAATCGCATCAAGAGTGAACGGCAACAGTAATTGCGACGCAAACTCAACCGGCTCATCCGCGCTCATCAGATGCAACATCAGATGCATCGCCACGGGATACCACTTGCGCGTGCGATCATTCCACTTCACTTGAACAATCTTGCGATCGTCGGAAAGATCCTTGCGAATGAAACGCATCTCCTCGTGGGCAATTCGCACAAAGTCCTCGACTGCGAAGCGACCATGATGCAGTTCATGCCACACTTCCCACCGCGAGCGCTCCGCAGTCGCCAAGTCATCCATCACCCTCACTGCCACGCCATCGATGATCGCTGGAAGTGCAACGCAACCATTGCCGCACAACCAATCCGTCAGATATTGCAGCGACTGGAAAATGTTGTATCGAATTTCATCAGGATCATTGTTGGCGACCTTCGACGCGTGCAGCCCATCCGCAGCCAGCAACGCTCGCGGGTAACGCGCATCCGACGGATCAAGCCCCGCCACATCTGGGCCATCAATGAATGCGAGCATCGCTTGGTGATGCGATGGAAGAAGCAGCGTCTTGACCATTTCTTCCAGCGGCGCGCGATCTCCCTGCAGCCGCATTTTCCACGCTTCGACCAACGCCAGTCCCAGCCGCACAAAGTCGGGATGTGCGATCCAAAATCCTGAGAGATCCCGCTTCAATTGCGTCACGACATCCTTGAAAAAACCTCGCAGCGCGAATTGAAACGAATCGCTTTGGATGCGATTGTCTGATGGCAACACGCCATACATGCCACCAACCTTAATTCCGCCGCGCGAACCGACGACTTGCGCCAGCAAGTCATGCGATGCCTTGATGTGGTTGATCACAATATTCGAATCGGCCTTGACTGGAATGCGATAATTGCAATCTTCCTTCATCAACCGCGCAGTCGATGCGAGATAATCGTGCCATCCAAGCGAC
>Ga0105051_10006271_pt1 | contig 12869 bp, 3 predicted proteins | sample FRY02_FD_78383 | JGI IMG/M metagenome (GOLD analysis project Ga0105051, IMG submission 78383) | Freshwater microbial communities from Lake Fryxell liftoff mats and glacier meltwater in Antarctica - FRY-02 (megahit assembly) | ecosystem: Environmental > Aquatic > Freshwater > Ice > Glacier...
ATTGTTTCTGCTGGAACTAATTACAGATCCAACATCAACTCCAAATATAACACGACAACCAGCAATGCATGTCAAGGACTGAGCATTCGAAAGGTAGACATCAATGATGCTGTTTGCTCTTACGGCAGTCACGTCCAAACTTGCTGGGCTTAAATCAATCACTTGGGGCGTTGTGCTCGGATCAAATCTCATTGCAAATTCCAATCTCATGTCCCCAGACTCCAACATGATCATGGCAGGCCCACCACTGGCTGGGATGTCAATTCCAGGTATGAATATTGACAGAGTAACAAATCCTGGACCTTGTGATCGTAAATCTGAAACCCTTCCACTATGAACTGTGAGCTGTTGTTCTTCGAAAAAGACATTCAGAGTCAAGGATGAAACTTCGGTAACGGGCAGATCTTTTACAAAGACACTGATCTGTTGAGATTCATCAGCTCGACCTACAGTAGGGAAGAATCTCATCACTTGTGGAACAGCCTTAGATAGAGCCATTATGACGAACGCGACAGTTGCATCTGGACCACCAGCAATATGATATAGATTGACCTGCAGTTCGCCTGCCTCTTGAATTTCCAGCGACAGACCTAACAAAGTAGACTCAAACGTGGAAGACTTCACTGTTATTGCTTTGACTGAATTTCCTTGCCCTTGCACAGCAACCCGAATTTGCGCACTGTCCGCTATCAAGTCAAGAATCTTTGGGAAATTGACCAACCTCACACTAATTTCTGTTGCAACCTTGGCAACAATTGTGGTAGGCTCAAAACTTGCAATTGTGGGGCTGCCCATGATTACCGGAGTGTACTCAAATTCAAAGTAAGCCTTCTGCCTGAGGGCACCCCAAAACACAGAAATGACAACCGGCTCCAATGAGTTTGCCTGAATTCGTCTACCCCTGATAGCTGGTGTTTGAAATGTTAAAGTGCACTCGCTGGATAGTAGAGTTGATCCTGGACGGAGAGACAACGATTTCACGCCTTGCATAGCAGTGAACGTCCCTCTTCCGACCTGTATAGCAATATCAGTTTTAGCGAATGCTGGAAAATTCAACAGTGTAACGTTTAGTGTAGTCCCACCAAAAGCGGGACCAGTTGTAGGGGCAAAAGATACGACAGCTGACGCTGGCAACATATTAGGGTCCACACAATATTTGATTTCACATAACGAACTTTGTGGAATCTCTGCTGTTATTCTATACATGTCGGCAATGAGAGACATACCGCCGCAGAAGTCCTCATAAGCACATGGATTAAAGTATTCTAATGGAAAACTGAAAATTTCAAGCCCAGCAGCCCAGATTGTTCCTTGCATGCTTGCAGCAGATTCCGATGCTGACACTCGAACAGAGATGAACGATTCAGAGCATGTCACATTGTGTTCAGACGACGAGCATGCTAAAATACGATGGTCTATAGACATAATCGAGGCACTCTTCCCGGACTCAAGCGTAACAGACAGATCAGAGAACAAATACTGCTGCGGAAAGTTGGCAATCGCAATAATACAGTCTGCAGCGAGCTCGACATTTTTGCCGTTAATTGTAGTTTGTGCGGGGAGACTCTTGGGCTCCACAGAGAGAACACTCATTTCAGTATCAGTGACAAACAAATATGAAAATTCGACGCTTTTAACCCCAGAAGCTGCAGTGATCAAAAGTTTGGCAGTCGACTGGCCTGGTCTAGAAAGTGATATTGATTCAAATTCTATCACAGAATTATTTGTGCCGGCTTGTCTTTCATAAGAAATGATCGCTGCCTTCTTTGTGTCACTTTCATCCGCAACTAGCGAAAATGTCAAGGAAATTTTGTCCAGCACAGTATCCAACTCTGACCCCGAAATCCACAAAACCTCTCTGGATGGAATTTTGGGACGAAATGGTCCACGTGCTGGTATTGGCATTAGAATCTGAAGAGGTATTGATTGCAGGATCTCAAATCTGGTAACAACCGGGCTGTCACAGAGCAAGCATGGTTTTGGGATAAATTGGACCTCATATTCTCCTGGGCTGAAAGCTAATGGTGTCAAGAAAGTGAAGACGGTGCGATCCAGATTGCTTGTTGTTGACTTAGATATGTGTTTTGATTGAATGTTCGTACCTCCAAATATTACTGCAACATCCGCAGGAAAAGGAAAATAGTCGATGACTACTCTCACCAGTGTTTCGCCTTCTCTTGGACCTGCCGAAGGTGCAACTGTCCGAACAAACTGGGCAGCCTTATAGTAAACGTGCATAAATTTGATCTTTTTATCAGGACGCGCTATCGAATATAATAACACATGAACTGATTTCGAAGACAAACCTTCCATCTCTACGGCTGGCGATTCAACAATTAAGCTCGTCTCCTCCAATCCTGAATAGACAACACCTACCTTTCCAATAGAACTGGCAAATTTGACTGTCACATCACTGTTTTTTTTCACAACAGGAAAGCTGGCAATCTTCAATCGGATGAAAGTGCCTCCCGTCGATTTTCCTGATAAAGTCGAAAGGTAGGATATTTTGGGCAAAAGGTCATCGTAATACTCGAGAGAGAAGCAAATAGTTTTGCATGCACAGGATGAGCATGTGAAGAAGCTGCAGCAAGAGGTATGGCATGTACACCCGCTGGAAAACAAAAGCAACCCGTATACAATTCCTTCGAATAGTCTTTCTGGTGTAGAGAATACTGCGGTTCCACTCTTGTCTAAACTGTCATAGTAAGAAAGCTTGATTTCCGCTTCTTGCTCTTCAATGATGACCATAGCCACCTCAGCTGGAATATTATTCAAAACCACTCGCATTTCAGTAGTTGTGGACATTTTAACCTTCAAACTGTCGATTCCTGTCTCCCGATACTCCGAGCTGATCCCAGAAATTTGAGGCTCCCCAGAGTCAACCATCCTGAATCCCATTAGCAAAGCTTCCCTGTGTCTAAATCGCAGATTAAACACAATAATCTGACATGTGTCTTGTATTAGAGCATTCCCAATTGGCGTATCAGCAGAAATTATGTAATTCTGCGTGGACAAAAAGTATTTGGACGGCTCCAGACTAGAATACGACTGAACATTTGCTTCTGCTGCAGAGCCTTCACTACATCGAATCTCAACGACGATGTCTGAAATAGACTGTATGCCTGGAAAATCTTGCAATGTGATAACGATATGGGAGGACACAGAAAGCTGAGCTCTCATGGGTAGAACAGAACGAATACTTGGTGACTTTTCTCGAATGTACGTGAACTGTTTAGGGAAAGAAAGGGAATGCGAAGCAAGCTCAAGGACAGGAGTCCAGGTATCTGTATGTGGAGATGCGGGAACAATGCATACAATCTTAGCTTCCCACATCTCGCTGGTTTCGCTAGGGTCCATTGCGACAGTCGATCCTGGAGCAAAATACTCAATATCAACGATTTCAGCTTTTAAAGTTGATCCAAATTTCACTTTCAGGTCTGCAGGGTCCAGTCTTCGCTGAAGTTTGTTGACACGGACTGTCATGAAAATGTTGCCATCTATTGACGCTGTCAATGGTACTGCTGAGATTACAAACACATCAATTGGGTTCAGCAATTGCACAGTAAATTGAACAGTTTTTAAAGGACATTGACGTACTTGGCGACAGTTGCCAATTGACACTTCAAATGGCACGGAACTGCCTGTGGACAAGCGCAGAGATACTTTAAGATTAATTACGTCTTCATTTTCGACCTGTTCTTTTGCGAAATATTCCTCAATCGACGCGCTACCGACTGCAGGTGCATGGATGGAAACAAAAAGGTCTTGATTGGAAACAAGCGAACCAAAATTTCTTATTACAACATCCAGCGTATGCGATCTGCTAGCAAGTGCTATCGTTGGAAAAACTGACAAGAGCTTGGCCTCTTGCACATTTTCCATCGGAATGGTTGCACTAAGCGTTTTGTCTTGAAGACCATTCTCCCATATTTCAATCGTCACAATACCACCTGCCTCAAATACTGGCGAGGGTAAAGAAACAATTGTCTGATAGATCTTCGACACCATCCGCAAGGCTGGATTTGAATCGGAGCACACGCTAAGAATAGTAGGGCCTAACGTGAAAGTAAGCCTCAGATTTGAAACACTCTCAATCATCTTCATGTTCTCGATAATAATTTCGATTGAATCTGCACCATTGTTCCTTATTGTTTTGGGCGACATACTTAGAACTCGAGGAATTCCAATTGGTAAGGATACATATTCAAAATTCACTGGATCAGTTATCATCTGACCAGAAGAAATGACAAATGTTGCCATACCGTGCAGTCCTTGGGGTACATAAAAGGACAATTCTACAATATCAAAATCAGCCGTCGCCTCGAAAGGATGAATAACAGGTGATAAACCCTCGCCACTTCTTGTTCCAATTCTTATCGCCTTGCTCACGTGCAGGACACTGTCATCAAATACCAAGCCTTTGACCCTTACGTGCATCACAGCGCCACCAGCTTGATAGAATTGGAATGGAGATGAAGACAAAACCACAGGCTTGCGATCATCGATGTATGTAAATTGGAATGAGGCAGAGTTTGAGCTCAGTCTAGTAGCAAACACAACAACTGTAACTTGACCTGAATCTCCAGGAGGCGCAACAATCACCAATTGCGTTTCTCCTCGAGTGCTTGATGCTAACCTGAAAGGACGCACTTCTGTGCTGCCAAATTTGATGAAAATATCTTCAACTGTGTCGATCACCGCAAAATTCGTCAGAGACAAAGTAATTCTCACGCCCCCGCCTAGACCAGACTGCATGCGTCCAGAAGCTGTCGCAACTGTCATTAGAAGTGGTCCTGCTGGGTCCGGGTGATACATGTATTTCGCACTCACGGAGACATTTCCAATGATCACCAAAATTTCGGATGCGAACGGATCTGAGATGTGTATCGGAGCTCGAGGCACTAAAACATGAATTATGAATGCAGTTTGTAAAGCGTTGGCCTTTCCAAAATTGTTTGCATATCTCTCTGCCTGTTCCACCACCATTGTGTACTGTGTTGAAACTTTTGTGCTCATGCCAATCAGAAAGCTGCCAACCATTGGCCGGGATGTAAAATCTGAAGAGTCTTTTCCACCGGCGTTCCACTCTGATAGTGACATCTGATGCAGCACTGTTGCCTTGTGTATGGTCGAATTTGTTCTAAAGGAGCATCCGATTTCAGGCCCGCCAGGCTTCATCAAGTGATCTGGAATCGATACCAATCCTAATCGAATAATTGTGCCTCCAACCGACGGCCCTTCTGTTGGTGCATGGGAAGCCAAGTTTGGCTGTGCGGCGTCCCTGAATTCAATGATGGCTGAATCTCCGTCTTCAAAAATGTGAGTTGAGCTTGTGAAAATACCCGATTGACTTGTTAAGACAACTAGCTTTGACATGGCAGGAATTGTTGTATTGGACGTTCGGAAGGTGACCTGTACGTCATTTCCTACTCTGAAGAATCGAGGGCTTGCAACTTGGTAACCTCCGATTTCAACTTGTATTTCATCAAAAGAAATCGCGTATTTGGGCGACAGGTTGCGAATCAGAAGTAGGCATGCGAATGCCTGCCTACCGGCTGGAATCCAAAGCCTCTTTTCGTTATCAAACGTAATTGAATTTTTGTCAATGAATGTTGAAGGTGGAAGCTTATATTCCCATTCAATGGACGCTGCAAACGAAACTTTCAACTGCAAAAAGCCAGCTTGCGCTAGCGGCATTTCAGGCAGGAAAATAGAGTATTCAAATAGTTCACTTCCATCAGAGTCCCACTTGTCCAAGTATCGAGTGTTGCAATTTGTTCCAGCCAATGTAGCTGTGATTGATTGAGTCGGTAAATTGGATAGTACGACTGTTACGTGAACACCGCCTGAACCAGGATTTAGCATACCTTTCTGTGGCGAGACAGACATAATTTTAGTACCTACATACTCAAAATTCATCATAAGGTTCTGGAGCTTGAATTCAACAAATCTCACATTGTTGATATACACACGCAACTCCGCCAAACACGGTCCAGAATTAGATGCAGGAGATTTAACGATGAGCTCAAATGAATTCATATCATTGAGATCCTCTGTTCCCTCTCGTTTGGCGATGTGGACACTATCCGCAGAGTTTAGATTATTGTTACAGCTGAAGTGGATTGTGAGAGGAAATTGCTGTTCGAAAGCTAATGAGAAACTATTGTAACCAGACCCTTGTCTGGTGAGAGCCCCAGCAGGTTCCATCAATCCAATCTTTACAATTCCGCCTCCAGATAAAGATCCACGCGTGGGCGTAATGGCATTGATGACAGTCTTAGGGTAGTAAAAGTATCTGAGACTGAACTGAGCAAACTTAGCATCCCAGCGTTTGACAGTTAGGGTTACCGTAGCCATGCATAGATCTTTACAGCTTTGCATTAACTCGTCAGGGATGACTGGTGCCTCATAGGCAATGGTCAGACCACTTGCCAGCGCGCTCCCTACTATCCGGGTCACTCGTCCAGGCGACGTGAAGCCACGTAAATCGAAGCTTAACAAAAGACCTTCTGTGCTGCGAATATCAGGGAAGCCAGATACGTGCACCTGCGTTTCAACATCGATGGATCCCCTCTTCGACCACGTTTGCAGCGACCGCGTACCTTCATCCAAGACGACCACCGCAATTGGAATAGGTAGTAGTGCTGAAAGAGAAAGAGAGAAAGAAAGTAAACGATTAAGCAATGGACAAAAAGAACGTATGCTTGTCTATGCACCAGGAGGCAGGCCGAGCGTAAACTAGTTTGCGCTGTCGTAGACACCAATGGATTGACTTAATTTTGTTTTTACAAGAACATGGCTCATCTTGACAACCGTTCATGTCAGTTGGCATGGTGCCAAGATACAAGAAGGGAGCAGAACAACACACACGCAGAGAGAGCAAGCGAGAGAGATAAGGGAAGCGACAGAGAAAAAAAGAGAGAGAGAGACCTGGCAAATCGACAAATGGACGTTCAAATGGAACTGATCCATACTGATGGCGCACAGGAATAGAGTATTGTGACCAGCCCTGTTTGTTTCGTGACGTGAACCTGTAAAAATAGTAGAACCCATTGTGCAAATCAAATCTGCTGATATTGAGCTGGAATGGATACGTGAACGGAGCACGGTTGTCTCTTCCAACACAGTCATAGAACTTTTCCCACCCAGTTGAACATGTCGACTGTTCGAGTCCCGAGTAGGTGCTAAGATTACGCTTGTCATCAATTTTAGTGCCAGCAACGAAGGTTCCGGGAATAAAATTCTCCCTCCAGGTAGGCCCACACAAAGTGTCACTGGAATCAAACAGGTTGCAGAGAGAAACTTCAATTCCATATTCGAGGATCGGAAGACTCATACTATCACCCCATCCTGTGTTTGTTGGTGGATTCCAGAATATCACGATCTGGAAGCCATCCCGCTGCCAATCATTTCGAGCGACAAGAAGTTCACCATACTCAAAAACCACGTCGGGACTTGGAGAGACCGTCCATCTTAACCCCACTTTTGCAGGGCTGCTAAAACCCGCAACATTTTTCGAAACAACGGTAACATTCAAGAATTCGCCTGGTTGTAGTCCATTCTGGTAAAATGTGCAAAAGGTCTCGCCACACGAAGCCAACACACTAGTTCCGTATGAATTTTGCACGGACTCAAGAAGGCATCTATACAAATAAAGCGTACATTTCGGTGAAAAATCACCCACGTCATATTCTACGAGATCTGAGGAAGAGTATGTGGCATACATACACAATCCTGGCATACCGTAACACGTCCTCTCGCACGCCCACGCCGACACGGCTGGGGTGATTTTGGTTTGAAGCTGCACTTCATACGGACAATTAGAGTAATTGAACGTAAAATTTGTGAGTTTCTCAGTACAATGACCATCCACATTGTAGTTTGTATCACAGAGTGTGCGGTTGACCATCGCAATATAGTAGTAGACACGATGGAGAGAATTGCCCAGTTTTGCTGAGCTTGATAGCGGCACGTGTCTCAATTGAATGAACGCCTGCGTCCTGTTCATCCTTGTAATTGTAATGTCATCAATCGAATGCGGTACTTCGATATTGCATCCTGCAGAACATCCATCTTGATTGTTACGATTACCATCGTCACACTTCAGTGTTCTGATTTCTGAACCAACGCGGAGCTTATCACCGCAAATCGGTTCGCAAATATCCATATTTGCGTCTGCCTCTTGAATTGGAGCATTGGAACCCCCTTGACAATGCCATCCAACCTCTATGGTACAAGAGTCGGAACAGCCGTCATTGATTGCCAGGTTCATATCATCACACTGCTCATATGCTGTCAGCCGCACCCCATCTCCACACACAGACGAGCACCTGGTGGTCTTCGAAGATCTCATCCAGGTTGCCAATCCTTCTTGAGCCCGAAATCCTTGTCCACAGCTATTTGAATGCAACTCGCACGTTCCTGCGCTCTGCAAAAATGTTGCGTACATACAATTTAAGGTTGCGTCGCACTTGGACTTGCATACCGCGTCACTATCCACCCTAAAAGGAAGGACAGCGAGCAGAGACTCCCGTGCACACGAACCTTTGCCAATATAATCCCAATTACAAACATAACCAGGTAAGACACGACAATAATATGTGCACCCTTCAATGTGATTAAAGGGTGCTTGGGCGTCGCATGCCTCAAAACCAGCATCAACACCGTTGTGAACATTTCCGTCGCCACATACTGGACACTTCAATGATTTGATACAGTGACTTGGGTCTGGGTCAATAGAAGCAGCACGAAGTTTGTTGTTTCTTGTGTCAGCAACAAGGACTGTAGGAGTAGTTGAATTTGGATTGGAAGGTGAAATAATTTCTATGCCGCCACCATATTCGCTAGAAAATCTAGCACAGCTCCGATCCCAAGAGTCTACATGATCTGAACGCAAGGACGAACCTCCTGCCACGTGGCATACACCTTGCTGCGTAATGGCTCGTACTCCAGTCGTGTCGGAAACATATGCTGCATAACCGTCGGCTGACATGACAATGTCGCGCACACTAGAGACGGCAGCGTTTGCCATACACCCGTTATTGCAAAAAAAATCGGCATCATCACAAATTGTTGGAACATGTGGACTGACCAAGACCCCGCGTACCAGACCCGAGGCAGTGTCAAGGGTTCGGATCGAGTCTTGATCGACAATATATATCGTTTCACCCTTTTGTGAGAGGCCACTTTCGGTTTTGGGGGCCACCGTCAAACCAAACGGGTGATGAAATCCTGCTCTCGTTCCATATGCACTGTCCTTTGAGCTGATTGTGCCCCCACCTGCAATAATGCGTATTTGGCCGGTGGACAGAATAATGGCATTCACTGTGTTCTTCTCACTGTCACAAACATACAAAACCGTCTCATCCAGTGACAAGGAGAGACCTCGTATCTCTCCAAAAGAGAAAGACGATGCACTGCGTTTGACCACATTGTCAGTGCCTCCACCACAAATACAGCATGAATGTGCCGATGCTTCAAACCCACACCATTGAGGATAAATATCGTAGTCAACACAAGTGTGACCCAGGCTATCCAGGAAGCTGTTTGATTTGCACCGAACCTCATGATCATTGTCCACCCATCTCGACTCATATATCATGGAAGATCGGAACACATTCATTTGACCTGTACTCATCATGGAAATCTCTGCGTCGGAACTCTTGAATAGATGGAGAGTTTGCTCATGTTGAAGTGTGAACACGGTCTCTACCGTTCCACTAGCCACCTGAATCTTTCGAATTTTTGCATTGCCACTGTCTCCAACGTAAAGATGTGCTCCATCACGGGTGAGTGCAAGCCCATGTGGCTGATTAAATTGAGCGTGCGTAGCCACACCGTCTTCGAATCCCTTTGATCCTCCAGCAAGTGTCGAAGTGAAGCCACTTTGCATGTTAAATCGCCGGATTCGATCGTTGCCCGAATCTGCGATATATGCATCATTCTGATCGAGAGAGATGACAAGCTTTGTGGGATTCGAGAATCCAGAGAACGTTCCAAAACCATCTTGGTGTCCTGGACTACCAACAGATGATCCAGCCAGGGTACTGACTGTTTGAGGCAAAATTGAATAGCAGGCCTCTACAACAGGGCTGTCAAAACTGCCCTCCTGAAAATTCTTGACTTTGACTGTCCTATCTCCAAATCCATGCAGCTGTATGCCAAATTGTGCATCATATACGTTGCTCTTCAGAGTCGGCTCTATCCCATCTGTCGTATAGAAAACTGCAGATCGATGATCTGGAGATGCACAAACACAATCCGCTCTTTCGCCGTCTCTGTCATAACTGTCGGTTGTTGCGCACCACAGTCGACCTGGCGCATCATCAACGTCGGTGCAGCCTGTGTTGCAGTGTGGAAACAAATAGAATGTTATCGCATCTTACGTGCCAAGATCCAATGGAATCGACACGTGGAGTGGCAGCAAGTTGTAGGCTCCCCAGATTGAAGGACATCTTCTGCAAAAGGAGCCCTGTTTTGGCAGAGTTCTACTGCAAGAGAGGCGCAGCAACTCAGAGAGCCTACGACTCGAAAGCTGCCCCGCAAGCGAGTCAAGGGTACTGCAGTGGACCACACACACACATGCATACACGTACGCACGCACACACCCACACCCAAACCCAAACCCACACCCACACCCACACCCACACCAACACACACACCCACACCCACAAATACACACGGATGTAGGAGGAAAAAGCCATGATACCAGCATAGGATAATGTAGCGCCAAAATACCAAAGATAATAATGAAAAACCTTTGTAAAGTCTCCCAGAATAGAGGAAAGGAAGTACACACGGACGGGCCAAATCTTTGGAACGGCATCCCGAGGGAACACGCATAGAAGAGCTCTGCCAAAGGAAGATGGATAGAGAGCTGAAAAGAACGAACAGGGAGTCAGTAAATAGATACATCAAATAGAAAATTGAGCGTCCAAGGAAGGAAGAGCACAAACAGGCAAGTACAAAAAAAATACCTCGTTGCAGTTGAAGTTACAAAGTATCGTCCAGCTGGAGGATCAAAAGATTTTGGTGTATACACACGGCCAGTAAAAACCGACCTCAGCGAAGGAGAGAAACCATCCACGGCGAATAATGCACTACCATCCTGTGCTATAGCAAGCTGGCTGAACCCAATAAAAGAGCTATCATATTGCATAGCATCTAAGTGGGCTCTAGATCCGCTACCGTATGTAGCAAAAATCTTGCCGCTCTTCAGAGATAATGCGTGCAGAGTACAATTGCCATTGTCACCAATCCAGAGGATATCAAGATCAGTCATTGCAAACTCGACGATGCCGTGAAAAGAGTGAATGCTTCCGTCTTGACCTAGCACTTCAACGGTTGACACCATGAGGGGAATAGACAATCCGTTTCGCACGACTGGAAGCTGCACCTTCCGGATGGAGCCCCGCAACTCTGAAACATATAAATGTTGCTGATCCGATGATACAACAATCGACCACGGACTATCAAACAGTGCTTGATCAGCAGTACCATCTGCATGTCCAAACACGTTTGCATCACCGCTCCCAAGCAAAGTAGTTACTTCCAAACTAGAAACATCCACGCGCCGGATGCTGTGAGTCTGTGAACATGTGACGTAAACGACAAAGACTGCTCCTTGCTCCGAGAGCGTGATTCCCTGGATGCCATGAAACAGTACCTGATCGCCATTGCCATCATGATGCCCTACACTGCCTTGCGAAGATCCAGCCAACGTTCGGTACGAGGTCAAATTTTGGCTACCTTCAGTGAGCTCGAGGTGCTGAATTCGAGCACCTCCGGTATCAACAACGAAGAGATTTCTTCCGTCAACACTGGCTGCCAATTTCGATGGCAGGAACAAAGATGCTTCTACATTCCCAATTGTTGTCGACGCAGCCGTCAAGCTATCAATGGTTCTTATAGAATTGTAAGTCTGGTCTGAGACAAAGATAGTATTGGAAGCAGTGACAGACACTCCAGCTGGTTTGCCAAACTGGCTGTGAGTCCCATAGCCGTCAACAAAACCCTTGTCCGTGTGTCCAGCTACAGTATTGACTTCAAATTCTGTAACTTTCACTTCCATGTACGCTCTCGAGCTTGGTGGTAACCCTTTTGTCTTGGCCATGGCTCTCACGACGTGTTTGCCACCCTGCAACTCAAGAATGCCCTCTGAGCTCTCAACGCATATTCTTGGTTTGAACAAATGAAGATGCCGCCGCGATGGGTTGGTTTCTACAGCAGGTCCCTCAGCACACCAAATGCCAGACTGCTTCCGTTGTCTGGTGCACAAATTTGCCTGAAAGGCAGGAAATGCATCCAGGCTCATTGACCAGTGCTCTGGACTACTGACAATATTCAACATGCATAGGCCAGGCAATTCTTGGTTTCCATCGTGATTAATGGACGTACATCGACGATCTAAAGCACACAAGCTCTTGCATTCGTCCAGCGTGACCATGCCTTCACTCGCCTGTTCCCCTGCTCCTTCGCACTTGGTACACAACCTGTCCCATTTGAATATGGGAACCTGTAAAAACTAGAAGTCATCAACACAATCCGCAAAAAGAGCATCCCATGAATATTAACAGACATACATATACGAATAATTATGTATATATACATCAATATACATCAATATGTTCACGTACATATATATACATATATATCTATATATATATATCTGTTTACATCTATCTCTCTCTCTCTCTCTCTATATATATATATATGTATATATATACACATATGATACGTCAACATACATAAATAAATACAGTGGTATATAAATCCTTGGTAAGTCAACCTACACAAATACATAGCATATCGTAGCAAATCACTCTGTACCTCTGCCGCCGCATCAGCAAGTTGCGTCTTGAGCTTCTCGA
>Ga0105051_10006278_pt1 | contig 12861 bp, 11 predicted proteins | sample FRY02_FD_78383 | JGI IMG/M metagenome (GOLD analysis project Ga0105051, IMG submission 78383) | Freshwater microbial communities from Lake Fryxell liftoff mats and glacier meltwater in Antarctica - FRY-02 (megahit assembly) | ecosystem: Environmental > Aquatic > Freshwater > Ice > Glacier...
ATCGGGATATTTCTTACTAAATTCAAATAATTTCATAACTTTGAGTATTAATAAAACAAAGCTACAACTAGTACTGCGTAATCTATTTACGTTCTAAAGGGGAAAGTAGCGGATATGCATTTTATTTATATTATTTTTTCACCCTTTCTACATAGACACCTGTTCTTGTGTCTATTTTAATTATTTCACCCATATCTATAAATAGAGGCACTTTAATTTCTGCTCCACTACTAATTGTTGCAGGTTTCATTGTGTTAGTTGCAGTATCTCCTTTAATACCCGGTTCTGTATATGTTACTTCGCTAACAATGTACATCGGAAGATCAACTACTAATGGTAATTCTTCTTCTGCATGAAAAAGTATATTACAGTTCATACCTTCTTCTAAAAAACCAGGTTTATCAATCATCGTTTTTGGGATGGAAACCTGTTCAAAAGATTCATTATTCATGAAAATGAAGTAATCTGTTTCTTCGTATAAATATTGATATTCTCTGTTTTCAATACGAACGATGTCAATTTTATGTCCTGCTGAAAATGTATTATCAATTACTTTTCCAGATTCTATAGCTTTCATTTTAGTTCTAACAAAAGCTGGACCTTTTCCAGGTTTAACGTGTTGAAATTCTGTTATTTGAAATAATTTATCATTGAATTTAATACACAATCCATTTTTTATATCCGCAGTTGTTGCCATGCTTGTTTTTTTTAAGTTTACAAATATATGTATATGCTACTAAAACTCCTATATTTTAGTTTTAAATAAGTTGAGTCTTAATTTAAACTAGTTAGTTTTTCTTCTAATATTTTTATTTTAGTCAGCGCATCAGATTCTTTTTTTCGCTCAATTTCAATAACCTTTTCAGGAGCACTTGCTACAAATTTTTCGTTTTCAAGTTTTTTAAGTACTGACTGAAGAAATCCTTTTGTGTAAACAAGTTCTTCAGAAATCTTTTCTTTTTCAGCTTCAATATCTATTTCTTCGCCAAAAGGAATGAAAAATTCGTTCGAATTGACAATAAACGAGTTTGAGTTACTTATTTTATCATTCACATATTCAAACTTGGTTAAGTTCCCCATTTTTGAAATCACCGCGTCAAAAGAAGAAGTTGCTTCTGAATTTAGTTTAATGAATAATTCCATTTTAACCTTGTTCGCAATGTTATTCTTTTTTCTGATATTTCTGATATTAGTAATTACTTCTTCAGCTATTTTAAAATCTGTAAGTAAACTTGATTCAAAATCTTCGACTAATGGCCAGCATGCTATTATAATATCATCTCCTTCTTCTCTTTCTCTTACTAAATGCCATAATTCTTCAGCTATAAAAGGTGTGAATGGATGAATTATTTTTAGTAATTTTTCAAAGAATTGTATCGTTGATTCGTATGTATTACTGTCTATTGGTTGTTCATACCCCGGCTTAATCATTTCTAAATACCAAGAGCAGAAATCATCCCAAACTAATTTATAGGTAGCCATCAATGCTTCGCTTATTTTAAACTTATCGAAAAGTTCATTGATATTTTCTAATTCATGGTTAAATTTTGCATTGAACCATTCAATTGCTTTGGAAGAAGATTTTGGTTGTTCGATATTTTTAACTTCCCAAGCATTTACTAATCTAAAAGCATTCCATATCTTATTTGTGAAATTTCTACCTTGCTCGCATTGTGAAGTATCAAAAGGTAAATCATTTCCTGCAGGTGATGAGATTAATATTCCCATTCTTACCCCATCAGCTCCATATTTTTCAATTAAATTAATTGGATCAGGAGAGTTCCCAAGTGATTTGGACATTTTTCTTCCAAGCTTGTCTCTTACAATACCTGTATAGTAAACATTTTTAAAAGGTATCTTACCTAAATATTCATTACCTGCAATAATCATTCTAGCTACCCAGAAAAACATAATTTCAGGCGCTGTAACAAGGTCGTTAGTAGGGTAGTAGTATTTTATTTCTTCATTTTCTGGCTGTGTTAATCCATTAAATACAGAAATTGGCCATAGCCAACTAGAAAACCAAGTATCTAAAACATCTTCATCTTGTTTTAAATCATTTTCAGAAAATGTTTTACCTGTTTTAGTTTTAGCATTTATAATTGCTTCTTCAACTGTTTTAGCAACAACGTAATCTTCCGGGTTTTGTCCGTAGTAGAAAACAGGGATTCTATGTCCCCACCATAATTGTCGAGAAATACACCAATCTTTTACGTTTTCCATCCAATGACGGTAGGTGTTTTTAAATTTTTCTGGATGAAAATTAATCTCACCATCCATAACTAAGTCAAGTGCTGGCTTAGCAAGTTCTTTCATTGACACAAACCATTGCAGAGAAAGTTTAGGTTCTATTACGGCATCAGTTCTTTCAGAATAGCCTACTTTGTTAATATGATCTTCAGTCTTTATTAAATAGCCTTTGTCGTATAATTCTTTTTCAATGGCTTTTCTAACCTCAAATCGATCCATACCTTCATAATGCATTCCGTTTGAATTCAGAGTACCATTATCATTAAGTATTTCAATTGTTTCAAGATTATGTTTTTTACCTAATTCATAATCATTTACATCATGTGCTGGAGTTACTTTTAAACATCCAGTCCCAAATTCTACATCAACATATTCATCTAGAATTACAGGAATTGTTCTGTTAACGATAGGTACGATTACTTTTTTTCCATGTAATTTTTTGAATCGATCATCGTTTGGGTTGATGCAAATTGCACTGTCACCTAATATCGTCTCAGGTCGAGTAGTAGCAATAGTCAGCCATTGGTCATCTGTTTCTGCAATTTTATATCGAATATAAAATAATTTTGAGTTAACTTCTTTATGGTTAACTTCTTCATCAGAAACAGCGGTAAGAGCTTCAGGGTCCCAATTTACCATTCGTGCACTTCGATAAACTTTCCCTTTGTTATAGAGATCAATAAAAACATTTATAACTGATTCAGAATATTCAGGATCCATTGTAAAGCTTGTACGTTCCCAATCACAAGAAGCACCAAGTTTTTTTAATTGTTCTAGAATAATTCCACCATGTTTATCCTTCCATTCAAATGCATGTTTTAAAAATTCATCTCTCGATAAATCAGACTTTTTGATACCTTCTGATCTTAATTTCTGAACTACTTTAGCTTCTGTAGCGATAGAAGCATGGTCTGTTCCTGGAACCCAGCATGCGTTTTTACCTAACATTCTTGCTCTACGAACAAGAATGTCTTGAATTGTATTATTAAGCATGTGCCCCATGTGTAAAACGCCTGTAACATTTGGAGGAGGAATAACAATTGTATATGCTTCTCTTTCATCAGGTGTAGAATGAAAATATCCTTTTTCCATCCAGTAAGCATACCATTTTTCTTCCGCCTTGATTGGCTCGTACGTTTTTTGGGTCTCCATAATTATATAAAATCTTAAGTTACAAAGATAGTTTTTTTAATATAAACGGCAAAGAAGAGTGTGGAGGGTAAATAAATATTTTATTTACTTATTTATGTAATTATATTTGCAAAAAAAACTTTTACTACATGCAGTTACTTGACGGAAAAAAAACATCTCAAGAAATTAAATTTGAATTAGCTGAAGCTGTTAAATTAAGGAAAGAAAATGGAAAAAAGATTCCTCATCTAGCTGCTGTTCTAGTTGGTAATGATGGTGGGTCATTAACTTATGTGAACGCAAAGGTTAAAGCCTGTGAAGAAATTGGTTTTGAAAGTACTTTAATTAAATATGATTCTTCTGTTTCGGAGGAGATTCTTTTAGAAAAAATTAAATCTTTGAATGAAGATAAAAGTATTGATGGCTTTATTGTTCAGCTTCCTCTTCCAAAGCATATTGACGAATTAAAAGTAACGCAAGCAATTGATCCTAAAAAAGATGTGGATGGTTTTCATCCTGTTAATTTAGGTAATATGATTTTAAATATTCCTTCTTTTTTGCCTGCAACACCTGCCGGAGTAGTTGAATTATTAAAAAGGAATAATATAGAAACGAAAGGAAAGAATTGTGTTATAATTGGGCGTAGTAATATTGTTGGACAGCCATTAAGTATATTGTTATCTCAAAACACAAACCCTGGAAATTGCACAGTAACTTTAGCACATAGTCACACTTCAAACTTAAAGGAACTTTGTTTAAGTGCCGATATTTTAGTAGCTGCTATTGGTCGCCCTAAATTTGTAACTGCAGATATGGTGAAAAGTGGAGCAGTTGTGATAGATGTTGGTACAACTAGAGTAGAAGAAGATTCTCGTGAGCGAGGATGGTATTTAAGCGGAGATGTAGATTTTAAGAATGTTGCTCCAAAATGTTCATTTATAACTCCTGTACCAGGTGGAGTAGGTCCAATGACTATTGCTTCTCTGATGATAAATACATTAAAGGCAATGGACTTAAAAGGAAAGTAATTTTTTAAAGTCTTTGTAACGGTTTTTTAATACCATCTTCCAAAGAATAACAAGAAAGTAAATCTTTGAAAACGGAAGATTTGAAGAGTGACTTATTTAAAAGCATTCTGGCGCATTCTTGAATTCCTTCTACAATTGAAGGATGGGGATGAATCATTTCAGCAAGTGCTTCAATACCTGCATTCATTTTTATCAATAAAGCAGCGCCTTGAATTGCCGTTGAAGCATGCTCTCCTACAACTCTCATTCCTAATATTTTCATTTCGTCATCATTAGTGACAATTAATTTGAAAAAACCTTGAGTTTGACGCATTGCGATAGCTCTTGCTATCACAGAGAAATCAACCTTTACAACTTTCACAGGTATGTTTTTGGCAATACAATCAGATTCGTTTAGGCCAACAGCTGCAACTTCAGGATGAAGAAACATTAGTGTGCAAATGTTGTCATAACTTAAAGGAGCTTTTTGGATGTTATATATTTTTTCAACTGCATGTCTAGCCTCAATCTCTCCAACATTAACTAGCGCTATGTGACCAGAAACATCTCCTACTGCATAAATAGTTGGAATGTTAGTTCGAGTGTCATCATCTCCAATGTGAAAACCTCTTTTAGACATCTTTACTCCAGCATTTTCAAGCTTTAATTGTTCGTAATTCGGAATCCTTCCAATTGAAAGGAGGGCCATTTCTACTTTAATTGTCTCTTTATTACCGTTACTATAAGAAAGGCAATATTCTACATAGTCACCTTTGTTTGTAATTGACTCTAATGTTGCATTGTGATGGATGGTTACATTTTTTTCTTGAAGGTTTTTAGCAATTAGATCTGATATGTCATTATCTTCATTTGGTAGTATTCTATCTTGTCTGTCAATGATATAAACTTTAGTTTTTCCGAAATTTGAAAAAATAGTTGCATATTCACATCCAATAACTCCAGCACCAATAATTACAATGCTTTTCGGGTAATCTTTAATGTGTTCTATTGAGTCGCTTGTGTGAATTCTTTCATAGTCAACGTTAATGTTTTCGGCAATTCTTGGTCGACTTCCTGAAGCAATTATTATATTTTCACCATAAATAATTTTTTCACCTTGATCTGTTGAAATCTTAACTTTGTTAGCATCTATAAAACTTCCAAAACCTCTCTCGAAATGTAAGAGGTTGTTCATTGATTCTGTTTGAAGTAATTTTATGTGACATGAATATTGGAATTTACGCTCAAAAATTGCTTCTTGAATTGTCTTTTGAACTTTTTCCCATTTTATCTCAAAAGGATGATCTGATGAGTCAATTGTTTCGTTTACTTTTCGAGTTTTAGAAGATAGTTCCCATAAAGTTTTGGAGGTTAATGCACCATTATAAATACCTGCTCCACCAACTTTTTTAGCTTCTATAAGGCAGATTTTTTTATCTAAATCTATTCCTCTCATAGCTGCTGCATAACCTGCAGGTCCTCCACCAATTATAATGATATCAAATTTTTCCATATATGGTAATATTTAAAGCAAATATAATTATTAAGACAGAATCTCAGGTGTTTACCTAAAAGAAAGGGTATCTTTATCCTTAAAAGATGAGTAAAATGGATGATGTTTTAAAAGAATTAGAGAGTGCTCATTTGAATAAAGATTTGTATAGTAAGACCTTACAAAGACTTAAGAAAAAGAATAGTAAGAAAATTGATGAACAATTTCAAGATTCGCATAATGAAGTTTTTAATGCTATCAATTGTCTAGATTGTGCTAACTGTTGTAAAACGACTAGCCCTATATTTAGAGATATAGATATAAAGAGAATTTCAAAGCATTTTAGAATGAAAGAAGGTGAATTTATCTCCTCTTATTTAAAAATGGTTGAAGAAAGAGATTATGTACTTAAATCATCTCCTTGTTCTTTTTTAGGGAGTGATAATAAATGTGATATATATGATGTTCGTCCATTGGCGTGTAGAGAATATCCACACACAGATCGTAAAAACGTGCATCAAGTTTTTGATTTAACATTGAAAAATGCAGAGATTTGTCCAGCAGTAAATCGGATTTTAGAACAGATTACTCTTAAAAACAGTTGATTTACATTATTTTAACTACATTTAAAACTAAATTTAATTTTTGTAGCTCAAAATAACTTATTTTTACATTAGTCGTTAAATACTTTGAAGATGATTAAGGATATAGACATAATTAAAGATAAAGTTACTTCACTTTTCCAAGAGCATGTTTTGAATTTCTCAAAAGTTCAAAAAGGTAATGTCATATTTTCTCATTGTGGTTTTTTCTCTCAGGATTTAATAAATAATATCTCTTGTATTATTGAAAAGTTAATGTTTTCATATGGAGATAAAAAAATAACAATTAAAAGAATGTTTTCGATTCTTATTGAAGGGCTTCAAAATATTAGAGCTCACGGTTACAGGTTGGATTCCGGGACAAGTTATGGATCCTTAATAATCTCAAAAACAAAAGGGAATTACAAAATTAAATTTTCAAATTTAATAGAAAAAACAGCAGTAGATAGGTTAATCGATGGAGTTGATTATATAAATGAGTTATCACCGGAAGATTTAAAAGGATTTTATCATACGGTATTAACTGAAGGAGTATTTTCTTCAAAAGGTGGAGCTGGATTAGGATTTATCACTATGAAAATGAAGTCTGATTATAAGATTGATTATGTTTTTGAATCAATCGATGAAAATTTAGATTTGTTCTCTTATTCAATTGTTCTTGATAGAATATCAGCTGCCAATTAGTCTATTTCTATTTATTGAGCTATCACTTTAAATACTTTTTTTTACCTTATGGGAAAATTTAAAGGTGAGAATATTTTAAATTTCACAGATCAGTTTAAGAATGACTTGGATTGTTTAGAGTATCTAGCACAAATTAAATGGGGTAATGGTTTTGTTTGTTCGAATTGTGCACACAAAGCACACTATTCTTAAAAAGAATTTTGCAAGAGATTGTAATCTTTGCCATCACATTGAAAGTCCTACTGCAAACACATTGTTCCATAAAGTGAAATTTGGTATTCGAAAAGCTTTCACTATTGTTTTTGAAATGAGTGCAACAACAAGTGGGGGTTCAGCAAGACAGATGTCTAAGCGTTTAGAGATTAGTTATCAAGCAAGTTGGAGTTTTATGCATAAAGTAAGAATTGCAATGAAGAGTAGCGAAACCTTTCCAATGACTGGTTCTGTTCAAGTTTATGAGTTTGTTTATGGCGGAAAAGAAGACTTGAAGCAAGGACGAATTACTGATAGTAAGAAAAAGAAAATTGTTATAGCTTTAGAGACAAATGATAAAGGAGGAGTAAAAAGAGTCTACTTTAAAAATATAGAAGATTACAGTTCTACGTCTTTGGAAGCTATATTTGAAGCTCACATTTCTACAAAAGCTAAAATCACTACTGATAAATGGACTGGATACAAACCACTAAAGATAATGTATGATATTACTCAAGAAAAGAGTAATAAGAGCCACACTTTAAAAGAGCTTCATACAATAATACACCAATTTAAATCATGGTTGAGAAGTGTGTATTCTTGGATGGAGAAAGGTCACATTGAGAAGTATTTAGATGAGTATAGTTATAGAATTAATCGATCTCTCAGTAAGGAAACAATATTTGACAACCTAATTAATAGAATGATTAAACATGAATCTATTGAATATAAAAGAATTAAACTAAGTAGTTAAGTTGATAGCTCAATCTATTTATTTGTAAGCAGTTTAATTTCTAGATAAATCGACATTCTGAATCCTTCAAAATTTACGATTTAACTGCCCGAAAGAATAAATCAAAATAATTTATACATAATCCATTATCTAAATAATAATCGTTTTATCTTTGTAACATGAAAGAAATGATTTTGATTTTAGATTTTGGTTCTCAATATACTCAGTTGATAGCTAGAAGAGTTAGAGAGTTAAATGTTTATTGTGAAATCCATCCATGGAATAAAGTGCCTGAATTAACTGATGCTATTAAAGGTGTTGTTTTGTCTGGTAGTCCTTTTTCAACTAGAGATGAGAATGCTCCTAAGCCTGATTTAAGCCTAATTAAAGGGAAGTTTCCATTGTTAGGTGTTTGCTTTGGAGCTCAATACCTCGCAAATAATTATGGAGGAGAAGTATTACCGTCTTCTATTAGAGAGTATGGTAGAGCAAATCTTTCTTTTGTAGATAAGTCACATGAGTTAACAAAAGGTATATCTGATAATTCTCAAGTATGGATGTCCCATGGAGATACGATTAAGAAAATTCCATCAAATTATGATATTATAGCAAGTACATCTGATGTTAAAATTGCAGGATATCACATAAAAGGGGAAAATACATATGGAATTCAATTTCATCCTGAGGTATATCATTCATTAGAAGGTGGTGTTTTATTAAAGAACTTTATAGTTGATATTTGTAATTGTTCACAGGATTGGACTCCAGATTCATTTGTAGAGTCAACTGTGGAGGATCTTAAGAGTAAAATAGGAAGTGATAAAGTGATTTTAGGCCTTTCAGGAGGGGTAGATTCATCTGTTGCTGCAGTTTTACTTCATAAAGCAATTGGAACTAATTTACATTGTATTTTTGTTGATAATGGTTTATTGAGAAAAAATGAATTTCAGTCTGTTCTGGATTCATACAAAGGGATGGGATTAAATGTGAAAGGAGTGAATGCTTCGGACAAATTTTACAAAGCGTTAAGCGGTTTAACTGATCCTGAGTTAAAAAGAAAAGCGATTGGAAAGATTTTTATTGATGTTTTTGATGAAGAGTCTAAATTAATCGACGATGCTAAATGGCTCGGTCAAGGTACAATTTATCCTGATGTGATTGAGTCTGTATCAGTTAATGGTGGACCATCACAAACAATAAAATCACATCACAATGTAGGGGGCTTACCAGATTATATGAAATTACAAGTTGTCGAGCCTTTGAAACTTTTGTTTAAGGATGAGGTCCGAAGAGTTGGTCGTTCACTGAATATTGCTGAAACTATTTTAGAAAGACATCCTTTTCCTGGTCCAGGACTTGGGATTAGAATTTTAGGTGAAGTTGACGCTGAAAAAGTGAGAATTTTACAAGAAGTTGATCATATTTTTATCTCTGGTTTGAAGGAAGATGGTCTTTACGATACAGTTTGGCAAGCAGGAGCTATTTTTCTTCCTGTTCAATCTGTTGGAGTAATGGGAGATGAAAGGACTTATGAAAATGCAGTTGCTTTAAGAGCTGTTAGTTCTACTGATGGAATGACTGCAGATTGGTGTCACTTACCATATGAATTTTTAGCTAAGATTTCTAATAAAATTATAAATCAAGTAAAAGGGATTAATAGGGTAACATATGATATCAGTTCAAAACCTCCAGCTACTATTGAGTGGGAATAAAAGTTTTTGAATATATATTATTAATCCCCAAACTTATATGGTATAATGTTTGGGGATTGTTTTTTGAAAATAAATCAATCTTATGAAGTTTTTCTTTAGTATTATTTTTCTTTTAGTTGGATTTTCATGTTTTTGTCAGCCAGCAGGAGCGACAATTGTTGAACGAAACGGGATAAAATGTTATGTTCATACTGTTTTAGAGGGAAATACTCTTTATGGTTTGCATAAACTATATAGTGTTCCTGTTGAAGAGATTAAAAAAGTAAATAATGGCATTCAAGAAGATTTAATTGTTGGAACAAGGGTTATTATACCCGTTATTGAAAACAAAACTGAAGGCGAAGTAAGTACAAAAGAAATTAAGTCAACTCCAATTATCCATAAAGTAAAAGCGAAAGAAACCCTTTATGGAATATCAAAACAATATAATGTAACGATTGAATCTTTGAGAGAGAATAATCCATTGTTAGCACAAGGATTAAAAATAGGTTCTGAATTAAAGATTTTAGGAGCTAAACTTAAAGATGAAAGCGCGATTAAAAATTCAACTACTGATATCTTGAGTAATCGAAAATCAGTTGAGAAATTAAGCTTAGCCTTTACTGATTCGGTTATTTTTAAACCAGACGCTATTGTGAAACACAAAGTGACATCAGGAGAGACTTTGTATAGTATTTCAAAAAGATATATGACTCCTTTGAAAGAACTATATAGTTATAATGACTTTAAGCCTTCAGGAGTTTCAGTAGGCGACATCATTAATGTTCCAATCAAAAATGATAATGGAAAAAGAGTTGGCTTTAGGGAAATTATTCCACAAATTCAAACTTCAATAGATACAATAATTGACATTGAAAATAAAGATTTTTACACTATTTCAGTTTTATTACCTTTTTATGTTGATCGATATTATAGCGACAATCTTGAGTTAACAGCTATGCAAAAAATGGTTTCTAACCTTTCTGTAGAGTTTTATATGGGATTAAAGATAGCTGTTGATTCTTTAGAGCAAATGGGATTAAAAGCTGTAGTTCAGGTTTATGATACTGAAAATGATTCAGTTAAAGTAAATGAGATTCTTAACTTGCCTTCTATGTTGAGTTCAAGCTTAGTTATTGGGCCTTTATTTTCGGAAAGTGTTGTTCAGGTTTCTGAATGGTGTAAAGCTCATAAGATAAGAATGGTTTGCCCAGTGTCTTCAAATATTTCGTGTCTAAAAGAAAATCTTTATGTTGATATAGCAATTCCGTCTGACTTTACTCTAATTGAGAATGCAGCAAAACGGATGTTGGAAGAGCCCTTTTCGAAACAACAACTTATTTTAATTAAACCGCAGCAGGAGCGAGATATTGCTTTGTATAATCAATTTAGAGAAAAGTATTATGCTTTACCTTGTGTGGGGGAGAGAAAGAAAATAATTGAAGCAACTTTAAAAGATTATAAAACGTTCATACCAAAAGGTCAAAAAACAATGTTGATACTTTTATCTACAGATGAAAGTACATCTTTAAGTTTTATTTCAAATTTAATTTCATATACTAATAATTCAAACAATTTAGTTTCGGTTTTAGGGACAAAAGAATGGATTAATTTTGAAAACATGAATGGTGCATATCGAAATAAGTTTAATTTTCATTTTACAGCACCTAATGACTTTAGTTTTGAAAATGAAAAAATAAAAGATTTGGCTCGTAAATATAGGCTAGCGTATAATTCAGAGTTGACTAAAATTAGTGCTTTAGGTTTTGATGTTTTGTGTTTTTTCTCTAATAGGTACTTTCTAAATGAATTAACTAAAAAAGAAGGTGTTTTAGGTAATTATAATATGATTCAGAAAGGAGAAGGGAATGGTTTTGAAAACAGCAGTGTTGAGTTTTTTCTTCAAAAAGACTTTGAATTAATTAAGCTAAACTAATGACTAAAGATAAAATAGCAAATCAATTCAAAGTTCTTCAGGCTGATATTGTTAGTAGATTAGAAATTATTGATGGGACAGCAATGTTCAAAAGTGACGCATGGGATAGGGTAGAAGGAGGTGGAGGAATCACTAAAATCATCGAAAAAGGATCAGTAATAGAAAAAGGAGGCGTAGCTTTTTCAGCTGTTCATGGTCCTGTGTCAGAAGTAATGAAAAGCCAATTAGGAATGAAAGGAGATTCTTTTTTTGCTACAGGAGTTTCAATTGTTTTACACCCAATTAATCCACATGTACCTATTATTCATATGAATATTAGATACTTTGAACTAGACTCTGGAGAGTATTGGTTTGGAGGAGGTATAGATTTGACGCCTCATTATATAGTAGAGGAACAAGCAAGGCACTTTCATATAGGATTGAAGAAAATATGTGATAAGTATTCTGTTCATTTTTATGACTCCTTTAAAAAAGGTGCAGATGATTATTTTTTCATACCTCATAGAAATGAAACAAGGGGTATTGGTGGAATTTTCTTTGATCACCAAAACGATAAAACTTCTGGTATAACAAAAGACAATTTATTCGACTTTTGCATTGAGTTAGGGACAGAGTTTCCAAATTTATATAACGAACAAGTGATTCAAGGGAAAAACAAACCTTTTACCGAAGACGAACTAAATTGGAGAAATCTAAGAAGGGGAAGGTATGTAGAGTTCAACTTAGTCAACGATAGAGGTACTAAGTTTGGGCTTCTTTCTGGCGGTAGAACTGAGTCTATTCTAATGAGTCTTCCTGCAAATGCAACTTGGGAATACAATAAGCAAATAGAAGAAAATTCAAAAGAAAATGCTACATTGAAGTTGTTGAAGAAAGGTATTCAGTGGGTTTAATTTTCTCAATCAATTAATACCGATTATATATTCAAGATAGTTCAATTATTATTGTACTATTTTCATATTATATCGACATTAGACTAACTGTTTTTAGACTATCTATTAATTAGTGTCTGAGATTTTTGAGATACTGTCCTAAAAAAGTGTGTAAAGTAAATATTTAGTAGTTTTAAATCATAACATAAAAAACACACAAATATGAACTTTACACAAGAACAAATTACGGAAATTTTGCAAGATGTTGCAA
>Ga0105051_10006280_pt1 | contig 12858 bp, 10 predicted proteins | sample FRY02_FD_78383 | JGI IMG/M metagenome (GOLD analysis project Ga0105051, IMG submission 78383) | Freshwater microbial communities from Lake Fryxell liftoff mats and glacier meltwater in Antarctica - FRY-02 (megahit assembly) | ecosystem: Environmental > Aquatic > Freshwater > Ice > Glacier...
GAATTAATGTCAATTCCTGATTTTGCTGAAGAAGATAATTCACTCTTTGCAGCAGAGAAGCGCCAGTTGGCGAACCTGAAAAAGGCAGGTTTGATGATAGCGGGTGCCGCAGTTCAGAAATTGATGATGACCCTGTCAAAAGAGCAGGAGATTCTGATGAATATTGCTGACATAATCGGTTATATCTATGTTGCCGAATCAACAATACTCCGAGTTGAAAAACTGGTGAAATTAAGGGGTGAAGAAGCCTGCACTGGGCAACTGGATATGATGCGGATTTACCTTTATCAAACAGGGGACAAAGTTGCAGTTGCTGGTAAGGAAGCACTGTATTCATTCGCTGAAGGTGATGAATTACGTATGATGCTGGTCGGGCTGAGGCGTTTTACCAAATCAGAGCCCTTCAATATCAAGGAAACAAGACAACGTGTCGCAAAGCAATTGATTGAGGCAAATAAGTATTGTTACTAAATTAAATTTTATGATATCTACAGATTTTAACAAAATATGACAAAATGTAAACTATTCGGAAGATTTCTGGCAAACTCTTTGAATGTAAATATCGTATATATGATTGCTGAATTAAGCAATTTAATGTTAAAGCGTTATGAAATTAAATAATTTAATCACTATTGCAACTCTTGAAATGTCCGGACTGATTGACAAATTAAAAGCCCTAAAAGAGAAGCTTCAGGATTGTCTTCCTGATCTTAATCCTCAGGAATCAAGTAAAAAGCAGCTAATCTATATACCCTTACGTGTTTCTGACCAAGGCAAGCCAAAGAAAAATTCTTAATGTCAAATAAAATGATTGATGATGAATAAAGAGATGAACACTGTTGAAGAAATTCAAAATGCCTATATAGATTATGTATTAACTAAGGGCATGAAACCTGCCTCTGTATATGTCTTTGCTAAAGAAAATAACATAAGCGAAGAGGATTTCTATAATCTATATTCTTCCTTTGAAGGAATTGAAGATTCGGTATGGACCGGGCTTTGCAAAAGAGCAATGACTGAAGTTCAAAATCAGGAAATATGGGAGCAATATTCTTCACGTGAGAAGACTCTTGCATTTTTTTATGCACTTATTGAGTTGTTGAAGAGCAAGCGGAGTTTTGTGTTGTATAGTTTGAAACAATCGGGACAAACAATCGGAACTCCCTCTATTTTAAAGGGCGTTAAAATTCTTTTTGAAGGATTTGCCTCTGGCCTGATAGAACAGGGTGTAGAGTCAGGAGAGCTGGCAAACAGGCGATTTCTGACCTCGAAATATAAAGATGCGCTTTGGATTCAATTTGGTGTTATTCTGAATTTTTGGGTTAAAGACAATAGCCCAGGTTTTGAAAAGACTGATGAAGCAATTGAAAAAGGAATCAATGTTACTTTCGATCTATTTGGCAAATCACCTCTGGATAGTTTGTTTGATTATGGGAAGTTCATGATGAATAATGGCGGCATGAAACCAAATGTCAAATTTTAAATATCCACTCTAAAAATTAGAATTTTAACTAGTAAATGAAAGAACAAGACAGTATTCCGACTTCAAAAACAGAGCGATCAGCAAAATTTGTCAAAACAGGTCTTAAAGTTGGCGGAAATTATATTAAACACTATTCCAAAAAACTATTTAATCCTTCACTAAGTAAAGATGAATTAAATCTCGATAATGCCACTGACATTTACGCATCTCTAAGTGAGCTAAAGGGAAGTGCCCTTAAGGTAGCCCAGATGCTCAGTATGGATAAAAATATTTTGCCTAAAGCCTATGTAGATCAGTTTTCACTCTCTCAATATAATGCTCCGCCATTATCAGGACCACTGATAGTTAGAACCTTCAGTAAATATTTTGGTAAAGCCCCGTCTGAAATCTACGATGAATTTAATATTAGGTCGACAAATGCCGCTTCAATCGGACAGGTTCATCAGGCTAGCTTAAATGGAAAGAAGTTAGCTGTTAAAATTCAATATCCCGGGGTTGGTGATAGCATATCCTCAGATCTGAAAATGGTAAAGCCTTTTGCATTCCGTTTATTGGGAATGAGTCAAAAAGAACTGGAAGTTTATATGACTGAAGTAGAAGATCGATTACTTGAAGAAACAGATTATGATCTCGAAATAAAGCGATCCATTGAGTTTTCAGAAGCTTGCAGAGATATAGCCAATGTCGTTTTTCCCACTTATTATCCTGAGTTGTCGTCCAAACGGATCATCACCATGGATTGGATTGAGGGTCAGCACATGAAAGAATTTATGAATACTAATCCTTCCCAGGAACTCAGAAATAAAATTGGGCAAGCACTTTGGGATTTTTATAATTTTCAGCAACACGAGTTAAGGGCAGTACATGCAGATCCTCACCCGGGAAATTTTTTGATCACCCCTGATGGAAAACTTGGAATTATTGATTTTGGATGTATTAAAGAATTGCCGGATGATTTTTACTATCCATTCTTTTCACTGACCTCTACTGATATGTTAAAAGATAAAGGAATGACAATAAAGGCATTTCGTCAGTTGGAGATGATTAGGGAAAATGATGATGAGGCACAGATTGAATTTTTTTATCGACTTTATAAGGAAATGATCGAATTGTTTGCCCAACCTTACATGTCAAATACATTTGATTTTAGCCAGGCTGGATTTTTTGATAAGCTCTATTCTTTTGGAGAGAAGGTTGCTCAAATGCCTGAATTTAAACAAGCTAGGGGCGTAAAGCACTTTATTTATGTTAACAGGACAAACTTTGGTTTGTATAATATGCTTCAGAATCTAGGTGCAGAAGTAAGAACGGATACCTGGTATCCCCATTTGGAGGTGGCTGTTTAAGTCAAATAACCATATATTTATCCTTAATTTATGTCTTTGGATTTGATTCGGATCTCATAAACTAAATTATTTTGTTAAAAAATGTTAATCCTTACTTTTTAACGTTTAAAAGGATAAATTTGCTGCAATATGAAAATTCACCTATTACTATTCTCTTTTGTCATGGTGCTTGGATTAAGCTCATGTCTAAAAGATGATTACGTTGATCCAACGGTTCAGGCTCAAAAGGACGATGCAACAATTGTTAAATTTATAGCAGACAATAAAATAACTGCCATAAAGCATTCCAGTGGCTTATATTATCAAATTATACAATCAGGCGCTGGAAATATCACCTATTCAGCTAACACTACGGTTTTGGCTAATTATACCGGTAGATTATTATCAGGACAAGTTTTTGATAAATCAGCTACCCAACCAGTAGCTTTTAAACTTGGACAGGTTATTGTTGGCTGGCAGATTGGAGTTCCCCTGATTCAAAAGGGAGGTAAGATTAGACTTATCATTCCTTCAGGTTATGGATATGGTCCCCAGGGATCAGGGCAGATCCCTGCAAATTCGGTACTCGATTTTGATATCGAACTGGTGGATGTTCAAAATTAAAAATACAAAATGAAGCATTTTTTTAGATATGCCCTTGCACTTATTTTTTTGTCGAGCATCCTTGTTTCCTGTGTTAAGGAGTATGAGACTATAGATGTTATTGATGATCGGAATGTAAAGGATTACATACAGCAAAATAAATTATCCGTACAGGAATATAATGGTACAGGTGTTTATTACCAGGTTGTTAGTCCTGGACTTGGTCCTGAAGTTCAGTATTCAGAACTCACTCCTGCAATCCTTACTATCCGATCATTGGATGGCAAATATGTATCTGCTGATACCTTCAGTAGTGGTAACAGGTATTATAATTACTTAGGATATTTTAATCCCGAAGCAGTACGAGTTGGTATTAAAGAGGTCTTGAAAAAATCGAATGGAACACTCAGAGTAATTGTTCCCTCACGTTTGGCCTTTGGGAGAAATGGAAATTCACAAATACCGGGTAATGCTTCCCTTGACATTGTTGTTAGTGTTCTTGATAAAAGCAGAATACCACAATATGATGATTTTACCATCATAAAATACCTTGAAAAAAATGCAATGACAGGTTTTTCTAAAACAAGCAGCGGAATTTATTATAAAATTGGTCAGCAAGGAACAGGTAGCCCAATAACTATAGATTCAACGGTTGTTGCAAATTATACTGGTAAACTTTTGAATGGTACTATATTTGACCGGTCGGTTGCAGGAAGCGAGGCAACTTTTAAGCTTTCTTCAGTCATTAAAGGATGGCAACTAGCTATTCCCCTGATCAACCAAGGTGGAAATATTCGAATGATTATTCCTTCAACACTCGCCTATGGTTTTGTGGGAAGTTCCCCGGCAATACCGGCTTTCTCTTGCTTAGATTTTGAAGTTAATGTTACCGATGTAAAGTAACTCCATTGCTGTAATCTGAAAAGCTTTAGCAGTTAATTTTATTACTTTTCGAAGAGACAAACCTATAAGTGCAAATTATCGTTTGCAAGAACTAAGGCCCTTAATGAACAGATCCATTGTTAGTCCGGACCCCGATCCGTTGTCAGTCCTGCAACCTTTCTATTACCAATAAAGCGCTAATGTTTTTATACATCATAATCTGCAGGGCATCCAAAACTGAGGAATCTGGGCTAACTGAATAAATCGAAGCGGATTTATTCAGGAAAATATTGCTTACTGTTTTCATAATCAGATAGTATAGGTAAATAAATATAGTAAAATATTCAATTATTAGCATCTTGAAATTTTGGTAATTAAATAGGTAAAAACCAGAGTTAGATACAATGAATGTTAAACTAATACGGTTAAAATTGGTCAGACAAAGCTTTGGAGCCAATTAATTTGCTTATTGAAAGCAATACCTGTGTATTATAGGTCGGTTCAGCCCTTTCCTTAGGTTAGTTCCGGCCAGAAATAGCGTTCCCTTTCAAATTACCAGCAGCCGGAAGCTACCTCCTGCGGCAAGGTTTATTTTACCCAAAGCGGTATTTTATAGGGAGAAGCAGCCCGACAAAAGATCCAAAGCCATTTGAAATAAACCCGGGTGGCAGCTGTAGCTTTTGGCAATTGAATTTCATGATATCTTTTAAATATGCTGCAAAAACTACTACAGAACACGGGAAGGCGCGACCAAAGAAGCACTGACCTTGCTTTCTAAAATAAATGAAAATTATTCAATTCAAACTTACCCCAGCAAGATTTTATATCAAACTCACGTTAAAGGGCTTCTTTTCGGAATTATGAATGATTTATTTTCATTATTCATTGCCAGAATTCTATATTTCTAATAATAATCTTACATGAAAATGATCAATAAAGTCAATTCTATGCACGTTATTTGCTGAAAGATTCAATTTTATTTTAAAAGGGAAATGCCTTAGGGTATTCTGAGGGAGCTTTAATAGATATGAGCGGTAAAACCATTTTAGTTTGGTTTAGAAAAGATTTACGGATTCACGATAATGAGATTTTAACAGAGGCAGTCCGTAAGGGTGACAGGATCGTACCTGTTTATTGTTTTGATCCCCGTCAGTTTGAAATGACCTCATTCCAGACCAGAAAAACCGGTCTGATACGTACCCGTTTTTTATTGGAAAGTGTAGCTGATCTCCGCGACTCTTTTAAAAAGGCCGGTGGCGACCTGATTATTAAGATTGGCAAACCTGAAATTATACTTCCAGAACTTGTTTCTAAATATCAGGTCAATGAAGTCTATCATCACCGGGAAGTAGCATCTGAAGAAACCCGGGTCTCTGCCGATGTGGAGAATGCACTTTGGAAGTTAAAAATCAATCTAAAACATTTTATCGGCCATACCCTGTATCACAAGGAAGACCTTCCTTTTCCGATCAATATTATCCCCGATATCTTTACCAGTTTCCGTAAGAAAGTTGAACGTGATGCCTCTGTAAGACCTTGTCACGAAACACCTAGGATTATGAATTTTCCTGAAAATCTTGAAAGCAGCACACTACCTAGTCTATCTGATTTCGGATTTGAAGAACATGTACCTGCTGATATCCGGTCTGTAATGAAATTCTATGGTGGAGAAACCGAAGCTTTGAAGCGAATGCAGGATTATTTCTGGGGTACTAACGCTGTTCAGAGTTATAAGCAAACTCGTAATGGGCTCCTAGGTTCTGATTATTCCTCTAAATTTTCAGCATGGATTGCTCTGGGATGCCTTTCACCAAGGGAAGTTTATTGGGAGATACAAAAATATGATCATAATAATGGCACAAGTGATTCCACCTACAGCCTATATCTTGAGTTATTATGGCGTGATTATTTCCGCTTTATGTTTAAAAAATACGGAAATAAGTTTTTTCAGAAAATTGGATTCAAGGGTGTTGCTCCTGAAGAAAGCGAGAATCAGCAGGAACTTTTCGAACTATGGAAAAATGCAGAAACGGGAATTCCATTTATCGATGCCAATATGAGAGAACTGAATGCAACCGGCTTCATGAGCAATAGGGGTCGTCAGAATGTGGCTAGTTTTTTGGTAAAGGATTTGAAGGTAAACTGGATGTGGGGAGCTTCTTATTTTGAAGAAAAGTTGATTGATTATTGTCCTGCGAATAACTGGGGAAATTGGGCTTATATTGCCGGTGTGGGTAATGACCCAAGAGAATATAGGTATTTCAATGTGCTAAAGCAGGCCATGGAGTATGATCTGGATGGGGAATACGTTAGGTTATGGATTCCTGAACTTTCAAAAGTAGATGGTCCTTTTGTTCATCAGCCATGGAACTTATCTACAGCTAAAAGATCTGAATATCAATTGATAAACTATCTGGTAGCACCCCAGTATGCACCCGAATGGATAGCTGAAAAATCAAAAGACAAATAAAAACCAATCCTGTCCGGGCATAGTAGGGTATATTCACAATATCTAAATTAGGGCTTCTCAATAAGTTGTTTTAGTTAAATTAGAAATAAGAGCCCCACCTTTAACCTTGCCTCGCTCTCCGAGTCCTTTGGACTATAGCCCTACCGTGTTCTCATATCTTTATTCAAGTTGGAGTTTAATCAATTACAAGGGGCGCAAGGGGCTTCAGCCTTTTTCTCCAATGAAATATGAATAGGCTTTAGCCGAAATTGGAGTAAAATTTCATCTTTTGGGCTAAGGCCCATTCAAAAACCATCAAATACCTCTAGTTAAAGCTGGAGGCAATTAATTATTCCCGATTTTGCATCTAGATTATATTAGAAAAATATTTGTGAGTAAACGGTAGCTCTATTGCCGGGAAGAACAATTTGTTATTCACCAGTTTTTATTGTTTTTAAAGGTGTTCATGCTTTCGCCGCTTGAGGGCGGCTCAGGTTTGAAGACCAAAAGAAATACCGCACCTGCGGGATTCAATCTGTAAACTTTTTTCAGGACGAGTCACATAGAACAGTCCTTCGCACTAACTTTGGAAGCATTCCCGAAGTTGCGTGACAACGGCGGCGTTTTGTTTCTTTTCTGCTGCAGGAAAAGAAAAAGAAGACCTATTAATATTATTTGTCTAGTGAAGAATTAAATTTCACCTTACTACAATGAATAAAATCTTACGAATATGGCTATTAAGTCTTATTTCGACAGGTTTCCTAAACATTTTTTCTTAATTTTAGGCGCGGATGTGATGTGCTTTAGTGTATGCCCCTAATTTCAAATTAGCATACACTTTTACACGATTCTATGCTTAAAATCTTATTTTTGTGTCGCAAACACTTTGTTTTTAAAATGAAAAATTTATCATACCTCAATAACGCGAATTCTGCTTATATCGATTCTATCTATCAGCTATACAAAGAAGATCCTGCTTCAGTCGAATTTGGATGGCAGAAATTCTTTGAAGGATTTGATTTTGGCCGAGGTTCGGATGCAGGAGTTGTAAGTGCTGAAACACCTGATCATTTTTTAAAAGAGATTAAGGTGTTAAATCTCATCAACGGCTACAGACAACGGGGGCATTTATTTACCAAAACAAATCCTGTTCAAGAACGCAGATCTTATTTCCCGGGTAAAGAACTTTCAACCTTTAGTCTTGATAATAATGATCTGGAAACTGTGTTTAGTTCAGGGATTGAAGTAGGTATCGGCCCCGCAAAATTAAAAGATATCTTGGCACTTCTTGAGCAAACCTATTGTCAATCAATAGGTGTTGAATATAAGTATGTCAGGAACCCTGAAAAACTGAAATGGTTTGAACAAAGAATGGAATCTGAGCGTAACACGCCAAATTTCAGTATTGAAACCAAAAAGGGAATTCTGAAAAAACTGAATGAAGCTGTTGTTTTCGAGAATTTTCTAGGAACCAAATTCTTAGGTCAGAAGCGATTCTCACTAGAAGGCGCAGAGACGGTTATTCCGGCATTGGATTTTGTTATAAATAAAGGAGCTGAATTAGGAATCGACGAGTTTGTGATTGGTATGGCTCATCGTGGGCGTTTGAATATTCTTGCCAATATTATGTATAAAACTTACAAGGATATATTTTCCGAGTTTGAAGGTAAGGGCTTTGATGCAAATACTCCGTATGGTGGGGATGTAAAGTATCACTTGGGATATTCAACTGATATTGAGACCGCTTCGGGTAAGAGGGTTCATCTAAGCCTATGCCCTAATCCATCACACCTTGAGACTGTAGATTCTGTTGTGCAGGGAATGGTTCGTTCCAAAATCGATTTCAAATATGAAGGAGATTATAAGCGTATTGCTCCAATCTTGATTCATGGTGACGCATCACTTGCCGGGCAGGGGATAACCTATGAAGTTTTACAGATGGCTAAACTTGATGGTTATAAAACGGGTGGAAGTATTCATCTTGTGATTAATAACCAAGTAGGTTTTACCACAAATTATAAAGATGCACGATCTTCAACATATTGTACAGATTTGGCGAAAGTTACCCTATCTCCGGTATTTCATGTTAATGGTGATGATGTAGAAGCCATAGTCTATGCGATCAATATGGCAGTAGAATATCGTCAGAAATACCATAATGATGTATTTATAGATATTTTATGCTACCGCCGTTACGGTCATAATGAGGCGGATGAACCTAAATTCACGCAACCGCTATTATATAAAGCGATTGAAAAACACCCAAATCCTAGGGAGATTTATAATCAGAAATTATTAGACCAAGGTAGTGTTGATGTAAATCTGGCTAAGGAGATGGAAAAAAACTTCCGCGCTTTACTTCAGGATAGATTGAATGAGGCTAAAGAAGATCAAACTTATTCAGCCGTCCATCAAATACTCGGCGGTTCATGGACCGGCTTGCAACTGGCGAAACCCGGTGCTCTAACAGAGCCGGTAAGTACAAAAGTACCTGCAGAGAATATCCTTTCCATTGCAAAAGAAATAAGCACCTTGCCCGGCGATAAGAAGTTTTTCAAGAAAATTGAAAAGCTTTTTGAAGAGCGAAGAAAGATGTCGGAAACCAAAGTATTCGACTGGGCTATGGGTGAGTTGATCGCCTATGGAACGTTGTTACAGGAGGGTTTTAGAGTGCGTGTGAGTGGACAGGACGTAGAGCGTGGCACATTCTCCCACAGACATGCAGTTATCACACTTGAAGATTCTGCAGAAGAATACATACCATTAGCTATGCTCGATAATGGAACTGCTAAGTTTGAAATATATAATTCCCACTTATCTGAGTATGGAGTTTTGGGTTTTGAATATGGTTATGCACTCGCAAATCCAATGGCTCTAATCATATGGGAAGCGCAGTTTGGTGATTTCGTGAATGGTGCTCAGATTGTAATTGATCAATTTATAACCAGCGCAGAAACTAAATGGCAGCGATCAAATGGTTTAGTGATGCTTCTTCCCCATGGTTTTGAGGGACAAGGTCCTGAACATTCTTCCGGGAGAATTGAGCGTTTCCTCGAAGCTTGTGCCGATGAGAATATACAAGTTGCCAATTGTACCACGCCAGCGAACTTTTTCCATGTTTTGCGCAGGCAATTAAAACGGAATTTCCGCAAACCTCTGGTTGTTTTTACACCAAAGAGCCTACTTAGAAGCGCACAATGCGTAAGCAAACTTGAAGAATTTACTGATGGACGTTTCAAGGAGTTAATTGATGATACTTATGTGAAGGCAGCTGATGTAAAAAGGGTATTGTTCTGCAGTGGTAAGATTTATTATGATCTCCTTGAAAAACAGCAGACAGATAAAATTAAAGATATTGCGATTGTTCGTTTGGAGCAATTATATCCTTTGCCTTTTGACCAGATTGAAGCAGTTAGAAGCAAGTACAAGAATGCGAATGACCATGTTTGGGTACAGGAAGAACCTGAGAATATGGGTCCATGGCCTTATATTTCAAGAAAGTTCCGTAAATCAGTCATAAATTTTGATTTGGTATCACGTAATGAAAGTAGCAGTACTGCAACCGGTTATACCAAACTGCATATTGCTCAACAATTGTATATTATTGCCACTGCATTTAAAGCTAAGGCTGCAGGTTCTGAGTTAAAAAAACGGGTAGAAAAAACAGCAAAGAAAGTTGTTGATATTGACTAATAGTATTAAGAAAAACCATTATGAGTTTAGTGATCAAAGTTCCATCAGTAGGTGAATCTATTTCCGAAGTTACATTGTCCCAATGGATCAAAAAAGACGGTGATTATGTTGAAATGGATGAAATCATTGCGGAGTTGGAATCTGATAAAGCAACATTTGAGCTTACAGCAGAGAAAGCCGGAATTTTAAAAACCATTGCAAAGGAAGGCGATACACTTGAGATCGGATCACCGGTATGCAGTATTGAGGAAGGCGGAAGTCCGGTTGCCGGTAAACCGGAAGTTGAGGCTCCTAAGACACAACAAAGTGTGGCAGTAAAAGTAGAAGACAGCAAAGCAAGTACCTATGCTTCCGGAGCTCCATCCCCCTCAGCTGCTAAGATATTAGCTGAAAAAGCTATAAACCCTGCTGAAGTGAATGGTAGCGGAGTAGGAGGGAGACTGACAAAGGAAGATGCTCAGAATGCAGCACCATCAGCTAAAACTGAAAGTCCTGCAGCAAAACCCGCCACCGCCGCTCCTGTGGTAAAAGCCGCCGTTGGTTCAAGACAAGAAAGACGTGAAAAAATGTCTTCGTTGCGTAAAACCGTTGCTAAAAGATTGGTTGCAGTTAAAAATGAAACAGCTATGCTAACTACTTTTAATGAAGTAGATATGCAGCCAATTATGGAATTGCGTGCCAAATACAAAGATAAATTTAAAGAAAAGTACGGTGTTGGTTTAGGCTTCATGTCTTTCTTTACCAAGGCAGTTTGTGAAGCTTTGAAAGATTTCCCAACGGTTAATGCTCGTATTGAAGGTGAAGAAATTGTATTCAATGATTTTGTAGATATATCAATAGCAGTGTCTGCACCAAAGGGTTTAGTTGTTCCGGTAATCCGAAATGCTGAATCGAAGTCTCTTGCCGAAATCGAAGCATCAGTTATGGAATTGGCGGTTAAAGCCCGCGATAGTAAATTAACAATTGAAGAGATGACAGGTGGAACATTTACCATTACCAATGGCGGGGTATTTGGTTCGATGATGTCAACTCCGATCATTAATGCACCTCAATCGGCAATTTTGGGTATGCACAATATTGTGGAGCGTCCTGTTGCTGTAAATGGTCAGGTGGTAATCAGACCGATCATGTACGTGGCATTGTCCTACGATCATAGAATCATCGACGGACGTGAATCTGTAGGTTTTTTGGTAAGGGTAAAACAATTGCTCGAAGATCCGGCAAGGTTGTTATTGGGGGTTTAAGGCTTAAAGCAAAAAGTAGAAAGCTTAAAGCTGAAAGCAAAAAGCAAAAAAAAGGGTGATTTATTTTAAATGAAGCCCCCCTTTTTACCTAATGAATTATGTGTTGTGGTACAAATAAATTAAGCTTACAAGCCTTTTGAGATGTTGCCGGAACCGTTTTTAGCACTATTCACATTGGCATTACCGCCATATCTGATATCTCCTGAGCCACTCATCATTGCATCCAGTTGTTTGTCGGCAATAATTGAAATATCTCCCGAGCCGCTTACTTTAACACTAGCATTAGAGGTTTTCAAGTCTCTGCCATCAAAATCACCTGATCCGGCAACAGTAATCCTGGCATTTTTTGCGTTTCCCTGAGCATTTATTTCTCCTGAACCGCTGATAACAGCAGTGTAATTCTCAACGTCAATATTGAGTGACATACTTCCCGAACCGCTGATGGTATTGCTGAGGGTAGCTGATTTCACTTTGCCCTTAACTTCCACAATTGCGGATCCGCTAAGTACAAGGTTGCTGAGGTTTTTAGCTTGTATATAGATATTAACCTTTCCGCTATTAGTCCAGTTGCGGTTGTTGATCTGTTTTTTGTTACGGATCTTTAAAATGCCATTCTCCACTTTAGTTTCAATTTCATTAATCGCATCGGCGTCGCCCTCTAAACGTAAACTCTCTGAATTACCCATGGTGATGTAGACATTATGTCTGCCTGAAATTGTAATACCCGAGAATCCTGATACCTGGCGCTCATCGTCTGAGCGGTATTTGTTACTGATTTCAAAATTTCGCAGTCTGCTTGCTGTGGCGAGTTCTGGTCCAATGACTAAGAAGATTGCCAATGTTAGATAATTTCTGAAGTTCTTCATCTTTATAATTTTTCAATGTTTTTCCGAGACAAGTATCCCGCATTAATAATTCTATTTCTTATTAAGATGAGACGCAACTTCTAGGATAAAGTTGCACGGTATTATTTTATTTTTATATTTTATTTTCATTGCTTAATTCAATTCAATCTGCTTAAGCTTGATGTAGAAATTTTCGGTATCTGGAGAAAAGGCCGAATTCATTTTTATTTTTTTCCATTCTTTTTCAGGTTTGATCCATTCCAGCTTATTACCACGCTTAATTCTGATTGGCATGTCAAAATCTGCTACATCTGCTTGCCAGCGATAAGAAACC
>Ga0105051_10006295_pt1 | contig 12836 bp, 12 predicted proteins | sample FRY02_FD_78383 | JGI IMG/M metagenome (GOLD analysis project Ga0105051, IMG submission 78383) | Freshwater microbial communities from Lake Fryxell liftoff mats and glacier meltwater in Antarctica - FRY-02 (megahit assembly) | ecosystem: Environmental > Aquatic > Freshwater > Ice > Glacier...
AAAATGGAAAACATACAACATTAGGTTGAGATATTTTTGAAAAACCAGCAATGATTAACATTTCACAGCCATTTCCATTGATCATTCCAATCGTAATTTTTATTCATTTATTTTACAATAAAAGATATTATTGAGTTTGTTCATTTTATTTTATATTTTTTAGTCGAATGATTTTTCTTATTCACCTATTATTTATAACGGTGATCATTGAACAGCCTTATTGCTGACTTATAAAGATATATTTTTTTATAAATTACTGTTGACCGGCAATTTAAGCTATGTTAGACAAATGTTTTGATTTTGATATTATTTACTAATGTTTAGTATTTGGATTATTTTCTTAGTTTTATATTTTACATTAAGCACTAACTTTAAAATACTCGATTTAAAAATATTTTAAAGCTTGAATTATTAAAATCTAATGTTTCCGTCGGAAAATTAAGACAGAAATCAAAATCAGACTTCAGCCTTACCAAGGTGTGAGTAATTTTTTACAGGAATTCCTATTATATGCCTCCTCTTTTATATTCTTTTAGTAGGCTTATGGGTACTGAATTTATTTTTGGGAATTTAAGATGGAGTAGCAAATAGCTACAAATAAACAGTAGGTGATTGGCAATTATGGCGAGTATTAACTTCTGCCTTTTATCAGCCCTCATTACTGTTTATTTTCTTTATCATAATAAACTTTCAAACCTTCTTACCTTCTTTAGTAATTTCATTTTTATCAAAGGAAATAAAAAAAGGCTCATCCTTTTTATTGGTGGATTTAATATCTCGAAATTTAAAAGTTCAAGTCTTATCCCTTCTTCTTCTGTTTACTCTTTCTTCATTTTCAATTGATACCTCTCAATTTAAATGTGGAGCCATGGGTCTTTGGTTCAACTATCTCACCATTTTTTGTTTTCTTAATCCTAAAACAATGAAGCTTTGCTGCTTTAATATTAAATTTAACAGAAACATATACCCGTTTTTATTTGGGCCGATAATATGTCTGTTATATTGGGAGATTAGAATTGATTTATTAGTTGGAATTCTGCTAGGAATATGTCAAGTTACTTTTACCAAAAACTTAAAAGATGCTTTTCAATCTAATATTTATATCAAGATGGATGGATTAGCAAAGAGAATAGGTATTTCAAGCTTTAAAAATTGGGTCTCATTCAATAGCGTCAGCTCTATGGAAAAAATATGTACTTTCAATGTTTATTCAAACTTAGAATTCTAATAAAATCAATTCCTCAGTTCAAACGACCAAATGGAAGAAAGAACAAATTATTCTTAGGAAAACAAAAAGAATGATGACCCTTTTGCCAAATTAAAAGGGGTAAGAATCGGGGATTACTGAGCCGACGTCTTTCTTTCTTACTTATATATTTTTCTCATATTTAATGTATTTGTAAAGTAAACATATTTTTAATCATTTATAAATGCAAAAAGATAAAATAAAATGAGCATGAAGCGCTCTAAACTAAACTATCAATAATATCCGAATGCCAACACTCATGAAAATACATGCAAGTGATTTATAAAAATTGATGAACTAGCTGTGAATTACGGAGTTTCATGACCAGTAAAATTTACTTAAGATCAATGCTTAAAAAATAACTATAGTTTTATAATATGCTTGTTAAAGTTATTTACGATCGGCCCTAAAAGATTATTTAGGAAAGTAAAAGTTTTAATCAATTCAATGGATAAAGCCTTGTAATAATTTTCTAAAAGAGGTCGCTGACCTTAAATGCGATTGAAAACATTTTATTTTCTTAAATCAAAATATTTTTACAGATTTTTAACAGATAAAACACATCAATATATGATCTAACCTGTTTGATATTTAAAAAATAATTCTAACAAAATAACTACTTAAATTTGTTTTCAAATTGTTTGGAATATGAAATAATTATATATGCCTTTATAAATTACATTCATAAACGTATAAACACATAAACCTATAGTATAATATTAAATATTCCATAAGAAAATAAAGGCGATCGTAATAAATAAAATAGAAGAATTGTAATTTTTTACATGCTTTTCCTTCGTGTAAAAATAACAGGAATTATTTTTTGTAACATGGAAGACCTGGCTTTACCTATTTTGATCTCTCAAAATAAACTTAAATTATATTGATAAAGAGAAAATTGATTCATATTTACCCAGCTGAAAATTTATCGAATAAATATTTAAATTGAGAATACCGTCGAATTTTTTTATATTCATATTTTAAATTATAATGATCAAGCTTCTACCCATTCTGTTAGCTTGCTTACTGGCTCTTTCAGCAACTCAAACCTGCTCATCGAGTTCAGTCGCTAAAATTTAATCAGGAGTACTGAACTTGGGAGTTTCTGCCAGTCCGAGCACTTCTTTCACCCAAATCGAATATGTTCAAACTTTAGGAGGAAATTTGGGAATCGCTGCAAGAATTCACAACGCTTTTGGTAATTATTTTCTCTTATTCAGCCATCGCCGGATTCCAAGCTTCATGCACTCAGACCAGCTACGTACTAAAAGTTGACAAGGTAATCTTCTAAAATACAAACACAAAAATGAGATTCACCATGGACTACAATAGAGCCGCCCCAACCCAATGGACAAGAATCAAGTTGACATATCTTTTGGTCGCTGATACATTCGAGTCATTTGGAGCCCCTGAAGGAGGAAACTACATTTGGGCTGATTCCGTTTAAATCACGATTCCAATCGCTAGTCCATCAGGTCTTTACACCAACGTATCAATTTTCTCTCTTCCTCCAAGTGGAGTTAATGTTGATGTTGCGAGCACTTGTGGTTACTTACAAAATTTACCAAACGCTAGATTTGATACTCTCTGTACCAATAGTGACACATTTATTCCCCATTACTACATCATGGGTTTCTAATTCACTCCAGGAGCACTCAGATTGGCAGCTATGGCCTAAATCAACAATTATTTAACAACTGCCCTTGGAGTCGTGTTCGGTAATGGTGGAGCCCAAGGATACGGACCTTTAGTCAAGACTAGTTCATTCGGAGGATCACTAAGAAAAATTAAAATCGCCATGGTATTAACACTTTTGAGAGGTGGATCACCCTCAGCCGCTCAAAGCTTCGGATATTCAGGTATCTACATGCCAATTGATTTGGAAAATTCTGATGCAGCCATTATTCAAGGTACTGCCATTGGAATGTACAACAGAGAAAGATGGAACCTCGCTAAACCAACTTACGCCATTTACGGTTTGAGTTCATTCGTCCTTAACTCAAACTCAAAATGTCTGGCAATTGACATCGACGTCACTCTTAAAGATTTGTTTACCATCATTCTAAACACGGATAACACTGATGACCTGAATAGCGTCATTGTATCAGGAGATTTCTTCTCAAAAACAGCAGGTGCTCTCTGCGGAGGTAACTCAGGACTAACAAGAACCATGACTGAAGTTCCAAACATCAACTATTCCACAGTTCCAGATTTACTTATGGATTTGCATGATATCAGAACCACCAGCCAGAATCCCTTAACTTGGAGACTGAGTGCCAATCCAAGTGCGTCTTCGAGCTTGTCTATTGCATACACAATAAACGCTGTCTATGAAAAATTTATTGTCGGAAACACATATAAATTTGTTGTTAATTTGAGATAAGGAGCATCATGGATTACCGCCTTTTCGAGACTACTTGTTCCAAGCAGAGCGGCTATAAGATTTATGATTGAAGCAGATGGAATTATTTTAAACGATGCTACTATCAGCGAGGCTGTCGGAAGCAGCAATCTCTTGAGCACTGGTCTTTACACAATTACATTTGGATACATTGCAAAAACTACAAAACCTTCTTTCAAATTCGTAGTTGTAACTCAACGACCTGTCGATGACAATACCGCTGATCTTATCTTATACCCCCTCATCATGGATTTAGATGTTGTCGCAAGTTAATTCACCACCGTTTACACTCCAAGCACTGACTGCTGTGATACAAAATGCGCTGCAGATAGCGGAGTCTTCTTTGGTACCTCACCACCAAGCTGTATCACATGCACAGGAGTCAACCTCAGTTATAATTCCCTAACTGGATTCTGCTCATGTAAATCTAGATTCTACAACATTCTCGAAGGAGTTTCAGGAGCTGGAGGAGGATTGGTTTGCTTCCCATGCCTTGCCAATCTCTGCGCCATCTGCGCTGCACCAACTGTTATCAATGTCTTTACTTGCAGAACTTGTATTGTTGGAGCTACTCTCAATACTTCTACCAATTTATGCTCATGTTCAGCTGGTTTCTTTGAAATTAATGGAGACTGTAGAGCCTGCCCATCCAAATGTAATGGGTGCTCAGTCGCAGACATCTGTAATGCATGTGCTGATACTATCAACAGAAAGCTTGAAAATGGTTGTGCCTGCAATCCAGGATTCTTCGATGATGGAACTGCTACCTGCAAAACCTGTAATCCAATTTGTAAGACATGCAGTTCTGCAACTGCCTGTACTGATTGTTTCTCTGAAAACAACAGAACCCTTATCAATGGAAGATGCGTTTGTGCAAGTGGATTCTTCCAAGTTGTTAACAGCGATAACACAGTCACGTGCAGAAAATGTAGTTTTGAATGTAAAGAATGCGAAAATTCTAACACTTGCCTTGATTGCAGACCAGAAACAAACAGAATCATAGGTTATGATTAACAAAATCACATGACTTGCCTCTGCCTTCCCGGTTTCGTTGATACTAAAGACGGAAAAGGATCATGTGTCCAGAACGGATGTTCCGCTGACAGATTCTGCCAAGATTGTGATGATGCAAGAGGAACCAAAGTCTGTATTCAATGTCTCGCTTCAAGCAATAGAATCCTCGCCATCCCTGAATACGCCTGCCTTTGTAAAGAAGGTTTCTTTGATGATGCTGGAACATGCAAACCTTGCAGCAGCGGATGTGCTAAGTGTGCAAATGCCACTGTCTGTGAAAGGTGCGCAGTAGCATCTACTGACAACAGAAATGGGTCATGTAACTGTCCTGCTACTTTTTTCTTTGCCACTGAGCCAATCAGATTCTGTAAAAGATGCAATCAGTACTGCTTACAATGTTCAAGTAACAACAACTGTGATACTTGCCTGCCTGGGTTCTCAGCCACCAATAATGGTTAATGCATTTGCCCAAGAGGAAGTTTCGTTAACTCTAATCTCCAATGCGTAAACTGTATTGGAAACTGCACTGTTTGCACATCTCAAGATGCATGCACTCTTTGTGCCACTGGATTCTTTGTTCAGGATGGAAGATGTGTCACCAGATGTAACGTAGGTTTCTTTATCTCAGGAGCCGTTTGTCAAAGATGCCAAGATGGATGCTCACATTGTGAAAGACCCGCAACCTGTCTTATCTGCCAAGCAGGCAGATATTCTTTCAATGGACTCTGCTACATTAACTGCCCAGATGGAGCGATCGCTTCAACCAGTGACATGACCTGTCTTGCTTGTAACGCACCATGTAGAACGTGTGTTCAACATCCAAGCAAGTGTCTGACCTGCCTCACAGGAAACTTTTTTGAATTCACCTGTACAGCGACCTGTCCAGTAGGAACATTCAGTTAAAATGGTATCTGCAAATACTGCTCATTCCAATGTGCTGGCTGTTTGGGTAACGCTAACACCTGTATTGCCTGTCCTGATGGCCAATTCTTATTCGAAGGAAGATGCTCTTTAACATGCCCAGTCCCATTAGTTGCTGGAAGATGCCCTAACATCTGCCCAGCTGGATTTTTCACTCAAACTGGAACCACAAACTGTTTAAGATGTAACAGTAGATGCAAATAATGCGGTGGTTCAGCAGACAGCTGTACTTCATGTGTAACAGGTCTTGCTAGTAACGGAGCTTGTGTCCAAACTTGCCCAACAAACACTTTGAACGTCAATGGAAACTGTCAAGCTTGTTCTGAAGGATGTAATGGTTGTACCGAATCAATCGATAGATGTGCTGCCTGTCAACCAGGCTTTGTTTTAACCGGAAGCAGATGTTTCTCACAATGTGCTGAAGGATCTTTCCGAGACACTGCTTCAAATACTTGCAGAAGGTGTCCCCTTACTTGTAAATCCTGCTCAAGTGCCAATTTCTGTAATTCTTGTGTCGAAGCCAAAAGCACCCCCATCAATGGTGTTTGTTCAGGCTGTGCTTCATTCTGTTCCGGCTGTTAAAGTTTTGATGTCTGCACATCATGCCAGCAAGGATTTGTCTTGTTTGAATCAAGGTGTGTAAATGCTTGCCCGAGAGATTCTTCACTTGTCAATGGAGTTTGTAGATGTACCAGCGGGCTCACTCAAGAAGGAGCCTGTGTTGCCAGTTGTTCATCTAGTTTCACTAATATCAATGGGAAATGTGAAAAATGTGCTGCTAACTGCGGAGCTTGTGCTGGAACAGTCAAAACCTGTACTTCATGCAATAATGGGTTCATTCTTAACGCTGTTGCCGGAGAATGTTAAATTAATAGAAACTGCTAATAAGGACAATATTATTCAGTCGAAGAGAGAATCTGTAAAAGAATTTGCCCTAATGGATTCTCATATGAAAATGCCATGTGTGTTACTGAATGTTCACCCGGTTTAAGAGATAACGGATTCGGTGGTTGTGTCCTTCAAGGAGCTGTCTCAGGATGTAGCTTCCCATTATTCTTTCAACAAGGAACTTGTGTCAGCTCATGCAATGCCGGAACTTTCCCTAATTCTCGAAACAGAGTTTGTGAAGCTTGCAGCTCCAACTGCTTTGCATGCCTTTCCTCTGCCTTTTGTACTTCATGCAGCTCAGGATTTGACCTCAAAAACACAATTTGCGTCACTGGTTAAAGATGTGTTGGTACCAGAGTCAAATACAATGGAGTCTGTGTTGACTCATGCCCAGTTGGTACAGTTGCTTCGAATGGATTCTGTGAAAGAAGATGTGATCCATAAAGCTATTTCTCTGATGGAAAATGCTACACTACCTGTCCATCCAACCTTAGGTTCAGAACAGATGTGGCTTGTATTTCCTCATGTCCAAGTGGCTACACTGCTGATGGAAACGTATGCAAATTGGCATCTCAATCTTGCCCTTCAGGTCAATTCTACAATCTTCAAACTGCTCAATGCTCATCATGTTCTTTTCCATGTGCCCAATGTCAATACACTCAAACAACTTGCACCTTATGCGCTGCCGGAACTACCTTGACCGGAGGAAGATGTGTCCCAGCAAACAGCTGTGGATCAGGTAGATTCAGGACTGCTGCAGGTGTGTGCTCAGCATGTCCAGTCAAATGTGCTGAATGTGTCAGCTAAAACTTATGCGATACATGTGCCATTGGTTATGAATTCAATGGTGACTGTGTCATTCGAACTGCTACTCTTAAAGAAGTCACCATGGTTGTTAGCAGTGTTTTAAGAAGATCAAACACTGTATTTGTCTCACTGAGATTGAACATAATTCCCAACGGACTTTCAAATGAACAAAAGAACAACTTTTTCATTGTAATTGCCTCAGAAAATGACAAGGTTTCTAAAGTAAATCAATTCTTGAGTCAAACTGATCCTAACACTGTGATTGTTGCAGTTGAGTACAGCCAGTATCCAAGCACTATTTCAAGTCTCTTTATCGCTCAAAATGCAGTACTTTTAAGCTCATCTTATGCAGCAATTGGTTTCAGACCAGCATTGACAGGATATTTACCCGTAACAGTTAGCTCCGGCCTTAATCAAGCACCTGCTTCTTTAATTATTCCTCAAGGAGTGACCAATAACCGACCCGATTCAATATTTAAACTTACAATTAATTCCCAAAGAACAGCTGCTTAAAAGTCTGCTAAAGACGTTCTATGAGGCCATTGATAACATAAAATACTCTATTTTTATTTTTATTATTTTCTTTTTATCACTTTGAATTTTAAAAATAAATTGATAAATAATTTTTAGTTATTGTTCATCGACTAATTTTTAATCTTATAGATAAAAATCAAAAGGCTGAGTCTAAATAGCCAATTAATGATAAATTTTATCTGAAATAGACATTTAAATAGGAATATTACGTTTATTATTATAAAAAGAAAGTTCTGTATTTTAATGAGTTACCTTACTTCTAACTCTAATTACGGACTAAAGCAATATCCAAGCGTACAAAAGAGGAGCTACCAATATTGTTACGGAAACAGTTCAAAAATATCGTCAAGTTCGATAAAAAAAGATGCTAGAAATGTATAACCTGGGAGTATAAAACCAAACATTCCCCCGCAACTGATTTCCTCCTACGGCCAAATGAGTTCAAAATACATGATGAGCAGTCTAAAGTAAACAAAAAACTAAATGCCCTAAAAACAATAAAGGAACCAAAATTCGCACTTTCGTATAAACGACGCCAAGAAATCGGACACATTTCTAAGGGGTTCCATGCGTTAATAATAATAGAAAAGGGTGATAGATTCCAACAGAGTAAGTATTTGAATTAAGTCAGGATTACCGAATGAGGGAGGAAAGGATCTATGTTTAGTAAAAACCAGTCGGGCTAGTCGGGCTCAACAACATAGGAAACACGTGCTTTATGTACCATTGTGCTATATGTAGGAACTCGACTCTGCAGTGTCTCTTTAACCTTCCCTTCCTGAACGACTACTTCCTGGATGACAGAATCGCCAGGGAAATGCAATACAATGCTAGAGTAGCTGGGGCGTATGCTAAACTCGTCAAATCCATCAGAGCCTCCAGGTATCCAGCATAGACCCCCTCGGACTTAAAAAATGCTGTCGCTGCTAAGAAACCTCGTTTTCAGGGGTACGCTCAACAAGATGCTCAGGAATTTTTGACAGGAATTCTTGAACTGATGAGCCAGGAATTAAATCGATCTTCCAAGCCCAAATACAAGTAACTAACGGCCGACTTAAATAAACAAACTTTATAGCAAATCGTAATTATCTGTCTAAATAGAGCTAAGAATGGTGGAGTTACAATAAATAAAGGTAGGATTCCATTATCACGGATTCTTTTACCGGCCAACTTCTCTCTCGAGTTGTCTGCTCCAAATGCTCAAATTAATCCATAGCATTCGATAATACGTGGGACTTTGCACTTAATTTTAACAGATATGATGACGGGTAAATCTTGACGATGGTCGAAAATTTTCTCAAAGAAGAGACCATTGCCAGCGACTACTACTGTAATAAATGCAAATGTACCTATCTTTTTATTCAGCCTTCAGAGAGTGCACTCGCAAACTAGACTTTTTCAGGCTGCCAAAAATAATCGTTTTTGAGTTAAAAAGATTCTCATACGGGAAATACAGAAAGCTTAAATTAAACAACAGAGTCAGACTTCACTAAAATATCGATCTCTCATCCCTTATAAAGCATTCAAAGCATCCTTCAGTTAAAAATCCCCTTTATGATTTGGTAGGAATCGTTAACCATTCAGGAGACATCGATTATGGGCACTACACTGCAGAATGTAGAAATCCAGCAAATAAAAAATGGTATACTTTTAACGACTCTTCAGTTTACGAAAGTAAAGACATGAAAAACTATTAAAGCGCTAATCCTTACTTATTATTTTATGCAAAGAAATAAATTATCTGAGATTTTCAACAATAAAAAATATCTGAGTAGCCGGAAAAATAAACTACATTATTTTTATAATTTTTTCTATATTTTAATATTTTAAACAGCCAATAAATTTTAAATTGTCCTTAATTTTTTGTATTAAAGTTTAAGACAGCATCAAAGTCTAAAGTCTAATCTCAAAGCTAAAATGTTTAAAAGATTCTTAAAGTAATAAAAGTTATTAATTCTAAATTCTAAATTTTAATATATTAATTTGTTTGCCTTCAACTCTACTATTTTGATTTAAAGTTGATTAAAAAAGCCTCTAAAATGTAATGGCTTTCTATGACAACTTATTAAAATAAAAAACCATGGTTTTAGTAAGATTGATCAGATCAAACGTGTAGAAATACGAAAAAAAATCACTCTAAATCAGAATTAAATAATATGAGTAAATCAAATGAATAAAATGCCTTTAACAATTTTTGAATAGGAGAAGATTTACTTTTAACAAGACATCAGCACTATGGAGATATCAATGCTAAATGATAAATAGATTGACGACAAGTAGCCATTTTAGATTGTTTACAATTATAGGCAAGCGGCTGCAGAGGAAGGTATAAAATAGTTTTACCTCTAACGAAGACGTTATCTCAGAAAATATAGAAAAGATGAAATACAGGTTCAAAAGTAGCATCAAAATTTGGATTACCTAAACAAGAAGCAAATGGAGTTTATAGAGTCCTTTATAAGTCTGGGCCGATTCGATTTGTCCTCAACATAAAAAAAATAACAAAAAATATAAATATAATAAGAAAAACATAAGGATTACTTGTATATGAATGCCTTTACTCAATTTAAGTATCCCTGTTGATGAAAGCTGCCTTTTCATCTTACAATATTTACATAAAAAAATTTAAATAACAAAATGATTTTGCATAAATTATATTTAAAGAAAGTCTCCAACTCTACTTTTCTCTCGCAAACTAAGTATATTAAAAGCCATGAGAGTTTTGTATGGTATAACCACTTTCAACGTTTTAGAGTGACGGAAAGATATTTTCATATGTGTTTGATAAATCAATTTCTAAGATGTCGGGAATTAACAATATGAATTCATTCTTTAAATATAATTTATTTACTAAATCGTCAAATTATTTCCAATAATTATTTTGATCGGTAAGTTATAAGTAATGAAAGCAAAAAAATATGAAAATTAAAATGCTAATTTTAATGATATCAATTTGGGGCGATTTTCTTACATTATCTTTGTCAACTCATGCTTTAGGTGAGAATGTTTTTTTTAATTAAAACAGGTAATAAATGATAGGTATCTGATATAACTAAAGCATTTACCTTGACAATGAGTATGAGTACTGAGCAGAAGATTGCGAATCCATGCATAGCATGCATGTTATTCCAAACAGGATTATTTTCCTAATAAGCCATCCAAGTGGAGGGTACAAAGAGGAAGAAAAACGCATCCAAGACACAGAGTCCTATCTGCAGATAAAAGAGCTAATTTAAAGCAGAATTACAATGTTGATGGATACGGTATCCTTACGGCTGACAAGATAGAAATAGGAGAAGAACAAGAAGACAAAATTATAATCCGACCGTATGAGACATGCCCATGCAGATACATGCTGAGTAATAAAATATTTACTAAGGCAGCTAACAGCAGCATTTATATCCTGTGAGTGTTTACGGTCTGGGAAAGGTCGGAGAGCATTCTGGGAAAAGGAGTTATCAGGTAATAAAGGTTTATATTATTTAACAGATTTTTTTATAACTGTTTATTATTATGTATAACTATTAATTATTTTCATATAGCTATTAATTATTTTAATATAGCTATTAATTATTTTAATATAGCTATTAATTATTTTCATATAACTATTAATTAAAGAGGATATTTTATTTGCTCTTTATTGGAGTTTTTAACTGCAATATATTGGAATTAGCTTGGAATACATCCTTGAGGTATTTTTTTTTTCAGTCACCAGACATGTTCCGAGCTTTTCTCATCCTTTTAAAGACTCTTAAAGCAATAATTTATCAATTATATTTATTTATAGCTTAAATTACTTATACCAAACTGACTTTATTTTATTTTTATTATTGCTGTAACTGCATTAATTTGATAAATTTTTACATGAAATTATAGATAATTAAAATAACTTTTCTATCTTAAAACAGTTTTCTCATCTAAAATTAATTAAGAAGAAAAATAACCCTGTATTAAAATGAAAAACTAACAACCTCAAACGCATTTAGACAATTAAATAATTTATCGAAACAATAGAAGTCGAATGATTGAGCAGAATCGTCAATTATATTTTGAAATTTATCGACTATAAAATAATTTAACTACTGTATTGACAAAAAACATCGTCAATTAGTATAAGGAAACAGTTTAAGAATAAAAACAAATTTAAAGACACAAATAAGAAACAAAAGATCAAATAGTTGAAATAAAGAAGCTTAAAAAAAAGATTTTACTGATTAAAAATGCCACCAAGCCTCATGAAAGTTAAGATATGAGACACGCTTTAGACGAGTTAACTTTTATAAAACGATAAAAGCAAAAAAGTTTGCTTTAGAAGTAAGCACTTGTTAGAAAGAAAGGCTTAAAGAGTCAAGCTTTATAACTAAATAAACCAATGTAATAATAAAGAAACAGAATACAAACGCAATATCAATAAACTCTAAGACAAAATTTTCAATTGAAAAACAAAATCACAAACCTGTAAAGATAAATAGTGGGCTTTCATAAAACAAAATAATTAGCCAAGACCTCAGTTCCAAAAATAATTTAAAATCACAGCTTTTAAATAAGCAAAATTTAAAACTAAATATCTAAGCTAAAAGCTGAGATGAGCAATGTATAAAAATAATGGCAACCTCGAATAGATTCTTTAACATCGGAATATTTCGTTTTAAAACAGATACAATAGTAAAAATAAGAAGATATTTTGAGTCTGAATAAATCCGTAAATAATTACAAGAACAGAATATTAGGCATGAAATAGTAAGACAAGATTTTTCAAGATAGAGCCCGCATCTCACAAATAGTAATTTCTGCAACAAAGCGAGAAGAAATTATTACCATCTATTAAAATGAAAAATTAAAAAAATAGTTTTTCGAAAAGATAAGAAGTCCATAAAAACAAGAGAACTAAAAAATGCCTCAATCATCAAGATTGAAAGCCTAATCATACAAGACTTAAAGAATATAAAAATAGTTGTTTCCCTAAAAAAATGATAAAAATAAAAATAAATAAACTAAAACTGAACAAGAATTAAGCCTATAAAC
>Ga0105051_10006304_pt1 | contig 12825 bp, 3 predicted proteins | sample FRY02_FD_78383 | JGI IMG/M metagenome (GOLD analysis project Ga0105051, IMG submission 78383) | Freshwater microbial communities from Lake Fryxell liftoff mats and glacier meltwater in Antarctica - FRY-02 (megahit assembly) | ecosystem: Environmental > Aquatic > Freshwater > Ice > Glacier...
GATGTTTGTACGAATGCGATGCCATGATTCCGAAACGAATAATGTCCATATTCAACACGTTGTCTGTCGGGTTTATGAGGAAAACGTTTTTTTGTGGGAAAAGGAATTCACTATTAACGCATGATACCTGCATATCGTCTGTGTTGCTCGTATTGCGACGGGAAAACACATGCACATTCGAGCATAAGAATTCCAAGTGTGAAAGGAACCCGATTATTTGCACAATGTGCGTCTGTGTTCTGCTTGTTAAATCAGAATGTACACTATTACTCAGTGCATACGCAAGCGTAGGATTCATCACCTCAAATTTGACATTGAGGGGATCGTATTGGACCATATTGGAATAAAGAAAATGAGTTTTTACACCATATTTGAAAACCCTGCAAATGTCCTGTGAGTTTTGTGAAAATCGGTAGGTGCCTGCCTCACAACCAATTGGTTTATACAGTTTCCTCTGAAAACATTGCTCGTTCAGTGTACACTGATTCGAAAACGACCGATAACACTTGAAACGGACTTTGCATCTTAAACACAATGCAAACTGCGATTCCTTTGCAAACCCATCAAAACAGTAGCACTGATCAACACTTTGAGACCCGATTTCTGAAAACGAATCTCCTCGGCATAGTACATTTGTTGCTGTACCTCCGGTACAATATGAATTCTGAGGACAGATTGTGCAAATGTCGTCGAGAAAAAAATATCCTGGTTTACATTGACAAGTTTGACTTTGAGTACTAAATTGGTAGCCCGCATTGCTGTCACACCTACAGTTCCCATTGAAGTTTTTTGTTGTACTGGGAAAAACACATTGCCGTTGGCATGGTGTTTCTTCGACAGATGGAAGCCACTTTGTGAAAATCGCGGACATATATGGTTGTACATCACACTTGATGTAGGTACGGGTCTCAGTGTCGAATTTTACATTGTCTGTTGCGATACATTCCATCTTGTTTTTTGCAATGTTTGTTTTAACACTTGTATAAGTCGGACACAATACTCTATGTTTACCGAGTTTGTATTTTTCCCTAAGTTCATTTTCTTTTTCTTCAGAATTCACAATTCCACTTGAGTCAAACGTAATAACGTCCAAACCACCTGGACAATAGTGGGAAAGCCCATCATGTCCGCATTTCAAACAAATGTCGGAATTCTGCAAAGCATCAGTTTGATAATATCCAGACTGACAGAAGCAAGCATTACGATTTTTCGTGCCTGTTATCGACGTCATATACGGTGGACATGTTTCACACTTTACCAGCGTGTGAAAATCAATCGTATCATATGTTCCATAAAAACCAGATCTACAATGACACTCTATTGTGCCCACGTTCAAATTATTCACAAACACCCCATTCTTTGATAAGCAAGTTAGTTCGACTGGCACACATTGTATCTGTGGATAAACATTCCGGGTGTCAACAAGCTGCATATTCCGTGTCATACACAATAGCCTTGAGTCAACTGTACTTTTGATGCACATCGAGTTTGACCATTTGATGCTCAAAACTTGCTTCAAATCAAGTACAGATATCTGCAACATGTCAGCAGTCTGTGTAAGTGTCTTGACGTAAAATATACCATCGCGATTTTTGCACTTGTACTTGCATTGTGCACTTTCTGTGACATCATCATTTGGAATATTAACAGTGTCAAGAACCATGAGGTTTGCATAGTTGGGGCAACTCATACACATAGTATTCAAGTTATTGGAACATGAGCTTGCCATGTAAACTCCTGCCTGGGTGTTACCACACATTCGATTGAAATATTGCATTTTGACAGGAGAGTCATGCGTGAGGCATTCGAGACACTGTGTGCCGTCATAGTAGGATGCCGTATTGCAGGTGACTCTACTAGTAGCGAATTTTGTACAATACTCTATTCCTTCAATAGTCCATTTCAACACTGTAGAGTGTTGGAATCCTGTGCTCTGGTCGCATTTCATGAGATTGATTGCATTTTTGTTCCGAAGACACATATTCTTGACAATATAATGATCAGGCTTATAGCAATCAGATCCCGCTATGTAATTTGTGTTTGTTTGGCAACAAGGTGCACATAATGTACGTGTTTTTGAGAAATGCGAATCGGGACATTCTTGGCAGACAAGACTTTTAGGTACATTGTTATATTTTCCGGCTTCACAGTCTGTACACTCGCCGTTTCCTGAAAAAATCTTACTTGTTCCTGGGTGGCATTCTTGACATATGGACCCTACCAGTGAGAATCCAGCGCTGCATACATTTTGACACACCAATTCACCAAGTAAAATCATTCCAGTTTCCCACGATGATATGAATGAGTCAATACAGGACTCTGCGATATCACAATTAATTAATTTCGTCTCTTGCACACATTTCACATATCCTACAATCGGAGAGTTGCGGTGCTGGTCGAATCGGAAAAATACATTGTCTGCTAGTATCGGATAATTACCAGCACTTATTTCCTGAGCGTCAATATCATTCAGACAGTTTGTATCTTCATGTCGCGCTTCCGTAACCAAAAAGGATACAGAGACATCAGTGGTACCACGAGTGCATTCTGTTATATTCACACATACACTTTCTTGGCTGATCTCACTGTTGAATTTGCCAAACGGGCAATTCACACACACTGTGTTTTTTGAATCATCTTTTATTTTATCCGAGGATTGACCAATGGAACATTCTGTTCTTGGTGACAAGAAATCGTATATTCCATTCATGGGTTGTGAAGATGTAGTGCATTTGTCTCTCTCAATGTAGAAAATTGTGTGATTGTATGGAATTTTTGTACTGACTCCTTGGAAATGCTGCATATTGATGAAATTGACATCGTTTATGGTCCATGGACACGGAAAACATATTTTATGATTGTATCTCGACGTTATAAAGGAGTCAACACAATCTGTGCACTTTATATCTCCAATATTTGATTTTGTTTTTCCAATGCAAGAAGAACATGGTCCGCTGCCAATTTCCGCCTGGAACTTCCCAGCTTCACAGAGTTCACACACAAAAACATTATTGCTTGACTTTATTTGCTGAGACCCACTAGGACACGTACACGGCTCAAGACTCGTCTCGGTACACATGTCATATGAAATAACACTTGATACACACGAGAAAATCACAAAGATAACGACGAGAGATTTCATTATGCACTTAAAACCCCACTGTTTATATACAACACATCTTTGATAATACCAGTGTATCCTTCTCCAAACTCACGCCTTTCAACGTTTATATGTTTGGTTGTATACAGCAGTATAAAAGTATAAATATGTATTGTGATTTATTTCAAAAAACATTTACATAGAATCAACTGTGGTGATTTTTCTGGAAAATGAATCGGATCTCGCTATACGTGTTGTCGATGTCCTCGATGATTTTCGCGTAATGAAGGTACTTTTGATGAAGATTTTCGATGTATTTCTTGTTTTTCGTGGCCTTCTTCTTTGACTTTTGTTCATACTCATTGAGATTTTGTTTTATGTTTACTAGCAACTGCGAAACAACTTCGGCCTTGTAATACACGTTCATGTCTTCAAAATATGGACTTGTTATACGAGCATCTTATATTCTCTCCAAGTTTCTTGCAAAAAAAATGTATAGTTCTAATATAAATTTTCAAGATTCAAATTTTGTACTTGATCAGATAACAATTGCTTTCGTGCTGGCATATAGGTATTTGACATTAATGTTTTAATTGATTTTTTGATCAAATTATTTATATATAAAAATTCAATCAATTCCAGGCATATTCCAATTCCAGTCGAAATATTGTATCGCTACAATCGATTTCATTTGATTCATTGGTGTTATATGAACATAAATACAAGATTAATTGCTAAACCTCACTTTTTACAAAAGTGTATTTTTTATCCTGAACACACAACTCGAGTCAGTTACAAATGTGATTTTAATGCCTTATACTAACGTAAAGTACATAAAATTGAAAATTTTGTTTTAAATGGAATTTGTTAACGAAATTTATATATATATCAAACAATTCAGAGTGTGAGCTGAATGTATCTAAGAAAGAGAGTTCTTTACTTGGGAGTGATTTTTTCATTTTTCATTGCCAATAATGTAGTTTCTGCACAAAGTACGTGTGGAAATGGGATTTTAGAAGATGGTGAACAATGCGAAGGCAGTAACACCACTAAATGTAATGCATGCATTATTGTCGCGCCGTATATGTGCCAAAATGCTAGGAGAACAGTTGCAAATTCAATTGGAGTGCAGACTGAATGGCAGAACAACGTAAGTGCAGTAGGTGGGCGACAACTTGTCTTACTGCTTGGGAATGGTTCGCTTCCCATTGCAGAACAGTGCCAGGAAATGGACATGGGAATCGTGGGGGAATTATACAGTCCGCTTGTTGAAACAACAGTAGCAAAGGACTTTTTCTATACAATAAGCACTTGCCAGTTTTTCCCTGCTGATACGTATTTTGAGTTCAGAGACTCATGTGTGCAGACACCTATCGATGAGTGTGTTGCTGGATTATCAGAGTGTGACAACAATGCATTTTGTATTGAACCTGAAAATGGAATTGGATACTCGTGCGAATGTGACCCAAATTACTTTGTGGGTAAACATCTTGGGTCCTTGTGTTACGAAAGTGGGGTAGAAATTATCATCAACATCACAGCAAATGTGGCTGATATCTCAAACAGAGGTATGATGGTTGTGTTGCGGAGGAATATTATGCAAATGTTGATGAACGAGTCGTATATCCACACCGGCTCATGTTATCCTGATGTTGACATTGCTCTTCTTGAAGAAGGAGTAAAAGGGTATGTTGTGGATGAAGATACAGTTGTACTGACAAATGGCATTTTCACCGGTCGGAAAATTTGGCGAATTGTGATTCGAGTTGCGACCAAGTATGTAAATCTACAACTGATTTCAAAGGCTTTGATTTTCAATGACTATGACGTATTCAGTGCGAATTTGGCCTTGTTAGACAATTATAACACGCCTGGTAACAACCCACAGTACATAGTTCACAGCGTAAACCAATGTAGTAACGACAGGTCAAGACCTTGTACAGGAGACTCAAACTGTATTAATGGAGGAGTTTGTACAACGAAGCCCGATTTTTCTGTCAAAGTAATGACCTCTGGTGGTTCTACCGAGCCATTGGCGGTGTCAACATCCTCTTCTAGTATCCTGTCTGTGACATACGATGCATCAGAAGAAATGCTGAATGTCCGCGTCCGGTACAGTACAATTGACGACAAAGTAATTGATATATTGTATATCCCCAATGTGGTTTCTCCTCTTACTGCATTAGAATCCGCCACATTCAATTCTGACGAGTTCCCATGTCTGCCGTTGGGAACAGGCAGTATAGTGCAGGATCAAGAAAATACAGTGTGTTGTTTGAATCGCTTCGAGGATAGATACACAACTGTGTTGGACTTTGGAACGTTTGTTACAGGGTCAGTATTCACTTCGGAGATTGCATTACAACAATCGTGTTTGCTACCAAACACACCGCCTCTTAATAATTCGATCGACATCCTACAAAGCCCTACAGACTTCACCACAGGAACTTTTAAGAATATGCCTCGTTCAAAGTCAGTTATCGATGCCACAAAAACCAATGGATATAAGGACGTGAATTTGTTTCTTGCTGTTGAAGACATACAGACTAAGGGAGCAATTGTAACCCAGATTCCTATGGGAAAGAGTCTGAGGTTTTTCATAGGCATGGTACACATCAGAGGCATGAAGAGTGACCGGATCAGTGTGGCGCATTCGCAGTCTGTTCTTACTGTAGACATTACCGAATCATACTTTTTCTCTACTTCGAGTCCCACTACTTCATCTGGCTCATTCATACAGGATGTGTCTGTGGTTCTTCGCGAAATCAATGATTGCTGTTCGGAAAATACAACCAAATTCGCAACTGTCACAGTTATTGTTCCTAGCACAGTGAGTGCAAACGACCCAAATACTGTGATTTCGCTTTCTTCTATTGTGGTTGGTACTGGGTTCTTTCGGACAGAGCAAAGTGGAAAAATGTACCCGTGCATGAGCTTCTACTCGGGTGCTAATAAAGAAAATATTGATTCCACAATCGACAAAAATTCGTGGTGCGGATTACGAGACCCCATGTGTGTCGCACTTTCATACGGAACAAGTGCAATTGGTCCAGGTGGCACAGTTACTTTCACGATTCCTCTCCCCGATACGATTTGGAACAAGAACGAAATTATTGAAGACGATCTGCAGATAACAGAATCTGTCTTTATCGACTTTATGATTGTTGTAACTAATAATGATGACAATTCGGTCCTGATGACTACATTACAAACACAGACAAAGTTGACTGCAACAAGTATCATCAGCATGTGCACAGAAACCCAAGTTGTAGCAGGCATTGGAGATATTATGAATATTGACATTTTCCTGGGCCTAGCAGGTAATGAAAATGAGTTTGAGACAGGACTGCTTAAATCTCTCAACTTTTCCACTACTTCAGCAGCGCTGGTAAGAGACGTTTCGACAAAAGAATCCAACGTGATGACACTGTTGTTCAAAGGATCTGAAACAGTGTTTGAAAAGGAATTCGCAAGTGGATATACCCTGGCTGTAGAAGACATGGCTACATTGCACATTATCAATCTGGGTAAGCTAGATGAGGTTCAAACACTCATTAACAGCGGAGGTGCATACACTGTGGAACCTAACACCGATCCCAGACTGGGAACCATTTCGAAGCTTATTGCATCGCCTGCACTTCTGAAGTTGTGTCCATACCAAACCATTAAAAACAATTTCGGTTGCATCAGTAGACGTGAAATCACACAACGTAGAATCGACTTTACTCAAAACTCCATTGTGCCGCTCACAGCGCGAGGAAATAGCGATGAAGACAAAGAGTCTGTGCATAAGCGGACTGGTTTGTGGACGCAAAACCTCTTAGGTGGTTCCCAATTTGCAAAGGAATTGGGATACAATCACAGTAAGTTGATGCAGCAGAAGAACAATCTGAATTCACGTTACAGAAATGGTTTCATGGTGGCTCCTACTGTCCCTTGGAGCAAGGCTCAGCTTGAAAACGCTGAAATTAAATCAATCTTGGACTTGGCGCAAAACACGATTACAACAATGCTTCTTTCCTATGATAAGAATGTAGGGATAGTATACGATCCCGTTGTGGAATTAGTCATGTCCATGAATATTGCAGCAAGTGAGGCCGACATCATAGCAAATCAGCAGGCGATTGCCGCAAAGTTCGCTGAAGGAGCCGATATTGACCCTGCAAGTGTAACTATTGACGTCTCAACGATCCTTGCGCTGCAATCCGATATTAGACGCCGACGTCTGTTAGAATCAGACACATCACCTCTGTCAAGTTTCAACCTTCGAATAACGTTTCAAGGAAGCGATGTCAAGAAGACTCTTGAATTAGCCTCTGAATTCAAAACGAGTGTCGAGGACATTAATAGCTTGCAATCCAATAATATCATAACTACCATAAACACACTCATGACGGAAACAGTGCCTTCATTCTCTGCTGTAAAAACTTTGGTAGACTCGGCCAAGACCACACAGCCTCCTCGGGAAATTAGCAAATGTTTTGACGATGAAAAATGGGAAATCGACGTCACAAATCTTTTGAAACTAGACATTGGCAACAGTAATACAAACAGCCCAAAAGTTGGGTTTGTCAGTTGTAAGAAGAGAAGTATCAGAATGGGTCAAAGTAATGACATAGTCAACAACATTGATATGCGCGGCCCGCGTAAGGTTGATGACTGGCTGTCGATTCCCCGAGATCATGTTTTGGATACAACACAGTGGATGTATGGATGGGAGTGGTGGGATTTTTGCGCTGATGCTCCAAAGAATGCTGGATACAATCCAGAATTCGAAATCGCATGGCAGACTATCAGACAAGAGGCCAGTCAAAAATGCTGCTTGTGCAACGCGATGCCAAAAAATCATGCAACATCGAGCATCTACAAGCATGCATATTCATGGCCTCTGATTTTGCAAGACAGCGTAATCCACGATATTTACACGCGCTTGTCATATCCTCTACACTCTCCAGAACTTGATTCTACAAAATATAAAATCAACCCGCAAATCAGGAATTTCCGAATTGATCGTGGGGCAAATATGATGTTGTTTGATACCAAGACAGCATATGGTGGCAACTTCATGCCGCCGTTGGCGTGGGACATTGATGACATGGGTCGTACTGTATTGCCCTCGTGTGGCCCTGGGCAGTGGCTTTCTGGACTGGATTGGTGTGAGCTGTGTCCAATGAACTCGTATAAAATGGGTGATCGGATTGAGCTTGCACAGAAAGATCAGATCTACGAACGAGGAGGCAGACGTAACATGTGTCCGTTGAACACAGTATCGTTTTCGGGTAGTACATCTGTTCAAGAGTGCTTGTGTGATAAAGGGTTTTTCAAAAACACGGACCAAATATGCATAATGTGCCCTGCTGGAACGTTCAAGGACACCATATCAAGTGTCGATTCGTGTATAGCATGCAAAAATGGATACAGAGCAAAGCGTGGTTCCACCAGCATTGCAGATTGTGTTGACATGGAAATCTCTGATACATACAGTCTGTACAAGAGCAACCTGGGTCTGTTACAATATCAAACAAACGTAGAGCCCAATTGGATTTCCACACCAGTCTATGATCAAGACCAAGAAAGATTATGTACATTGCTTGACGATAGATCTACATTAGACTGCGGGGGTCGGAGTGTCTATACCACACCCGACATCAAAGCATTTTTTGAGAATCAAATCAACCATGATAAGATTTCAATTTTACAAAGACCCGGATATATGGGACCCTCACCTCCTGGATTTAGTGAACAGATGACTCTTGTCAAAAAGTGGGTTCCAGGAACTGTATTTACAACCAATCTTCGATTGCAAATGAAATCCATCGATTTCTCGCAGGTGCATGCAGGGGAGGATGTGTACCTTGTAAATTTCATCTCTTCGAAAAAACTCGATGTCGACGACAGCTCTGTGGACTGGAACTGGATTCTGTGTGGCAAAAAACTACCGGGCATTGCAACCAGCACATACTCCTTCTGCGCAAATGAAGAGGATCCCGATAATTCTGGTGTTCGCAACTACGAAAATAAGCACATTCTCGATGGAAACATTGTGCTGTTGAATGGAGAAGGATGTTGTGAGTCTTGCTATTATGACAACAAATGGATGGCCGATTGTCTGGAAAAATCAAACAACCCTGACAAGCATAGCATGTATGACAACACATTATCGTGGACTCCTTTCACACACAAGCCTGTGCCGCCAGAAAACCAAGACTTGTGGGTGTACAACATCTTCGTAGTAGGTGAATCCGAAGCATGCACTAAATACAACTGTGATGAAAACATAGTATTGATGAATCTCAGACAACATATCAAAACACAAGTGTATCCCTCAAAAGACATCACGATTGACTTCCTGCCTGGCAATGTATTTTCATACACCATCCCGTCACCTCATACTGTGTTGAATCTCATAACGTCGGGTTCTCAAGTCAACTACGCCAATGCAATCAATGGTATTGGGTATGTCAAGAATATCAACATTCCTCAAAGCTGGAAACCAGGCATGTCCATCGAAATCACTCCTTCTATTGTTCTCGAAAAACTAAAAGAGGAAGCAGGTAACAATTTAAGAATGAATGTTTTCATGACCTCAAAACTCCTGACTACGGAAGAGTCCGACTGGATAACATGTGGTTCCAAGAAACACATAATTAACGCAATTTCAACTACCAGTATTTCCACTGTTTCGACCCAGCAGACGCTTGCTTGCTTTTTTACCGATACAATAGTCCACAAAAAACTCGGCATTAATGACTTCAACATTGATAAATTTGCCACAATGTTCATGACCAGTAACAATGCATGGAAATCGAGCGGTGGCTTCTTGCCTGATCCTCCTCTTTGCGCAAAATCATCGAAATCGTGTAAACCGGGACAGATTGAGTTTCCGGGTCCAGATAACGTGGCAATTGTCTCTGGATATTCTCGGTGTGATCTCAAAACCAGTCTTGATCGTCAAAATCTCCCCTGCATGTACACGGTAGGGGACATTGCCAACAAGTATATGATTTCGCAGCAGGATATCGATGCGGTGCGTGATGGAAGCATGTTGTCCATGTACGAATCCGACACTGGCCATGAGCAAAATGTGCGTGCAGTACACGCCGACAAGTTTACCAAAAAAATCGCATATGGCAGTATCAGCAACCCTTCAGTTTCAGACATGCTGTATTTGTGCCACACACAGTACAACAATCTGCCAGATAACGTGCTCGACAAGAAAAGTCTACGACCAAATATCGCTTGTGCAATTTCAAATGACATGGACCTGACATCGGTCCGCGATTGTGTGTGTGGTATTGTTGCCCGGGTATACAAGAAATCACCTGATACCTTGGCTCACTACAATGAAAAAATCGTCCGGATTATTCCCCAGACTCTCGAAGAAAATCTCGACAAATCACAAATTCCCGCAAACGTTTTTCTTACCGAACTGAAGCAAACGGCCATATCTATTGCAGATGTGTTGTCAGTAGGTGTTACCGAGAGTATTGAAGATTCTGTGCAGTTTTATAGTGCATCCAACCCAGTCGACATGAAATATGAAGTGTCAGTGCCAATCTCAAACATACAATTCGCGTATGACATGTGTGAAAACAAAGTAGATCCAGATAACACCTTTGCCACAAACAGAAGAAACCCGCACATTCTGGATGGCATTGTTGTCCCATTTGGAAAAATATACAATACTGCCCCTATGCATGATTCATCTTGTTGCAATATGTTTCACAATTACCAGAATGATCTCGATGCAGATAAATACTGTCCTGACAGATGTGAGACAAACGGGCCGTATGAGCTCAAAGCTGGCACAGTTAGATGGACTCCCGAAATTTTTATTACAGGAGATTACAAACAAGAATATTGGCTATATGTGACATACTCTATCGGCGACTCCATAGCATGTAAGAATTTGGGTTGCGATGAAGAACAAGAACAAATTCAATTGTCTCGCGGTGCATACGCCACAAAGCCATTTCACAAAAATGATTTTTGGCACAACACTGTTGTCAATGTTCAAATCCCAATACATGACAAACTAGTGACCACTGCTTCAAGAAATATTCTGTCCCTCAAGACTACGGAAAAACCAAACCAGACAAGCACACAACGGAGTTCAAGACACTATGTCCACGACACAAAATCTATACATCACTCTGTATCAAAAACCACTGACAACAATCACATAGTCTACAATGCCCGCGCTACAAAGAATATTCACATGAAAGAACTGGGTTCTCCACAAAAAATGATCGCGAATCCCATTTCAACTCAAAACAGAATGCTTCTTGCGATCGAGTCTCCTAAAAATGCACCTGGTGATGAACAAAGCAACACGTGCTCGAAAAAAATATCATCTCTCAATAATAACAACCAGGTTATTGCGATTGTCTGCAAAGATCCCTTCTTATGTGACATGTTGTCCATTGATCGAACTGTGCCTGTGGCTGATTTCTGTTCTGGTGAAGATGATTTCATGTCAAAATACCTTCCAAAGATCCGTAACGAAATAATAACAGCCTCAGCAGGTGCTATTTCTGAAATATACATGACGTCTGTTGTTAGCCCTGGTGCTTACGCAGTGTGTGCGAATAGCCAAACAAGGAAATTGCTACAGACTGAGACAGTCCGAGTAACAATTATTGTCGAAGGCTCTGCAGTATATGTCATTGACAATACAATTCTGGATGAGTTTGGGAATATAAATCTTACAAAAGTATCAGGAATCTCCAATCTCACACTGGTCCGATGCAATTCACCTGCCGGGTGTGTTGATGCACGACGCATGATTGGAACAGCTTTTAATTTCACAGATCCACCACTGATACCACAAATCCCACAATCATCACCAACACAGGATGTTTTCGTTATAAATACAGTTCCCGAAGCGACCTCGGACTGGCTTATCTTACCGATTGCTATTATTCTCGCTGTAGTGTGTATTGCAGTAATAGGCGTCTGTTATTACAATTCAAGGAGAAGAAACACTCAATCTGAAGATGGAAATTCTAATGAAACCGCTCGTATGATTGACCCAAACACACAAGGAACCACCGAAGTAGGAGGTGGTAGTAGTGCATTCCCCTTCAATCAGCCTATTTCCCAAAGGCAGATATACCACCATCCAAGACCATTTTACAACTAGATATAATTAAACTATATAAACAGTATTTTTTTCAATGTACAAAAAACGATATGCCTGAAGACACTCCACCGAAACAATCATACGATACATATGACAATGTAAAAAGTTTTTGTTGCCCATGTAGTATTGATGAAAATCATGAAGGTGGCTGCCTTGCAACCTGTTCGGCAGCATGTTTTCCATGCGTTCCATTTGGCAAACTTTCAGAATGGACCGAAAAAACTGAAGAACATCCAAATCCATCATCGGGTATGAAATGGACTATAATTTATCTAATATGCAGCTCATTTGGGGTGGGTCCATGCATGAACATAATTCTTTACAACAGTTTCTATTCTCACTTGAAAACTAAGAATAATAAGTACCCAGGAGGAACTTGTTGTGGTTGTTTGGGTATGGTATGTTGTCCTGTTTGTGCACTTGTCAAGATGCAACGTCTCAAAGGTTACGAGGAAAACAATACTAAAACTGAAGTACATGTAACACCTCCTAGTACTGGAATAAACAAAATGTAAACATGAAGAAAATACAAATCCCACATTTTTTTGTTAAAATAAATTGTCTTTATTTTGATTTCAACTCA
>Ga0105051_10006307_pt1 | contig 12823 bp, 10 predicted proteins | sample FRY02_FD_78383 | JGI IMG/M metagenome (GOLD analysis project Ga0105051, IMG submission 78383) | Freshwater microbial communities from Lake Fryxell liftoff mats and glacier meltwater in Antarctica - FRY-02 (megahit assembly) | ecosystem: Environmental > Aquatic > Freshwater > Ice > Glacier...
ATCATCGGCCAGCCCATGCTGGCGCACAAGGCCGTGCACGAGGGCCATGTAGCCGCTGAAGTCATTGCAGGCGAGTTGCAAGGCAACAAAGAACTCGCCAGCGCCGCCTTCAATGCCCGCGTGATCCCAAGCGTGGCCTACACCGACCCCGAAATCGCCTGGGTGGGCTTGACCGAAGACCAGGCCAAAGCGCAGGGCATCAAGGTCAAAAAAGGTCTGTTCCCCTGGACGGCTTCCGGCCGCGCGATCGCAAACGGCCGAGATGAAGGCGTCACCAAGCTGCTGTTTGATGATTCACCTGAAGCGCACGGTCACGGCAAGATCCTGGGGGGCGGCATGGTCGGCACGCATGCGGGCGACATGATTGGCGAAGTTGCCCTGGCCATTGAGATGGGTGCTGATGCTGTGGACATCGCCAAAACGATTCACCCGCACCCCACACTGGGTGAAAGCATTGGCATGGCAGCGGAAGTAGCGCATGGCAGTTGTACCGACTTGCCGCCGTCAAAGAAGTAATGGTTCTGAACCTGCACGGCATGGATGACTTGGTCGGCTCGGTGAAGGTGCGTGAGCCATGCAATCAGGCGGTGCGAAAGGCCTGCACAGGGCGGCCGACATGACATCGTCGGGCTTTGCAACATTCGATCTGTGGATGAGCCGCCGCGGGATGACCACCACAATGGCGGCTTGGGCATTGCTTTACGTCACCCCGGGATGGAGCAGCATGAACACGAACACACCCGCAGCGCCGACCTTTGCATTGAAGGCGCCCGAACATTACTTCGCCGACGCCCGTGCGCTGGCGCTGCTGCGCGCCGCGCTGGCCGGCGATGCAGCGCAGGCGAAGGCAGCAGTGGCTGCCGGCGCGCCGCTGGACGAGGAGGGCCCGCGCAGCAAACCCGACAACCGTTTGCGGCTGCTGCACTACACCGTGGCTGCCGACAACGCCGCCGCGGCGCGGCTGCTGACCGAGCTGGGCGCTGATCCCGAATTGAACACGGCGGGCTTCGGGCCCGCCATGCTTTTTGCAATCACCCTGGACAAGCCCATTCTGCTGGGCGCGATGCTCGACGCCAGATCGTTCACCCGCCTGGCTCCAGCCACGCAGGAGATGCTGATGTTCGACGCCGTTTCGCAAAACCGGCCGCGCTGCATCAAACTTCTGCTCGACCGGGGCGCGCCGATCGACCTGCGCGACACCGCCGGCTACACGATCCTGATGCGCGCCATCGGGGCGCTGGATCCGCCGCTGGCCATCCAGCTGCTGGCACAGGGCGCTTCGCTGAAAGTGGAAGCCGTAGGCGGCGCCACGCCGGCCAACCTGGTGCAATTGCTGCTGCTGCGCGCCACCGCCGACAGCCCGTTGTACGGTGACTTGCAGAAGCTGAAGTCGGACATGCAGGCGAAGGGTGTGGTGTTCCCGGTGCCGACTGCAAGAGAAGTGCGGGCAGCGCGGCCACGACCCTGAAGCGCCCGCGGCTTCAGGCGTGTTGGCGCTGGATGCTACGCGGTGCTGGTCACCCTGGCAGGGGGGCAGCGAAGCGCAGATCGGTAACTAGCGAGAGCGCGATAATCATGTTGATGTCCGCTGATGCAGAGAACATCTGACAAACGATTCATCGCTGTCAAACCAGGCGCATTGTTCTGATGCGTTGAGACCCGGGCTCAGTCGTGACCTTCGCGATCACGCCCTGGCGGCGGATACGGGTCAGCCACAAAGGCTGGCCCTTTCATCACGATTTTTACGTTTTGCGAGCGATAGATGCTGCGGCTCTGCCAATCATGCCGCCACCTTATGGGGCATTATTTAGACGTACTTGCCTTAACCGCCAATGCTTTCGTTAACGCCCCATGCTGGTGCACAATTGTAGGGTTCTAAACATTTCAAACTTTTCTCACCTCATTGCACCGCATGAAATACGCTTCCAGCCACGAATTCCTGAGCCATATCGAGCAGCGCAATCTGGGGCAGCCGGAGTACATTCAAGCGGTCTCTGAAGTGATTGAAAGCCTTTGGCCATTTATCGGTCAACAACCGAAATACGCCGAACAAAGTCTGTTGGACCGCCTCGTGGAGCCTGAGCGAATCATTATTTTTCGGGTGTCCTGGGTCAACGACCAAGGCCATGTTGAGGTCAACCGTGGCTACCGCGTTCAGCACAGCATGGCGCTGGGGCCTTACAAGGGGGGCTTGCGCTTTCACCCTTCGGTCAATTTGTCTATCCTCAAGTTTCTTGCGTTTGAGCAAACCCTTAAAAACGCGTTGACGACGCTGCCGATGGGTGGTGCCAAAGGCGGGTGCGATTTTGATCCTAAAGGCAAGAATCCGGGCGAGGTGATGCGGTTTTGTCAGGCGTTTGCGCTTGAGTTGTATCGCCACCTGGGGTCTGATACCGACGTGCCTGCGGGCGACATTGGCGTGGGCGCACGGGAAGTGGGCTACTTGACCGGGATGGTCAAAAAAATCACCAACCGCGCCGACTGCGTGTTCACTGGCAAGGGCCCCAGTTTTGGTGGGTCGCTGATGCGGCCGGAGGCCACGGGCTATGGCACCGTCTTTTTTGTTGAAGAAATGCTCAAGCGCAAGGGTTTGAACCTTGAGGGCCTGCGCGTCGGCGTGTCGGGTTCTGGCAATGTGGCTCAGTACGCGGTTGAAAAGGCCATGCAACTTGGCGCGAAAGTAGTGACAGTGTCCGACTCCAGCGGCTCGGTGGTAGACAACGACGGGTTCACGCCAGACAAGCTGGCTGAGCTGATGGAAGTCAAAAACCACCTGCATGGCCGGGTAAGCGACTTTGCCAAACGGGTCAAGGCCAACTTTCTGCCTGACCAACGGCCGTGGAACGTGCCAATGGACGTGGCCCTGCCATGTGCCACGCAAAATGAGCTGAACGAACATGATGCGCGCACGCTGGTTGCCAATGGCGTGCAATGTGTGGCTGAAGGTGCCAACATGCCATCGACATTGAAGGCCATTGAAGTATTTGAAGCAAGCAGGGTGCCGTATGCGCCCGGCAAAGCGAGCAACGCTGGCGGCGTAGCCACCTCGGGGCTGGAGATGAGCCAAAACGCGATGCGCCTGGTGTGGGACAGTCGTGAGGTCGAAAAGCGGCTGCACGGCATCATGCGCAGCATTCACCAGACCTGCGTGGATCACGGCAAACGCGCCGACAACAGCGTCAGTTATGTTAACGGCGCCAACGTGGCGGGCTTTGTGCGCGTGGCAGACGCCATGCTGGCGCAAGGTGTCGTTTGAGTTGTTGATGCGGGCTGACTGAAATCGGGGTGCAAAGCAGCTTCAGGTTTCAGGAATCACGCCCTGGCGGGGGGTACGGGTCAGCCACAAAAGCTGGCCCTTTCATCACGATCACGACAACGCAGCCGATGGCCACACCCAGCACCAGGCTCCAGTGCAGCGACACCAGGCCGATGAGCTGGTAGACCACCAGCAACCGATCCCGGTCTTCTGCGCTGCTCGTCAGATCAGACGACGCAAACCACAACACCGCGGCCAGCGTCAGCGGCACAGCGGTGCCCCAAAACAGGACTGCAGGCAGCCGCTTCCAGATGGCCCATTCAAGCCCGGGAGCGCTTTGCGTGAAACCCGGCAACCGATTCAACCAAGTCATCCTTGTATCCCTTCAAGCTTGGGCCTGCGCAACAAAAAGGCAGGCCGCAGCTCTGAGTATGCGCGCTTAGAAGGACGTTCGGCGAAATAGCCTGACCCAAAGTAGTGTCAGGTTGACTCGCGTTGCGCATGGCGGTAGTACGGATTCGCCGCCGCCACGAGGGCAGGTTGGCGCAGATTTTCCGAAACGTTACAGTCTGGGGTGATGGTACTTAGCGAAACTCAAGCGAGAAAAATTCTGCTGGCGCAAGCCATTGAAACCAGCGGACTGCTCAGCGATGCTGAAGTGGATGGGATCGATGACGAGGTCGGTATGCTGACCTTGGCGGCTTCCCGGGACGCCAAAGCGATCGGCGTGGTGCTCGCCCAGCGCGCAGACATTTTGATTGCAAAGGTCCGGCCTCAGCATCCGGCGTTGATGCTGGCGCTTGAAAAACTCCTTTTTTCGCGTGCCATGTTCCTCGTGCCGCTGCTTGCACTGGTGCTGGGCGTTGGCGCAGATCGCATTGCCAACCCGCACCGGGTCGATCTGCTGTCTGCCCCTATTTTGGTGATTTTGACCTGGAATCTGGTGGTTTACGTGGTGCTGTTGGCGTCGTTGTTTCGACGTTCGGCCCCATCATCAGGCGGTTTTTTGCTGATGTACAGGCAACGGATTCACTCCTGGGGCGGGCTTTTCGGACGCCGTACTGAAACTGGTGCCGCAACACGCGCTAGCGCGGCTTTTCTGCGCCTCTGGCAGCCTGCGACTGCTGCGTTGAACGCACGCAGACTGACAACCCTGATGCATGTCGCCGCCGGGGCTTGGGCTTTGGGTGTTGTGCTGTCGCTGCTGGGGCGGGGTTTGTTTGTGGCCTATGGTGTGGGCTGGGAAAGCACTTGGCTGGATGCAGAAAAACTGCACATCGCACTGAATGTGCTGTTTGCCCCTTTGGTGTCGCTTTTGTCGCTTGAGCCCTTCACACTCAATGATATTGCCCGGCTACAGATTGGCGCTGGTTCTGGTAGCGACGTGCTTGATGGCAGACGCTGGGCCTTGATGTATGCAGGGCTGCTGACGCTGGTCGTGGTTATCCCGCGTCTGGCGCTGGCCGCTTGGGCCGCCATGCGGTCGCGGTGGTTGTCGCGCCAGATCCGGATTGATTTGGAAGACCCTTACTTTCAGCGCGTTATCGACAACCTCTTTCCAGCGCAGGTTCGCCTCGGTGTTACCGCGCACCGCGTTGCTGACCAGGCCGCGCTGGCGTTCGTGCTGCAGCAGGCTCCCTCCCCGGTGGCGCGTCTTGAATCCGCCGGCTCGATCTGCCTGATCAACAGCCCTCGCGGCGATGAGCTGTGGTGGCAAACATTGCATGCGGTCTCTGGGCCTGGTGACTTGCCTCTGCGGCAGGCGCAGCAAACACAGGTGGACATGGTTTTGCACGTCGTTGGGCAGGCAGAAGACCTGGTGGCGGCGCTGCCGTATTTACAAGCGCTGGGCAAGCCGGTTTTGATGCTCGTACGCACCAGCCAGGAAGGCGGCCCGGCAAGCGGCCATTTGCTGGCGCAGTGCCGCCAGCACACTTTCAGCCACGAACTCCCCATGGACGTGCTAGATTTTGCAGACTTTGCCCGCTGCTGGCCTCTGGAATCTGTATTGCTGGCCGCCATGTCCAGGCGTGTGCCTCGCTCCCGCTCGCGCGGAATGGCCCGCCTGCAGGCAGCCTGGCTACAGCGCAATACCGAACGGTTTGCTGCGTCGGTACAGCTCATGGGTGAAGTATTGCAAGGTGCAGCCAGCGACCATGAAGCCGTGAGCCGGCTGTCTTTGATGGATCGCGTACAGCCTGCACGCGTGCGGGAACACAACGCCGCCAAAAAAACCGCCATGCAAGCGGTTCAACGCCGCGTCCATGAGCGCTTTGACCGGTTGCTGCTTGATTTGCTGACCCTGCACGGTCTGGACGCAGCCGCTGCCAGTGAGCTGGCGTTTCATGCTGAAAATCCCAAGTTCGACGTGAGTGGTTCTGTTGGCGTGGGTGATGCTGCCATGGGCGGCGCAGCGTCTGGGGCGGCTGCAGGCGCGTCTATTGACCTGATAACAGGTGGGTTGACGCTGGGTGCTGCTGCGGCGCTGGGTGCCCTTGCTGGGGGCAGTGCCGCGCTGATCGGTACCCTCTGGAACAACCGTGACACGCCTGATGGTCGGGTTCGTATTGCGCTGGGCGACGACATGCTGCTGGCTTTGGTGCAAGCCTGCGTGCTGCGTTATTTGGCAGTGATTCATGTGCATCGCGACATGGGCGACTTGCACAAGGCCGACCAGCTGGAAAAGTGGAAAGCTGTAGCACTGGCGCAGGGCTTGCAGCGGGCTAAGGCCTTGCTGCAGGTTTTGTACGCAGACAACGCATCAGGCGAAGGGGTCAAAGACCTGGTCAGTGAGCTGGCGCAAATGACGGACGCGGTGCTACAGCAGCTATTTCCGGGCAGCCGTTGACAACTGCCGTGACGTCACCTTGTACGGTCGCGACATTTGTTTTGCAGTTGCACTGGTGGGCATCTCAATGGCGACCTTGATAACGCTTTGGGTGTCATACTAAACTTTGTACTTTTAAAGGCTCCATTCGTTTAGCAGGCGCCAGCTCACCGCCCCACATTCTGATTTGCCTATGGTTACCAAACTCCTGAATCAAACTCTCGCCGTCGCGCAGCGCATTTTGCTTGAGCAATGGCGCCAGGGGCGCGGGCTGATTTTTTGGGCGCTGTTCCCGGCGCCGATGATGTTGCTGTTCGGGCTGGTGTATGCGAATAATGACAGCATGCGCCGGGCTGGATGCCACAGCCGCCGGCGTGCTGATGGCTGCGGCGCTTTTCTTTAGCTGCCTGGGCGGCACAGTTGCTAATTTGGTGGCCGAGCGTGAGCGACGTACCATGCGACGCTGGCTTACTTTTTGGGCGTGGTGCTGGCGCAGTCAGCGCTGGCCGTGATGCAGGTGGTGATGCTGTAAACAATAGCCTATGCCATTGGCGCGCGCTACCACGGCAGCCTCGCACTGGGCGGCTTGATCATCACGCTGGCGGTGTTTGCCTATGTGGGCCTGGGGTTTTTCTTTGCTGCACGTTTTGCGCGCCGCTCTGAATGGCGCTGTGGGGCTTGATAGAGGAGCTGCAGGGCAGCGGCATGACAATCGTGCTGACCACCCAGATTCAGGAGGCCGAGCGCCTGTGCAGCCGTGTGGCGCTGATGCGCAACGCGCGCGTGGCCGAGGTGGGCAGCGTGCCCGAGCTGCTGGCCGGTGTGCCGGCGCAGGCAGTGGCGGTGCTGCAGACGCGGGACGAAGCCGCTACTACCGCCAGAAAGCTGAGGTGGGGGCCCCGGTAAAAATCATTAGGATGTTCATCACTTGTAGTACCTGTCCTCACGTGGCCCCGACGACATGGCGGGGAAATGCCGTTTTCGTAGCGGTTGCAGCTGATGTATGCGGATTTCCCCCCACAATACAAGACCTACATTTGGAGGACTAACACCATGACTGAAACCACTTTGCCAACTGGCATCCAACGCGGCAACCGCTCTACAGTGCGTGGGGCACTCCGATTCGGCTGGGGCCTCGGCTTAAGCCTGCTATGCGGCCTTGCATTTGCACAGGATATGGCTGGCGCCAAGGACCACCCTTTGATCAAACGTTATGCAGGCTCCAGCATCGTGGCCTATGACGTGAAGCAATTCGATTCGGTAGAAATCCCGACCAGCAGTTTTGTGAAATTCAATTTGAGCACCAGCAAGCGCGAGTTCGCCGCCGCGCCCGTGTTAGCCGAAGGCCGACGTACCCGCATTTGGTACGAGGCTCCGGGTAACACCAGCAGCCTGGAAGTGTTTCGCAACTATGCAGCCGAACTCGCAGCTCAGGGCTTCACCCTGCTCTATGACTCCAGCAAGGACGCCAAGTTGGGCAAGTGGAACGGCTATCTGAATGGCTTTAACTTCAACCGGGCCCCGCTGGCTACCAACCGCAGCCAGTTTGTTTTCACCGGCGCTGCCATGGGCGGCATCAACACCCTGTCGGCCAGGCGCGAAAGCCAGGGGCAGATAACCTATCTGCAACTCGTAGCGGTGCAGTGGGACAAGCCCGACGTTACCTACAAAGCACAGCGTGGTGCCTATGTGGCACTGGATGTGGTGGACGTGGGCAGCCTTAAACAGGACATGGTGAGCGTGAGCGCGTCTGACATGTCCAAAGCCATCGCCAGCACCGGGCGCATTGCACTCTACGGCATCTTGTTTGACACGGCCAAGGCTGATCTCAAGGCCGAATCAAAACCTGCGCTGGAAGAGATTGCCAAGCTTTTGAAAAGCGACGCCAGCCTGAAACTGCGCGTGGTCGGCCATACCGATAACCAGGGCGCGCTGGACTCCAACATAGCTCTGTCCAAACGCCGTGCCGAAGCAGTGACTGCAGCGCTGGCCAGCAGCTACGGCGTGGCTGCCAATCGTCTGTCTGCCTTTGGTGTTGCGGACTTGGCACCGGTAGCCAGCAACAGCGGTGAAGAGGGCAGAGCCAAAAACCGGCGGGTGGAATTGGTGCCGCAATAGCGACTGCAATGGCATAGTGACAAGCCAGCTTGCGCGCAAGCTGGCAGGTTTTCAGTCGACGCTGAGCTGACTGGGATCTTGGCCAGTTGCCGGTGTGATACTTGCATGCTCTAACGCTGCGCTTGAAATTTCCATCTCATTTCGGATGACATCTTCACATGGCCCTATCCCTTGACTTTCTCACCTTGCCGTTGTTGATAGCCGCTACGCTGGTGTTCGTCAGCGTGCTGGCTGGGGTTTTTTCTGCACGGTTGGGCTTTTCTTCTTTGCTGGTGTTTTTGGTGGTGGGTATCCTGGCTGGGGTGGATGGGCCGGGCGGACTGGTATTTGATGATTTCCGGCTAAGTTTTTGGGTTGGTAACGTTGCTTTGGCTGTGATTTTGCTGGACGGCGGCTTGCGCACCAACTTCACCACCTTTCGAACCGGGCTGCGGCCCGCTTTGCTGCTGGCTACCGTGGGCGTGCTCGTCTGCACCGCAGTTACGGGCGCGGCGGCCTGGTGGCTGCTGGGCTTAAGCTGGCCGCTGGCGCTGCTGCTGGGCGCGATTGTTGGTTCGACGGATGCAGCGGCGGTGTTTTCCCTGCTCAAGTCTTCTGGCGTGAAGCTCAATGAGCGGGTGGCGGCTACGCTGGAGATCGAATCAGGCATGAACGACCCGATGGCGGTGTATCTCACCCTCACATTCATTGGTGTGGCCCTGGTAACCATAGCCGGGCCGACAGCAGGCGCCGGGCTGGACGCGTCGCAGGTTCTTCGATCGCTGCTAGAGCAATTCGGCTGGGGCGCAGCGCTGGGCTTGGGTGCAGGTTTTGGGCTGGCCGAGTTGCTCAAACGACTGGGGCGCGGGGCCGATGGCGGCGGGGGCATCCGCGCGCTGCTCATCGTGTCGGGCGGGTTGGCGGTGTTTGCCGGTACCACCTGGTTTGGCGGCTCGGGCTTTCTGGCGGTGTACGCCATGGGTGTGGTCGTCGGCAATCGGGCACGCCGCCAGGTGCGGCCCTCGCTCTCAGCGATGGACGGTTACGCCTGGCTTTCACAGGCCAGTATGTTTTTGTTGCTGGGCCTGCTGGTCACACCGACCGAATTGCTGCGTACCATCTGGCCGGCGCTGGGCGTATCACTGGTGCTGATGCTGGTGGCGCGGCCGCTTTCGGTCTGGCTGTGTCTGGCACCGCTGCGCTTTGACCGCCGCGAGATGACTTTCGTATCCTGGGTGGGGCTGCGCGGCGCGGTACCGATTGTGCTGGCGGTGTTTCCGGTGATGGCGGGTGTGCCAGGTGCGCAAATCTTTTTCAACGTGGCTTTTGTGGTGGTGCTTATATCGTTGCTGCTACAGGGCTCCACCATCGCCTGGAGCGCGCGCCGCTTGGGCGTGGCGCTGCCTGACCCGGAGGACGAGGCGCAGACGCGTGAGGTGTTCGGCGACTTTGTGCTCGATGCCCATACGCCAATTGGCCAACTCTGCGAGTTTTATGGCCTGCCCACCCCGCTGGATGACGAGCAAACCCTGGGCCACTGGCTGGAAGAGGCGCTGCACCGCCCGCCGGTGGTGGGGGACAGCGCCATGCTAGGCCGCGCAGAGCTCTGCGTGCGCCAAATGGACGGGCGGCACATCGAGCGCGTGGGTATCAAGTTGAGCTGACAGCTCATCGCTCGTTCAGGCGCGGACAGGGATCGATTTTTCTTGAGCCCGGCCCTAAACTACTGCCGCTCAACTTCAAGTTGAACTACTTCCCGCCCAGCACTCGGCCGATGGAGCGGATTGAAGCTTGCGTCACAGCCTCAAAAAATCAATAAAAAAGTTGTTTATCCCACATATCACGGGCGCTAGTAGCTATTATAACATGAGCTATCAAGCCGAGTGGGATTTTACCCAGCGCAGGATGTCTGCTGCGCCCATGGCGCCTGCCTGGCGCGCTACTTCGCGGCCGTCCTTGAACAGCGCCAGCGTGGGGATGCTGCGGATCGCGTAGCGCGTGCCCAGGCTGGGAACCGCCTCGGTATCAACCTTGGCCAGTCGTACCTTGGGTTCCAGCTGTGCGCAGGCCTGCTCGTAGGCGGGCGCCATTTGGCGGCAGGGGCCGCACCACGGCGCCCAAAAATCGACCAGCACCGGGATCTGGCTGCGGCCAATGTGCTTGTCAAACGCAGCTTCGTCAAGTGCCGCCGGGTGGCCGGTAAAAAGCGCCTTCTTGCAACTGCCGCAGCTGGGGTCGCTGGCGAGCTGGTCGGCCTGCACGCGGTTGGTGGTGTGGCAATGGGGGCAGACGATGTGCAGTGATTCAGTCATGTGGCGAAACTTGGGGCGCAGGCTGGGGATTCAAGGGTTCGAATATGATTCGCCCGCTCCACAGGCTTGGGGAGTCCATCGGCATTGCAGCTGAAGGCGCATACCTGAGCTTCACGGCTTTTTTACTCTCAATCAATCATTTCAGGTTGGCGGTTAACCAGATTCCGGGGCACATCGGTGCGGCCAGCGAGGCTGCCGCCCGTCTCACCCCGGCACGCGAACCAGTGCGCCGGGATGACGGTGGTGCGCAGACGCAGGGGCGGGGTTACTGCCCCTGCCCAAGCGCGAAGCCCTGCTCTCCGTCGAAAGTGCAGAGGTTTTCGGTCTTGATCACATCAACTCCGCCCTGCGTCACCAGCCCCAGCAAATCGACAATGTGGCTGTGGGCGATATGGCCGTCGTCTGTCTTGGCTACAAAACGGCAGCGCCAGTGGTCGGTGCAGAAGGTTTCAGGAAAACCACCCGGCCATACCTTGACCCCCCGGTTGGTGATCATCTGTAGTTGCAGTGCGGGCGTGGCCAGCGTAGAGAGTCGCCCGGCCAGCGATTCGGGGCTGCAGTGCGCGTCGTGTACAAAGACATCCACACCGACCATTTTTTTGTCGGCTGGTTTGGCACGCGTGTACAGCGGCTTGGCGTTGGCGCTGGCGGGCGCTGCATTGACGTAGTGCACAGGTCTCAATTTTTTGGGTTCCCGGCCCAGACGCTCGATCACCGCGTCGGCAAAGTCCATGCTGCCAAAAGGGCGGCCAATAGCCGGCTGCCCCTGGCCCTGGAGATCGGCCGTGAACACGCCATCTTCCAGCGTGGTCAGCCATGCGTTGTGGATGCGGGTGGCGACACTGGCTTGGCGGATGTGTACCAACATCATCACGGCCGCCAACAAAAGCCCTGAGGGGTTTGCAATGCCTTTACCGGCAATGTCGGGCGCGCTGCCATGGATGGCCTCAAACATGGCCACATGCTCGCCGATGTTGGCGCTGCCTGCAAGCCCCACGCTGCCGGTCATCTCGGCAGCGATGTCACTGATGATGTCGCCATAGAGGTTGGGCGTGACGATGACGTCAAAGCGCTCCGGCCGCGTGGCCAGCCGTGCTGCGCCGATGTCGATGATGGAATGCTCGGTAGCGATTTCCGGATAGTCAGCCTTGATTTCGTCGAACACCTTGTGAAACAGGCCATCGGTCATCTTCATGATGTTGTCTTTGGTCATGCAGGTCACCTTTTTGCGGCCATGGCTGCGGGCGTACTCAAACGCATAGCGCACGATTTTCTCGCAGCCGGGACGTGTAATGAGCTTGAGGCACTGGAACACCTCGTCGCTCTGGCGGTGCTCAATGCCCGCGTACAGGTCTTCCTCGTTTTCGCGCACGATCACCAGGTCCATCTTTGGATGTTTGGTGGCAACGAATGGTGCGTAGCTGATGCAGGGCCGTACATTGGCATACAAGCCCAGCGTTTTGCGGATGGTGACGTTCAGGCTTTTGTAGCCGCCGCCAGACGGCGTGGTAATCGGGGCTTTAAGGAACACGCGGGTAGTCCGCAAGCTGGCCCAGGCATCCGGCGCGATACCGGCACTGTTGCCGCCGAGGTAGACCTTCTCTCCGATCTCAATGGTCTCGGGCGCAATGCGTGCACCTGCTGCCTCCAGCACTCGCAGGGTCGCGGCCATGATCTCTGGGCCGATACCGTCGCCGTGGGCAATGGTGATCGCGGTTTTTTCCCCTGTTTCGGGTGCGGCAGCGGCGGCAAGGATGGCGGGGTTGTCAATCTTCATGGGGCTTCCTTAAGTAAACTTCCTACTACTGTAGGCGGTAAATGACATAATGAAAAGAACATTGTTTTCATTGCATCTATAGGTTTAAAGCTATGGCTACCCTGCTTCGACGGTTGCAACGCATCACACCGCAACAGCTGCGTGCCTTTGAGGCAGTGGCGCGCCTGCGGTCCGTGACCGCCGCGGCTCGCGAGCTGCACGTGTCACAGCCCACCGTCAGCGTGCAGCTGCGCGAGATTGCCAGCGCCCTGGGCGAGCCGCTGTTCGAGACCGTCGGGCGCCGTCTGCGCATGACCCAGGCCGGTGAACTGTTGCAAGACACGGTGGATGAGGTCAGCGGTTGCTGGCAGCGGCTGGAGGCGCGCCTGGCCGAAGTGCATGGCCTAGTGCGAGGGCGGCTTCGGATCGCGGCCGTTACCACCGCCGAATACTTCGTTCCCGACCTGCTGGGGCCGTTTGCGCACGAGCATCCGGGTGTCGACATCGAGCTTGCGGTAGAGAACCGCGACCGCGTGGTGGAGCGTCTGCAACGCGGGCAGGATGACCTGGCGGTA
>Ga0105051_10006310_pt1 | contig 12819 bp, 10 predicted proteins | sample FRY02_FD_78383 | JGI IMG/M metagenome (GOLD analysis project Ga0105051, IMG submission 78383) | Freshwater microbial communities from Lake Fryxell liftoff mats and glacier meltwater in Antarctica - FRY-02 (megahit assembly) | ecosystem: Environmental > Aquatic > Freshwater > Ice > Glacier...
ACTGCCGCCTCCGCCATTACCGCTGCCACCACCAACACCACTGCCTCTGCCGCCTCTGCCGCCTCCGCCGCCTCCGCCGCCTCCGCTGCCTACGCTGCCTACGCCGCTACCACCCACACCACCCACGCCGCCGGCACCTGCTCTTCCTGTAGCACGTGCAGTAGCCTCATACACAGCGGCAGCCTGTTGTATCGATGCCAGCATAGCTTCGACTTCACCGGGCCAAGCTGCGCCGCTTTGACCTTGCGGGGAACTGGGTGCAGTAACGAGGGAATGTGCAGCTGGCAATTGGGACCCTTGCTGAGGGAACGGAGACGGTGCAACGTAGTGAACGTGTGGGGCGAACATTGCCGATTTGGCTGCAACACACGCCTCGTTCCAAGCAGCGACAGGCTGGGTCTTGAAGAGGGACGAAGCAACGAGTCCATGCGCCTGCAGGTCGCTCGCGAGTGCAGTGACATTGAAGTGATAGTTCACAGCAGTGTCGCGGAAAGTTTGCAAGTTGCTGGCGCTCAGGATGATTGGGAATGCAATGACATCGAAATGGGGTTTGAATTGTTCGATGGCACTCGCATATGCGCGAGCTACCATTCCGGGGTCATTTAGAAAAGCCCCGCAGCCAAACGCTCCCAGCGTCACATGTCGGATGCCCTTTTCTTTGAGTGTGGCGAACTGGGCACAGATGCGTCTGTTACACTCCTTTTCAACTCCTCCTTGTTGCCCAAATTTTTGCCTCACGGAGGGATTGTTGAGGTTCAACGCCGCGGCGCGGAGCTCGATGAATTCAAAAATCTCTGGCAAAGGAATGTAATCATATCCGAGATGCGGCAGAGAGTCGTCCTCCTGATCGCGGATGCACACGCGCTTTTTAACCGTGTCAATGTACACTTTGCCATCATGCGCATCAATCAAGTCAATGGTGCGCTGAATGTAAGTCTTTTTGTCAGGTTGCAGGTGACGTGGCTGGATGGACAAATAGCAGCTAGAGCGTCGAAAAATGTTTTCTTCTTGCGCTGCAGCTCCGTTCTTTACACCACCTCCAGGGTAAGTGGCGTTGGCAAAGTTGAGAACAGCCACATCCTTGCCATACAGTACCGAGATACACTTTGCCATGCGCAGACAGTCCATTTCTTCAATGTACATTGTCAATCCTGTTTTTTTGAGGGTCGGGTTTGCATTGAAACGCCGTATTGCTTGTTGCTGCCATCTCAGCGTATTGCTGGCTGCTGTGCGTGAGAAAAATTCAATGGAAAATTTACTGAAAAAACGCAGCGTGTCTTCGAAAATGACGACACGCTTCTGTTTGTTGGCTGTGTATTGCGCTTGCTGTAGATCCAAATACGACTGCATACTGTACTCTCTTGGCGTGCTACTTTGACGCGTGGGTCTTCGTGCAACACTTGTGCGTTCGTACTTATATACCCGAACATGCCACTCACCCACACATTCCAGGAAGCGCATACAAAGCACGAAGGTCTGGAACAGTTCGCGACACGTTCCCGCTGTCTTGTGCAAGCTTACGATCATGCACACTCAGCACGATGCACAGTGTCCATGAGTTCTATCGCTGCAACTTTCGTATATGCACAACTACATTGGTATTAACTTTGATCGAATCAAGCATCGAACAATTCACATCCACGGCTGTGTGTTGAGCAGCTCAAAGATACGGGAATATTCAGGATTCTGACGATACAGTGCGGAAATAAGATGATCGATGTCTGTTCGTACGTGAACGTCGTAGCCCACCCACGGCACGTGGTTCAATGATACGGCAAGGAATTCCATACACTCGAACAAATCGTCTACACGCTGGCGAATGGCGGCGGCACCTGTTTGCACGAAGTGCTCGTCCTGCCAATAGGAGACCTCGCGCTGTAGCAGGGACGTGATGGCGGTGTTTCCGTTGTCGGAAACTTGTGCAGTATTCGGACCCTGTTGAGAAAGCCAATGCAGTCGCTTCTCCATGCTGCCCGGACCGCTGTAGCGCAGTGACAACTGGAAGTACACGTTCTCGCCGCCCGGCATGGGCATGTTCACGTCAAAACCAAGAATCAGTAGTTTTTGCATGATGCACACATTTGACGCCCAGGAGAACGGATTCAGCAGCTCCTTCACGACGGGGCCGTCGTGTGGACCGACCAACAACTGCATGAGTTCGGCAGTACTCGAGGCACGTCGCAGGTCCGGACGGCTGTTGTAAATGTGCGATAAGAGCAAGTCAAACATGCGCACCACGTCAAAACCCTGTGCCCAGCGGTCACTAGTGAGGTCTTTTGGCTGAACATTATTGCGGCCGTTGGCGGCGGTCGCCGCCGCCTTGGCAGTACCCGCGGTATACCCGCAAAAATAGCCAAACGCAGTGATGCCTTCGAAGCTGATTTCCAGCGGGTTTGCGCCTGCTTCTAAAAGAATCTGGGCCTTGGACAGGCGGTTCCCCATGAAGCAACAGCTGAGGAGACAAATGTCAGCAGAAGCGTTGGCGTGCAACAAGGTGGGAGCGATAATGGTTTCGACCACATGACGCACAAACGCGTCTGTACTGTCGTGGATGGCCATTTCCATGAAACGTTTTCGCTCGTGCTCCTCCCGCAACACGTTTGAGTTGAGCGAGCAGAAATCCATCATTTCGACACAAGACGCGCGGATGCTCGACGTAAGCAAGGTCTTGCCATACGTTTCCAGCACCAACATGACGTCCGGATGTACTTTCAGTATTTCCACTGCTTCCGATCCATTTCCACACATGAGCAGATTGGTGAGCTTGCCCACAAACGCCCTGCGCGTTTCTGCCGCGTCTGCTGCAATTTGTCCCGGGGACCGTGTTGATTGCATGACTTGCCACCACCTTCCGCCTGCCGCCGGAGATTCTTGTGGCGTGCGGAAATGCATTGGGCTGTATGGATGCAGGAACGTGTCTGCGTGCGCCTGGCGGGCGAGGCTCTCTAGACGCTGGTTGCAACGCATACACGCCCAAGAGGACAGTTCATCTTCTTCGTCATAACCGTTATTTCCCTCGGCCGACATCAACGCAAACCCCTCATCGTCGTCGTCGTCGTCCGAGACCTGAGCTTCTTCGACGAGGTATGCACTACCTCCTGGTGGCAGCGACAAGCTGCGCAGCTCGACAGGCTGCAAACCCGGTCGCCGTCGGTCACGATTTGCGGCCATATAAAAGGCATGTGCTGCCGCAAACGAGTGGTCGGTCGGGTCGCCCTCTCCGCAGAGATTGCATGCCGCCGTTTGCTCCAAGGCAAACGCCATGTCCGCACTCAGGACTATACAGACCACAACATATGCTGTCATATATAGTAAACAATTGTGGTACCGAGAACATTCTCCGGGTGGCACGATCAGAAATGCACTATTTCGGGGTTGGTGTGAGAAAAGGGACACCAAAAAAAATCTTGCGCTTAGTGCACTAACATGCGACTAGATCCACGCATTGGCTGTGCTTTGATCGTATACGAAGAGACTGCGCCGGTGCATGTGCATAGGCACACTCTTGATGCGCGGACCCGTACAGCCGCAGCGGACGCGAGCGAAGCAACCTCCGCCGACGGAGCAGCCTTACAACGGCCTAGTACCGAGACGTCATGCGATTGCGGCAACACTTCGTGTGTCTGTCGTTTCAACATCACCCAGTTTATCTCACTACTACCGCTGCAATGCCACCGATTGGCAGACACTGGGGCGTGCGGACATTGTCCTCTTTGCCTCGTCATGCGTGATCTCGGTAACACTCGGGCGCTGCAGACGTTGACGCACATTTACTGCGCGGGTATCGTGGTGATTCAACGGGGCTACTTGGTGCCCGACTACTGCAACCCTCTGTTCAAGTGCCTCTTCACAAACAGTTCCAGATCGAGCGTGATCGATATGGAGGGCATCGTGTGGACCAAGCTGAGTCCCATTGTGAAAACCTACATGTTTGAACAGACCTTGGCGAAGTTCATGTGTGGTGGCATTTCCGCAAGACCCATGCCCTTGAGGATAGGCCCGCTGCCGAGATTGATGCCCGAGGTCGTGCCACCGCGTTACTTTGAAAGGTGGCTGCGCACCAACAAGCGTGATCCAATCGGCAGCATGATCCTGCCCTTGGACACTTCCCAAAACACGCTGCACAACCACATGTCCAGGTGTCACGGCGTGCACCAGAAGACGTTTTCTCTCCAAAGTTCCCTGAAACGCAGCAAAGCCATGGTTGGAAGCGCGTGGATGTTTCTGTCGGGACGCCCCGGCATGGACTGCAACAGCGCGATGCTGTTGAATGCGAATGAACACATACGTGTGTCGCCACAAGCACGCCACGTGCAATTCGAGCCGCAGAATGTGGGAGAGGGAAGCGCATTCATATTGTGTGACGGAGAAATAGTCGTGTCCTTCCCTATGATTGCCATGCTGCATACCCGGATTGGCACAGCCCTTTCACTTAAAACGGCTTCGTGCCAGGTGCCCCTCTTTTTGGTGCACGAATGCGTGGTGCTTCGAATATGTGGGGACGCAGTGGGGACGCACAAGTCACTGTACAACCGTGGATTCCTGTGCTATCCACCTGGAGTACGCTCCAAAACCCGAGAGGTCAACGCCACTGAAATCGCTGGTGCCCGACACGCGGTGGTCGCCTGGCCAGAAGTGCTTTTCCGGCTGCATAATGAGGATGGTAGCATGAAGTTCCAGCGCCCATGCGGCGGCAATACGCTACGCCTCAACCGAATCCTACCAAGCTTCCTGAGCATTTTCATGCAAGAGCACAATTCATACGCTCGACAAGCCGATGACCTCGAAAGGGAAATCCTCGCCCGTTTTACCTTGCAGAAAGATTGGGCGTCGATCCAAAACATTTCGTCGTTTGAAAAATATCTGCTCATCATGTTGGTGGGCACGCGTAACGCTCTTGACATGCTGCTGGAAGCCCAGACCTTGCTTGCCACGCGAAAGCGCAAGCAAGCCGCACGCGACACCGTGGATTACTACGCCAACATGGGCCACTCCATTACCTCGGCGCATTCCGTCAGCTTCAGCCTGATGTGCTGTCTGAAACCGCTCTACGACGTTTGTTTCGACATGGCCCTGAACCTGTTGGCCGTAGCCTCTGGGGTTTCAGGGTGGCAAAATGGCGACATTGTTGTGGATTGCAAGAAACTGCTGTGTATTCAGGCGTTGCTGTCGAGCGAAGCCGATATTGATAGTAGCGACCACGACAACGTACGTCTGCTCGGCAACCAGGTCACTCTGTCTCTTTCTTGTGTACAGGTCGTCATGTTTCAGTGCACAGGTGCAACTGTCCAGTGCATTCATTGCACGTGTAACAGACTGACATAGGTGTGTGCTCACGCAATACAGGTTTTGCAAGGGATTGTCACGTTGCATCGAATGCACGCAGATGCCCGCTGCGTGCTGGTCTCAGAAATCATGTGCGAAGCAATGTATACGCTGTTTTTCGGCGGGTATCGGTTTACATACTGCAAAGCGCACAGCGAAACAGAAATCTGCCACGAGACCAGCAAACTGCCTGACATCGTCTGCGAAATCAAGAATCGGCTTGGCTATGTCCCTGAGCTCGCGAAAGACGAGGTGTCGCAGCGAAATCTCATTCATTTGCTATGTAGTAACAACCTGGTCTTTTACAGGGAGAAATGCAACGACGCCGTGTACGATATGCGTAATTTCATAACATTCGCCAACATTGAGACGGAGAGCGTGCTCGTCCGCAAGATTCGCCACTTCAAAAACGCAAGCCGCGCACACTACTCTACCACGCGTCGCATTGTAAGTACACAGCATATCGCGTACAAGCGCACTGTTGTCTTATTTTTGGCCGACATTGTCGCACCCATCCGTGAATCATGTGCAGCGTGGCTGTGCCTGGAGTCAGCGCGCACAGACCAGTGCAAAAACGAAAAGTTAAAGGAGCTACACGACAGCGTGGATGCATTCGAAAGAGCTACCCGACTTTGAATAGTGCGGTGCACCGATGGATGCACGTTTACGAATCCTTTTATGACCATCAAATGTAAAAGATAATAAAACTGCCCATGCAGCACCCCAACAAACACGACTTTTCTGCTCTCGGCCTCAAAGTCGATCCACGTGCCGACCACTGTACGGAATCGGGTTGAAGATGTGATGCAGTCTAGGGTCGTCGGGTCCGGTGTAGGGACTCGCGTTTCCGGCATGCGTGCTGCGTAAAAACGACTGTTCGTGTAGTGCTGTGTGGTCGTCGTCCGACTCGAAAGATGGCTCATGCATGGAGGACATCATATGCACAATGTTACCCGGTATGTGCAGCACAGCAGCACCCGCCGAACCCATCGCATGACCGGCCGACGAAATGGCTTTTTTGATGCTTTGACCGTCGGGGAAGTAGCCGAATGCGGTCTCGTCAACGACGTTGTTTTGCTTGATGTCGTCACTGAGTGATTCCTTATAATCCGTGGTATCGGCGACCGCGTCACCGCCGCCTTCGTCTACTTGTTCCTGCTCGCTGCCATCTTCGTCTGCTTGTTCCTGCTCGCTGCCATCTTCGTCTGCTTGTTCCTGCTCGCTGCCATCTTCGTCTGCTTGTTCCTGCTCGCTGCCATCTTCGTCTGCTTGTTCCTGCTCGCTGCCGTCTTCGTCTGCTTGTTCCTGCTCGCCGCCGTCTTCATCTACTTGTTCCTGCTCGCCGCCGTCTTCGTCTACTTGTTCGGCCACGTCCGATTTGTCCAGGGTGTCAGGAGAACCTGGCGTGGTAACGGTGCTAGTGTGGTTCCCTGTGCCATCAGATTCAGGGAAGCTCGCGGCGATCTTGGTCTTGGTTCCCGTCATTCTATTTTTCAAGTGTTTGGCCTTTGACAATAGACCAGATCCCACGGCGGACGCGCCCGCCAAAAATCGGTCGCCCATGCCGTTGGTGTCTTCAAGAATTCCATCATCCTCCTCTGAGGAGTGAGATTCTGCATCTGACGCAGATCCCGTGTCATCTTGCGAGACGTCTTGTGTGCCGTCGGAATACAGGTGGTCGTCCACGGTTTCCTTGTCCACCACGTCCTGCTGCACGAGAGACCCGGACCCGGGTTTCTTGTAAGTGTTGCAACCCGCGCATCGGATGCGTTTGCCGGGAATTTTCCCCACATTTGAACTTGACATTGCTTGTGCACTGTGCGTATGTGTGTCGCAAGCGCGTGCATGCTTGTTTATATAGTTTTACCAGACACCCACAAAAGCACTGGAGTCACCCGTGCAACATTATATATATAAGGCCACAATCCGGGGTCTTGCATAGCAGCACGCGTAGAAAATACAGGCATGTCGGGAAATGCGGCAAATACAAGGGTTGTACCTGACGCTCTCTCGGATACAGCGCTGGAAATGCGCATCTTTCGAGCCTTGCGCGCCGCGTTGCGAGCCAAGGATCTGCACAATTATGCAGCAGCCAAGACGTTGGCGAAAGCGGCTCGTTCCGACTGTCGTTTCATGAACGATCGCTATCTAACACTGAACAACTACGGTGACAACGCATCCTACCCTAGATTTGACACTGTCGAACAGACATGGCAACACAAAATATTCTGTGTTTACGTCCAGTGTGCTGATGCCCTCTTAGATGCAATTGGAGCACGCCATCTTGCACACCTTGCAGAGCTCCGGGCAGGAAGTGTGGGAATCACCAGAATTGCCCAAGCACGAAGCCCTGTCTGTGCGAGAGGGAATGTCGTGGACCTAGACGTCCTGTCGATGAACGTGTGGGAGGCAATTACACAATACGAATGGTATCATTTGCACGCCAACTTGTTTGACAACGATATAATGTACATCGCCGAAAATCAAACAAGAATTCTGATTGCCAACAATGCAAACATAGACGACCTGACACATGAAGACATTATGAATATGCAAAATCAGAACGTCTTGGTGCAGGTGTGCATCAATGACCAGCGTGTCAAAATCGGTTTGCTGCGTGAGTTCCGTATGGCAAATATTGCACCCGCACAGATCCGTGTATACGAGCTAGCATTATGCGAACCGCTCGCGTTGTTATCCAACGACTACACCCAGGAACAGCTGGCACATTTTGCAAGTTTCTCCACTGTCCGGGCCGCCTGCGCCGGTGTACACAACAGGAGCAATAGAGCAATCATGGGAACATTGAATGTTATACAGGATAATCGCGCACTTAGGTATCTTGTTACGGCGAGGCATGCCCTCGACCGTCGGGACTTTGTAGAGTGTTCCAGAAACGCGAGCCTGACAGTGGAGCCGTTGCACTGTTTGGCACTTCACACATCACTCGGCACTGCGAAGCAGGCACATACTCTGATGCTCTTGGCAAAATTGATGTTGTGCATGAACGAAGAACTCAGGCTGGCGCATGTACAGGAAGTACAAGCAGCCATCGCAGCCAAGGCCTGCGACCCACAGAGGGTGGGTTTTTACACCAGCAATGCCACTCCACACTTGGATCGCCATGATGTCATGTTGCAATTGGTGAATTCGATACTGCTGGGTATATATGACACAAAAATGAACGATTACGTGCCGACTTTTCCTGACGCCCCAAATGCGCAGCCGTCTGCAGTGTACATTGAAAACCTCGAGAGAGAGTGGGGGCCATTGCCCACAACTGTGCGCGAACGAGTCAGATACTACAACATGGAGTCGACGGCACGTCGTGATATGCTATCGAACGGGGCATATGCGCTGCGCTTCAAACTTCGCGCGAGCATGCAAAACGACAGCATATACCATGCTACCGTCGGGGTGCAAACTGCAGTGCTTGAGTAAAACAGCAGCAGCGCATGTTGCCTGCTCTGGGGAACTTGTTGTGTGTGCGCACAAGACACTGTGAATCAAAATGTGGGGAAACAGGAGGTCGAAGAGTGTTGTGTGGCAGCTGATGATTGCGCGAGCACCCCGCACACGACACCAAGGCATTGTGGGTGCAGTATATATACAAGCAGGGTGGAAGCACCGTCACAACGCGCGGTGCCTTCGTTGCATTTCCTGCTGGTATGGATCGCGTCTTGCAATGCAGGTCGCAAATCAAAACTCGCCAGCTTGCGACAACGCGAGTTTCTGTGACCGCGTCGGTGTGCTTGTCGGCGCAAACACCGTTGCGCACGACACAATACTGCCACCGGGCAGAGAGGGGCGCGCCGGAGAAAAAAGCAAAGGAAAAATTCATCGACATTATGTATTACGTGCCGAGCCCCGACGACGTGCTTATCAATCGTTTGGTGGCGTCGGCCACCGCAAAGACTGAAATTGTGGATACTGGGGAGGAAAAGGCGGTCAGGTTTTCCCACGTGGAAGTGTCGTTCCCGTGTGACGAGCACGACAACTTTTTTGAAAACAACAAGACAATGGGGTTTTCCATTGTTCAGAACGGCTCGGTGCACTTCCGGCTCAAGTCGTGGCGGGACGAATACGTGGCTATACGCATCTATATTGACGCTATCATCTACGACAAGCTCTACAAGACGTGTGCGCTACTTGCCCTGCAAAATATAAAATTCGACAGGTTCGCCATGTACGCCGCCGTGTTGCTACCCGTCGATGTACTGCGACGTCGCACCCGGATGCAGCACGGCACTTACTGCTCAAAAATCATCACGGAGGTTCTGCAGGAGTGCGAAATCGGCGGGCCTTTGCTGGCGACCGCCGTGGCATGCCAGTCGACACCGAATATGCTCTACATGTTTCTTGGTGGGCACAAGAGCGCTCCGGTGGCCCGACATCCACCCGGGGACCGCGTCTCCGATGCCTAGCGCCTGCAGAATAACCCGAAATAGAACAAATAAAGCCCATAAAAGCGCACGCGGGCCCCGTGTATCCCAGGATTCATTTTTCTGAGCATGGATCTGGAAGCATGCTCCTGTCTGTTTGACATGCGCGACATTGAAAAATCTACGCAAAACTGCACGGCCATGTGCCCCTGTGTGTTCAATGGGCACAATGCCGTCGCAGTGTTTACTGGATTGGCACTGCACGTGCATTACAGCAGCAAGGACACACCAGACACACCTGTCGTATCGCACATTGCCGGTATGAGCGAGGCCGACGGATCTCAAGACGGCCCAGGGTGGCTGGCACGATTTCGTGGTGTCACCGACATGACTTATGTACCAGCGACGGACAAATTGATTGTTTGTGACAGTATTGGTCGTACCGTGCGCAGTGTGCAGTTGAAATCTCCCTTTACAGTGAGCACACTGTGTGGTCACACCACGATGTCGGGTGATTACGTGGATGGAACCATGCGACTGTCTCTATTTGACACGCCGTACAACGTGTGCGTTGCGCCCAACGGTGTGGAGATGTACGTCACCGACTACGGCAATCATGCGGTGCGAAAGATTGACATACTCAACGAAAGAGTGACTACGATCTTTGGCAGTGGAGCTCCCACAAGCTACGCTGGTGCGCCGGTCGACATGTGCAAGTGCATGCTAATGTACCCTATGGGGCTCAAAATGGCCCCCAGCGGAGAGCACCTGTATGTTGTCAATTTTGGCTGCAACTCAATCTGTGAGGTGCAAGTTCACCCCGGAAATGGCAAGGCAGGACGCTTGGTACGTGGCTTTGCCCTGCACACCGCCAAACACGCGCTTCCGACTGTCATCGACGTGACACCTTGTGGTCACGTCATAGTGTGGCGTCAAAATTGCATGCTGCAAGTCGACGATGTGCCTGCGCACGACTTGTTCTTGGACCGTGCGTCCAGTATGGCCTTGTACGACCCCAGGGATGGCCAGATTTTGTTCAAAATGGAGACGCCCTACACGCCTGGCGCTTTCTTCATGCGCTTTGCGTCCAAGCAGAACGCAATCAACGGCACCGTGATACACGCACTCAAACGAAATCGCGCTGGTATTTCGAAACAGCTGTTGAAGACCTCACTGACGGTCAACGCACAAGTGAAGAAGTTGCTGCTGCGCGACTTGCAGAAAAAAGACACCAAGCAGCCGCAGGAGGGCGGCAAGGTGTCTGCTTTTGCGCTCATTCCGCTGTCGATTGTGCAGTGTATCATCGACTTGGTCAACAACCCTTTCTGTGTTGCGGTGCACGAATGAAAACAAGCAGACAGAAAGAGAGAGAGAGGTAGTGTGAGAGGCTATGCCTAGGTTTTGTGAAAGCAGTGAGTGCTTATTATATTGAAAACAATAAAACATAATAATTCCAAGCGTATGTACTCGCACACTTGAACTGTATGTGTGCAGGCCAGCCCCCACGACATTCCACCGTCTCGATCCGAATATCCCGAAATAGAACAAATAAAGCTCATAAAAGCGCAAAGGGCCTGGTATATCGAGGGATTCTGCTTTGCTAGCTTGAACATGCAAGCATGTTCTTGCCTCTATGATATGCGCGACTGTGAACAATTAACCGAAAACTGTACCGCCATGTGTCCCTGCATATTCAAAGGGCACGATGGCGTCGCAGTGTTTACTGGAAATGCACTGACCGTGCATTACAGCAGCAAGGAGGCACCAGAGACACGCCTCGTTTCGCACATTGCCGGCATGTACAGGGGCGACGGGTCGCAAGACGGCCCAGGGTCCGTGGCGCGATTTCGCGGCGTCCATGACATGTAGACGCGTGATTATCTATATGGCAAACGTGTCGTTGTTAGAAATAAGTGCCTGCTATTTGATCAAGTCATATTCGGCGGCTGTCAATCTGTGTTGCGCGTAAAGATTGAAAATCAATGTAGTACGTTCGATCGTCCTCCATGGATCAATACAACAAAGAATGTCATACTCCATTGGCGACACTTTGGCCGATGACAACAACATGTCAAAAAAGGGACGCCGAGTGTGGATTCTCGCCGTGTTGAATGCCACTTGCTCTTGATAATTAGCAGCGGTGTTGTGAATGTGGCGTGGCGGTGTGTATGGAACTCGAATGTTTGGCGGTGACAGCCCCAGATCAATTTCGTGACGATGGATTACATGAGAACTCGGAACCATTTCTTCACCGTGCTGGCGAAGATCTGTCTAAATCGTTGATAGATCCATCCTTCCACGTGCCGCTACATCAGACCAATTTATTTCTGGGCCGCGGTCATATCGAGAATTCGGATGATCCCAACGACGATGCATTGCTATCCAGAATGATATTGAACGTCCAAATACCGCATATATATATGTTCGTCGTATGAAAGGATGATTTTGATTGTCCTCGATATGTCATTACCGATTCGGATGTGTACGAAGGATAGTTTCCGAATCTATTATTCACATCTGAGCTGAGTTACCACAGATGTTTGCTAATGTGTGGCCATTGACATGATGGCATCCCACCTGGCCTCTTTGTCATGCCGTCGTTGGGTATCCCCTGGATGAAGACGGGTTTCCGTGTCGGCCAGCCATTGAAGTGTCTTGTTTTGTGGCATCGCGTTGAGCCATCGGTATTGCTGACTGCTAGTGTGGTATTGCGCATTTCGGACAATCTCGCCGAGGGTGATGCTGGGACTGCACACACGCTGCAATTCGCGGATCCAGTCCATTCTCGAGAGTGGTTTGTCGAGCTCGTCGGTGATGGCCGCCGACCTTTCCAGCATCATTCTCCTGTGGGTGCCATCGGGCAGAGTGATGAGTGTCGGTTGCCCACAGAGAAGGCACGAGGATTCCTGCAGATTTAGAGACATGTTGTGTGTAGCGAAGAATGCTCTCGTTTGTCACTGCAGGCTCGCGCGAACTTATATAGATTCGATGGTGTGTGCATGAGATACGTGTGTGTAGCGAAGAATGCTCTCGTTTGTCACTGCAGGCTCGCGCGAACTTATATAGATTCGATGGTGTGTGCATGAGATACGTATACTGCGGCATGCAGCAA